>Ga0157378_10000409_pt1 | contig 42352 bp, 27 predicted proteins | sample M65metaG_FD_115309 | JGI IMG/M metagenome (GOLD analysis project Ga0157378, IMG submission 115309) | Miscanthus rhizosphere microbial communities from Kellogg Biological Station, Michigan, USA - M6-5 metaG | ecosystem: Host-associated > Plants > Roots > Rhizosphere > Soil | place: USA: Michigan... | reverse complement strand
TAGACCGGTTTTGCCGGGCCGACAAGGTTTCGGTCCAGAGACCTGGGCGGGACTGGCCTGAGCTTATCGATAGCCAAGTGGATCGCTGAAAAGAGTGGCGGCTCTATTCAGGTTGAAAGTGTAGTTGGCCAGGCTCGAAGTTCGAAGTCCGGCTACCGAAATTGACCGATGGCGGCCGGGCAGTGGTTTCCACCGTTTAGTATTTCTTCGGCACACATTGGTCGAACCTTAAGCAAACTTTCAGGCTTTCATGGGATCGTTGTTCGTCGTTCTGATTTATCGGAGGGAATAGTGAAAGGGTTCTTAGCCGGAGTAGTGGTTACGCTTTTAGCCATTGTCGCCATTGTCTACATCTACTTCGCAACCGGAATGGCGCCGGTTGCCACCTCGGCCTCACCAATACCCTTCGAGGGTAAATTCGCTCACATGGCGCTGCACGCGCGAATGGAAAAAGAGATGCCGACGCAAGTACCGGTTCCAGCGGACGAAACAAATCTGATGGCTGGTGCTCGCGTTTACCTGGAGCAGTGCGCTGTCTGCCATGGAGTTCCCGGAAAAGACCAGACGGCAATTGCCAAAGGCGAATTCCCACGTCCACCGCATCTTTTCCAAGGTAAGGGGGTGACCGATGATGAGCCTGGCGAGACTTACTGGAAGGTCGCGAACGGTATCCGACTTACCGGCATGCCGGGATTCAACCAGCAGCTCTCTACCACGGAGATGTGGCAAGTGTCGTTGCTGCTGGCCCATGCCGACAAACTGTCCGAATCGGAGAAGGCTGTTCTCTTGGAACCGAACAAATTCGGAAGATAAGGGCTGACGCAAACGCTTCAACGCCTGGTCGGCAAATTGTGGCATTAGCGCACACTCGAAATTGTCTGAAACGAGAGCAGAGTTTCTAATCGTGGCAGGGCGGCCAAAAGTTTTGTCTCGGTATTCCCGATTATGGAAGCTTTCTGTGATTCGACAGAGATTTACAGTACGCTAATTTGTAATTCTCACTTTACAAAGGGATAAGCCAAGCATGATCAGGGATCTACATAAGCCGCCCCCAGAGTGCCGGTGGCAAACCATTTGCATAACAAATTACGAGTTTGTACGAAGCAGTTGATGTGTGGCCGGTTGGTTTCGAACTCAGCAAGTAACAACTCACCGGTTGCCGCAGTGACAATCTTCTAGCAACGCCACTTGGCGTTACCAAATCGTTCCGCTCCGCTGTCGATCTTCTGTTGTTCCTGCAACTCACAATCTAGTGTGGCGGGGCTCGCCTAAGCCGAAAGTCGTACAGGAATGTCTGTACACGGTCGCTGTGATACAAGCCTGCCACCGATAGACCCGAGGTGCTTATGTCCGTAAAGAACTGTATCTTTGTCCTAACTTCATCATTCTTACTGCTCACCCTCAGCGTTGTATGCCTGGGCCAGTCGACCGTTTCTGGTGATATCACCGGTATCGTTACTGACCCTAGTGGCGCCGTTTTGCCAAATGTCGCCGTTACTCTTACCAATACGGGAACCGGTGCGGTGGTTACCGCGAACACCAACGATCAAGGTGTCTACCGCTTCTCACTGCTTCAGCCGGGAACCTACACGGTAGAGGCGAAGGCTTCTGGATTTCAAGGGCTGAAGAAGACGGCGAACGTCACAGTTGGGGAAACCACAACCCAGAACATGCAACTAGCAGTCGGATCCGGAAATCAGACCATCGAAGTGTCCGCCGAAGGTGGTGTAGTACAAACCCAGAACGGAAATGTCTCGACTACATTTAGCCCACAGATGGTTTCGCTGGAACCCAATCCAGGAAACGATTTGACCTACATCATTCAGTCCGCGCCCGGGGCAACGATGAATACGCAAGCCGGCTACGGCAACGCCTCAACCTTCGGATTGCCTGCCACCTCCAACGTGTTCACGGTAAATGGCCAGAACGAAAACGATCCGTTTCTTAACTTGAATAACTCAGGCGCTACCAATCTTCTCCTGGGCCAAAACGATGTGCAGGAGGTGACCGTTGTAAACAATGGCTACACCGGCCAATACGGGCAGTTGGCCGGCGCGAACGTTAACTATGTGACCAAGTCTGGAACCAATAGCTTCCACGGAAATGCCAACTACTATTGGAACGGATCGGCCATGAATGCCAACAACTACTTCAATAACCAGGCGGGCGTGGCGAAGCCTTTCGACAATGCCAACCAGTGGGGAGCAGGTTTCGGCGGTCCGCTCATCAAGAACAAGACTTTCTTTTTTGTGAATACGGAGGGTTTGCGAGTATTGCTGCCGACCAGCGCACCGGTGAACATTCCCAGTCCGCAATATCAGGCGGCAACCCTGGGAAATCTGGGCGCAATCAGTCCCGGGTCGATCCCCTTCTACCAGAACATGTTCTCGCTGTGGAATGCTGCTCCGGGAGCAACCGGCGCGGCCGATGTGCTCCCGGCAGGAGCTGACTCGACGGGAGCCGCCAACGGGGCGGGTGGCGGATGTGGCAGCTTTACTGCTTTGGGCCCCGGGGTGCCTTGCGCGCTACAGTTCCGTTCCACCGCCAGCAACTTCACCCATGAATGGTTATTCTCCGCGCGGGTCGACCAGAACTTCAGTTCCAACGACCGAATGTTTATACATTTCCGTACCGATCACGGAGTGCAGGCGACCTACACCGATCCCATCAATGCCGCTTTCAACGCTCAGAGCGACCAGCCTCAATATGAAGGCCAGCTCAACGAGACCCACACCATAAACTCTCACGCGGTGAACCAGTTCATTCTGTCCGGATCGTGGTATAGCGCATTATTTGCTCCTCCCAGCCTGACGGCGGCAACCGACCTCATGCCGTTCCGTTTGGGATTCGCCGGTAATGCCTTCTTCGGATTGGGCAGAGATCTCAACGACTGGCCCCAGGGTCGCAATGTAACCCAGTATCAGATCGTGGATGACATTTCGTATCTCAAAGGAGATCACTCCCTGAAATTTGGAGTCGCTTTCCGGCGCAATGATATGTCGGACTACTCTCCTGGGATAGGATCGATTGGCTATAGTTCGAATCTCTCGATCGGAGACTTTTTCAACGGTGTTGGCACCACCTACACGCAAAACTTTCCGGTCCGGCTGTCGCAACCGGTTGCGCTTTACAATTTGTCGTTCTACGCACAGGACGAGTGGGCCATTCACAAGAACCTCAAGCTCACGCTGGCCCTGCGCGCTGAGCACAATTCAAACCCGGTCTGCCAGACCGACTGCTTTGCCCGCCTGGCGAACTCATTTCCGGACATATCACACGACGTAACCCAGCCGTACAACGAAGCTATCGTCACCGGTCTCCACCAGGCGCTCGACGACTACACCAACGTCGACTGGCTGCCCCGCTTAGGGTTCGCCTGGACTCCTCTCGGAGCCGACAGGAACACGGTCGTACGCGGCGGGTTCGGGCTCTTCTCCGATGCGTTTCCCGCAACGGTTGCAGACAGCTTCCTCAACAACTCACCGTTGAATAATCAATTTGTGGTGGGTACTGCCCCGTTGTCGCCTGACATGGCGGGCAACCAGGCTGCTCTGGCCGCAGGGGCGAATAGCTCCTTCACTTCGGCCTTCGCCAACTCCGGAACGCTGGCATCCATTACGGCCAGTAATCCGTTCTTCACTCCTCCATCTATCGCGAATCCTACTCAAAGGATCCATTCTCCGCGTTATCAGGAATGGAATCTCGAGTTGCAACAGGGATTCGGCCAGAAAATGTCGGTTTCGCTCAACTACGTCGGCAATCACGGTATTTTCATTCCGCTGCAAAATACCGGTGTGAATGCGTTTTGCGACGCCAGTTGCGGACTTCAATTTGCGACCGCTACCGGCGGATTGGGTCCGTTTAACTCCGGGCAGCTTCCGGTGGCGGCGCCCGATCCACGTTTCGGAAGCGTGACTGAGATTTCAAGCTCAGCCGTTTCGAACTACAACGGGTTGACGGTTTCATTCCAGCGCCGTTTCTCACAACTTCAGTTGCAGGCCAACTACACCTGGAGCCACGCTCTGGATGAGATCTCAAATTCCGGCTTCTTGCCCTTCAACTTCCTCACCAACACCAGCCTGTTGAACCCTCAGGATCCCAGCAACCTGCGTACCTTCAACTACGGCAACGCGGACTACGACGTGCGCCACTACTTCACCTTCACCTATGTCTGGGATACGCCGCGAATGAACGGTTGGGTCGGAGCACTGGCTAACTGGACGCTTTCGGGGACCATCTTCGCCCGCAGCGGTTATCCGTTCACCGCGGTCGATTCAACCGCTACTGGTATTCTCAATAGTTTCAATTTTTCTACCAGCGCCGGGTCTGGTCCGCAAATTCTTGCCAACTATCCTAGCGGCGCGGCCATCAATTGCGATCGGGGGGCGGTGACTACGCCCTGCTTGTCCGCATCCGAATTTACCCCTGCAACTGCGGGATTTGGAAACCAACGGCGCAATCAACTCTATGGTCCCAATTACTTCGACACCGATTTGACGGTTACGAAGAACTTCTCTATTCCTCACTGGGAAGGCGCGAAATTTGGCGTCGGCTTCCAGTTCTTCAACCTTCTCAATCATCCGAACTTCGATCAGCCGATTGGGGACATACAAGATCCCCAATTCGGCACGATCGTAAATACCGTCAACACTCCCACCAGCATTCTGGGATCATTCCTGGGAGGCGACGCATCTCCGCGATTGATTCAGGTTAAGGGAACTTTGACGTTCTAGACTGGTGGAATCCACAACCGGGCGGCCTAACAGGGGCCGCCCTTTCGTAAAGATCGTAGCAATAGTTTGTCCGAATGACCTGGAGCGCTGGAAATGCCGTGGCTTTCGAACGTATGCAGTTGGCAAGTCCCTGTTGATTCGGATATCGAGGTTCGACATTCCGGGCTAAGCACGGGCAGCCGTTTGCAGGACCTCGCGCAGTCGTTGCCCCACTACGAGGTCTTCGTCGGTCTGCAACATCCAGACGCCCACGATGATTACATTTGGGCCGCCGGGCAGTCCGGCGCTGGCGGGAGCACCGCCGGTGGAAGGATTCAGTTCGATAGGTGGCGTGCCCTTGCGCATTGCATCCATTACTTCGGCCCCAGCGATCTTAATTCGGTTTTGATCGTAAGTGATCAGGAGGTGGGGAACATGATTGGCGATTGGCGGGACAAAAATTTGGGTTTGGACAGTGGGCAGGTCGCGCAGGCGACTGGCGATCCGTTCAGCCCGGCCACGGTACTCTTTTTCCATGGCTGCATCGTCCTGGCTCAAGAACCAGTCCACCGCAGCTACCATGCCCACGATCTCCTCTTTGGCGACTTTTAAGCCGCGTCCAATGGTGTTTGAATTGGGGGAGTTATTCTGTTTGGCCGCTTCGATCAGGTCCTTCCTTCCCAGCAGCAATCCCGAACATTGCGGTCCTCGCATCCCTTTCCCTCCCGAAAAGGTCACCAGATCAAACCCCATCGCGGTGTAATTCCACAAGTTGGAAACGGGAGGAACGTCCGCGGCGGCGTCGTTGAAACACGGGACGCCGTGCTGGTGCGCTACACGCAGCCAATCCTCCCGGCTGATCTTGCCGCCTTCGGCAGCATTAAAAAAATGGGCCATCACCGTGCGGTCGTTGAAGGCATGCTGGTATTGATCCATGGTCTCAACTTCGACAAAGCGCACGCCGCAATTACGGATGGCGTGATCGTATCCGTAGCGATGGGATTTCTGGATAATTACTTCATTCTTCAAGCCGCTCATGTCGGTGGGAATATTCAGGATGGCGTTGTTATTCCCGAGGGTAACGCAGGCAGCTGTTCCCAAGGTCAGTGCCGCAGCAGCCCCCGCAGTGACTACGGCGGCCTCGCAACGAAGGCGTTGGGCCAGATATGCGCCCGAAGCCTCCAATAGTTGATTCAAATGCACTGGTCGCATAGCGGCCAGGGCGACAGCATCCTGTACTTCACGTGGCATGATGGAGGCAGTAAGGGCGGTGTAGGTTCCTGCGGCATTAATAAAGGGAATTACGCCGAGCTTTTGATAGTAGTCGACCGCTTTGACGGGAGAGTCCGCCGCCTGCAATGCCGGCACGGCGCAAGCGGCACCGCCTGCGATGATTGCCTGTCCTCCACTTCGCAACAGCTTCCGACGGGTCATTCTTGCCATGGGATCCTCTTTCGCTTATCTCGGGTAATCGTCTGCTCTCGATGCCACACCATCCGCCAATACTGGTATTACGTAGTATTGGGGACGGGCCTTCTGCCAGTCCACCATACTCAGGCCAGTGGGGTCGTAGACAATTCGTCCGGCTCTCACCGTCATGCGGGCTGCCAGCTTAACGTTGCCGTCCATTCTGGCATCTCCGTTGTCGATGTAACTGAATTTTCCGCGAAGGATTTCAAGCACGGCAACGTCCGCATCTTTTCCCACTGATAGAGTGCCTAGGTCGGGACGTCGAATTTCCTGAGCGGGATTGAGTGTGGATCGACGGATCAAATCGTCTAGCGGCACGCCCATCGCAAGAAATTTGGACATAACGGTGATCATGCTCAGTACTGTGTAGTCACCGGTATGGAGGTCGGTTGAGATCGAGTCTGGAATAAATCCCTGCTTAACTGCAGGTACGGCATTGCGGAACCAAAAGCTGCCAGCCCCATGCCCGACGTCAAAGATCACGCCTCGCTTTTGCGCCTCGGCGAGGATCGGATTGATCTTGCCATCTGGATTGAGGATAGGGAATTGCTGCGCGAAGACATGAGTGTGGATATCGCCAGGCCTGATCCGGTTGAGAAACTCGGCGTAGGTTCTTTCCGGACGAGGCCAAAAGTCATACATCACTGGTACTTTGGCAAGCTGTGCGCAGTCGATCGCCCGGTCTATCGCAGCCCAGGGAGTGTGCTCCGCATCCCACGGTTCCTTCGTCCAGTAGTGTGCCGTTTTCACGCCAACAATGACGTCGCGATATTTGATTACCGTGTCGGAACAGAGTTTGGCATCCATCTGATCTAAACTTTGTTCCAAGCCGCCGCTCATACCGTTGGCGACGATGTTCAAGAACGCCAACACCCGCACTCTGGCGCGGTCGATGACCTCTTCTTTCTCTTGCAGAAAAGTTTCAGCGCCGGCGGTTCCGGCGTCAACGATGGTTGTTACCCCCGACTGCAGGGCGAGATCGGCTGGAACTCCGAGTGGTGTAGCGTGCACACGGGCGTCTGGCGCGAACCAGTTCAGCGGCGCGCCCCCGTTGCCGACGTGGTAGTGAATGTCGATCAGACCCGGCGTGACATAGAAACCCGCAACGTCAACCACTTTGTCGCCTTCCTGGGAAGGAAGGTTGGGGCCGACCGCCGCGATTTTTCCGTCAACGATGGAAACGTCCATCACACCGTCGAGACGGTTCGCGGGATCGATTACGTGCCCGCCTTTTAGAAGCAAGGAATAATGAGGGGCTGGTACCTGGGGACTGGCCATGCCAACCGTCATGATGAGCGTTAGTACTATTGCAATCGAATGTCTAATCCATTCCCGCATTCTGTGCCTCGTCGACTGTGGTCGGACATCTCTCGTGAATGATTTACCGTAATGCTAGAGCACGCGAAAGTTTACCTGCGTGTTACGCGGTTGTCACTCCCTTGGCTGGCGGATGCTTTTGGCCGGGCGAATCTCTTGAATCCGGTTTCTGTTTGGCGTAGTGTGAGGGTTCTTCTGAAAGACCCGACTGGGTCCCTTTCATAGATCGCGGGGAACAGAGCATGGATCGGCGCACCTTTCTGCAAGCGACGTGCTTGGGAAGTGCCAGTTTGCTGCTTGACGGTATCGTCCCGATCTCGAACTGCGACGTTTTGTCTCCGGCGGCGCCTCTCATACATGTCCAAGGGATTGCAGACTACAAACCTTCTCCGTTAGGAATGCCCGGGTTATTTCCAGGGCGGGTCGTCGAACTATTTGAGCCTACCTCGATTGTGCACAATCGGGTGTCCCAGCTGGTTGTGAAGCGCATGCTTGAGCAGGGAATGCAGGAATTGACGGGCGAGAAATCAGCCAAGGCGGCGTGGGCGCGATTTGTTGAACCGAACGATGTGGTGGGAATCAAAATCAATCCTTCGGGGGCGCCGGCCTGCTGTTCGTCACCTGAGATCCTTCGCGAGATCATAGCCGGGGTGCAGGGGGCTGGAGTTCCGGCCCGCAACATCGTGGTCTACGACCGATACTCTTATGAGATCGATATCGGCAGCTATCAAACATTGCTCCCTGCGGGAGTTCGCATCGTTGGGATTCAGGAGGGGTTTGCGGACCATTCCGGCTACGATGACAGAGTCTATTGCCAGGCCAACTTTTTCGGAGAGTGGGAGACGCGTTCCTACATGGCCAGCCTCGTTTCCCGAGAGCTCACCAAGATCATCAATGTTCCGACCATGAAGGATCATTCGGCGTCAGGAGTTACCGGCTGCTTGAAAAATCTTGGATATGGCGCATTTAACAACGTCGCCCGCTCCCATCAGGCTCCTTTTTCGTTCACTAGCCCGTTAATTGGTGTGATGTGCTCGGTAGAACCATTGCGTTCAAAGGCGGTGTTGCACATCATGGACGGAATGCGCCAGGTTTGGCACGGCGGACCGCTTACTCAACTCCCAGGTTTTATTTTTCAGGCTGGGACGCTCTTAATTGGTACCGATCCTGTCGCGATCGATTCCATCGAGTTACGCAGCATCGAAAAAAAGAGAGAGAAAGAGGGAGCGCCTTCGGTTTGGGAACACGATCCCAAGAGTATAACCAGTGACGGCTCAGAGTTCCTTCACAACTCAAGCAAGAATCTGTTCTACCGCCAGCCGGGGCACATTGTCGCGGCAGGGAAGCTGGGACTGGGCATGGCAGATAAAAAACAGATTGATCATCGTGTCATTAGTGCTAGCTGAGCGATGGAGCCTTCGGCAAATCCCACCTCCTCTGGGCCTGAGAACGAATGGCCCACATTGCTTTGTGATAATTCGCGAAGCGGCGGACAAGGGGCGGTTAGCGTACCTCGCCCGACCCGGGTGCGATGGCAGATTCGTATGGGAAAGTCCATTCGTTCTGCCCCTGTACTGCGCAATGGGATCTTGTACGTAACCTCGCTTGGCGGGAATCTTCATGCCATTGATGTAAAAAGGGGGCGACAAATCTGGCAATTCCGGGCTGCCGATCAAATCCATTCCACTCCCTCTCTTTACGGCAACAATGTGCTTTTCGGCTGTGACGCCGGTAAGGTCTATTCAGTAGACGGAAATTCCGGAAAGCTGTTGTGGGAGACAATTGCTGCGGACGAAGTCTGGAGTTCTCCGGTGGTTCATGGGGGCGCAGTTTATTTCGGTAGCGCGGACGGCAACATTTACGCTGTCCACGCCGATGGCGGTAAACCGCGCTGGGTGAGGGAATTGGGGGGGCGCATCTACTCAACTCCATTCGTTGCCGAACAACAGATTTATGTCGGCTGTGGCGACGGCAAGATCTACTCGCTCGAATCCTCGACAGGCAAGATTTTGTGGGGTACGGAAACCGGTAATGGTATTGACTCTTCTCCGGCAGTAATCGAAAACACTGTAGTGGTCGGGTCGGAAGACTTCTTCGTTTACGCGCTGGATACGAACAGTGGGAAAATTCGTTGGAAATACGAGACCGGCCTGGGAATTTCTTCTTCTCCAGCGCTTGCGGGAGATATCGCGGTCATTGGCAGCAAGAACGGGTCCCTCTACGCGTTAAGTATCAGCAGCGGAGAGTTGCGATGGAAGGCTCAGGCTGGCGATGTGATCACATCATCTCCAGTCATCAGCGGCGGGGTGGTTTGCATTCAATCGGGAGAAACGCAGGCCTTCGATCTTGCCTCCGGCCGGCTCATTTGGGAGGCCAGGCTGGGAGGAGCCGTGCAGGCGGTTCCAGTCCTAACCAAGGATGTCATCTATCTCGCGGGCAACGATGGTGAGGTCTATGCGCTGGAGTAGAGTGCTGGCGGGACTAATCTGTCTAGTGCTGACGTCAACCAGCTTTTCTTCCTTGGCGAATTCTTTCGTTCACAAGAAAAAATACCTTATGGGTACGGTGTTTGACATCGTCGCTTATGGTGAATCGCTGCCTAAGGTGTCGGATGCGATTGACAGGGCATTCGAAGAAATGGCGCGACTCGATGATGTAATGAGCGACTACAAAGCCGATAGCGCTCTTAGCCGCTTGAACCGTTCAGCTCACTTCCAGGCGCAAACTGTTCCGCCCGATCTGTATCGGGTAATTGAAGAATCTCTAAAATATTCGCGTCTTTCGGCTGGAAAGTTCGACATCAGTGTGGGGCCAGTGGTGAATCTTTGGAAGGCTGCAGTTCGCGGCCAGGCTGCTGCGCCGTCAGCAGCTGAGTTGAACAAGCTTCGCCACTGTGTCGGGTATCAGAATATTAAGTTGCTTCCACCGGACAAAGTTGAATTCGCCTCTCCCTGTCTGCAAATTGATCTCGGGGCGATCGGTAAGGGCTACGCGCTGGACCGGGCGGTCCAAGTGCTCCGGTCGCAAGGAGTATTCAACGCATTGTTGGATGCCGGAGGTAGTTCGATATATGCGATGGGGAAGCCTCCGGGACAAAGCGCCTGGACGTTGAAGTTGAGCGATCCCTCTAAGAAACTGCGGCCTAAAGTGATGTTGTTGGATAGCAGTGTGTCTACCTCGGAGCAAACGCCTCACAGCGGACTAGGGAAGAATTCTCCTGGACACATCATCGATCCTGAAGGAGGCGTCCCATTGCAGACTGCGTTCGACGTCAGTGTGGTGGCGAAAACGGCAACCGCATCTGATGCGCTTTCGACCACCATGTTGCTCATGGGCCCGGAGCGAGGAGCGCAACTGATCAATCAAATGCCGGAGACGGCAGCGATCTGGGTTTCATCGAATGGTGAATCGAAGCTGGCGTCGAGTGGGCCTCAAATCTTAATTGCCAATAGAGTGCCAAGTCTGACGGAAACAAAATCGAAACCATAATGCTTCTCTGCAAAACAATTCTCGCGATGGCGTTGTTTCTGGCGGCAACCCCGTCGTGGAGCAAAGTTTTCATCCGGTGGACTGAACCGTCAGTCCCCCCGGCAACGAGCCTTGGAGGCGACGAACTAGTCGTCCCGCTACAGGCGAAGGGATTGATTGCAAACGCCCGTGAAGCTGGTTACAAGGTCTACGTTGAAGTTCCGATATCGAAATCTACGTCTTCGATTCGAGCTGCGGTTGCGGGTAATGTAGAAGGAATATTCCTTGATCCCGGCGAGGCCAAGCAAACTCAAATCACACATGCTCTTGCAGAACTGCGGGTGGCATTTCCTGGGTTGACCGTACGCGTCGTCGACTTCCGCGGACAACAGCCTGAACTGAAGGGCCAGCTGGTCACGACCCGGAATGGCATTCTTCAAGTGTCAAGCGCCACCGCCCAGCCGTGGATCAGTTCCAATCTCGCTCTAATTCGATTCGACCAAGTTTTAGACCGTGGGAGAGTCCCACTGTACAGTTTCAAGTGGAATCCTCCCGAAAGCTCGCAACCCGACCAAGGACCCGAGGCCGCGGATTACCGGTTGGCGGTGGCCGAAGCGGGAGCATTTCATGCTGACTTGATGTTAAGTCTGCACCAGGAACTACAAAAGGGACTCTGGCAAAAAAATCCCGCAGCTTGGGCGACGTTTGCGGAAATCAAGCGCGCAATGACCTTTTCTGCGCACGCGGCCGATGGAGTCGGGAAGCAGGATGCCAACGTCGGCATTGTAATCGGTGATTACGAGAGCACTTACGAACCCGTCAATTTGCTGGCGCGCCACAACATTCCATTTCGCATGCTGCGGACTCCTGATTTGAAGACAGCTGCGATCGAAAATTTGGACATCCTCGTCTTTCTGAGCAGTGCAAACAAGGAAGCCGCCTTGGTGATCGAGAATTTTGCCAGCAATGGAGGCGTCGTGATTCTCATCGATTCACACGGCCCATACCCCTGGCGCTTCGACAATCCCTCAGGCCAGCAGCAAGTTGCTCATAAGATCGGGAGGGGACAGATTATTCAGCTTGGCGACCCGTCCGGTGATCCCGATTCATTTGCCCAGGATGTACGGCGGCTGATCGACAACAGCAAGATAAGCATTAGCCTGTGGAACGCGTTAACGACGGTTGCAGTTTCCTATCGCAAAACCGACAGCAGTGAAAAGCTCGTGGAGTTGATTAACTATGCTCAGGAGCCACTTTCGGTTCAGGTTCAGGTCAAGGGTTTGTTCTCATCTATTCGCTTCGAAAGCCCTGAAAACGGCTGTTGCACATCTGTTGCGGGAGTGCAGCACGAGGGATACACCGAGTTCGTCATTCCTGCCCTCACAGTCGCCGGACGGGTGCATCTCAGTCAACGGAACGCCAGTGTCCCGCAGACGATGAAAGACCGTTGAGATACCATGATCCGAAAAGAAACACTTCGCACATAGATTTCATCTTCGGCCAACCGCAGCCACGAACCGCGAGAACCAGGAATACAACGGGAGCGTCAGAATGCATATAGCAATACTCGCTCGTTTGGCCATGTCAGGCCTTCTGTTCGCGCTGTACTCGCCGCTGAGTGGCCAAACCAATGAAGATGTAAGGAGCAGCCAGGACACCACCAGCCAAGCTCCGGCATATTCCACCTGGAGCGACTATGGAGGCAGCTCCGATTCCTCTCAGTATTCCTCGCTTGCCCAAGTAAATCGGTCTAACGTCCGCAAGTTGCAAGTGGCCTGGAACTATCCGACTGGCGACGGGAACAAATACGCATTTAATCCGCTGGTCGTCGGCCGAACCATGTATGTTCTTGCGCACTACAATTCCATTGTGGCGCTCGATGCGACCAGCGGCAAAGAACTGTGGACCCATCCGACAGATCCGAAGACAACGCTGATTACGAATCGGGGAATCAACTACTGGCAAAGTGCTGACGGCTCTGATCGCAGGCTGCTGTTTGCCGCCAACAACTTCTTGCAGGAGATCGATGCGAATACGGGCAAATCTATTTTGAGTTTTGGCGAGAACGGCCGGGTCGATCTGCGAGTAGGTCTAGGGCGCGATCCTAATAGTCTGACGCTAGTTCAATCGACCAATCCCGGCAGGGTATTTGAAGATCTTCTGATCCTGGGCTCCGCGACTAACGAGGAATACGAATCCGGTCCCGGCGACATTCGCGCTTACAACGTCCTTAACGGCCGGCTGGTCTGGACATTTCACACTGTGCCTCAACCCGGTGAATTCGGCTACGACACCTGGCCGAAGGAGGCATGGAAGACTGTGGGCGGCGCTAATGCCTGGAGCGGAATGTCGCTGGATGAGAAACGCGGCATGGTTTTCATTCCGACTGCGAGCCCCAAGTACAATTTCTATGGCGCCAATAGAGAAGGGGCAAACCTCTTTGGCAACTGTTTGATTGCGCTAAACGCGCGAACCGGAAATCTGATCTGGTACTTCCAGATGGTTCATCACGACATTTGGGACTACGACAATGCCACGGCTCCGCTGCTTTTGACCGTCCGCCACGACGGCAGGATGGTCGATGTTGTAGCGCAGCCCGGCAAGGAAGGTTTTGTTTGGGTGTTCAACCGCGAAACCGGCGAACCCCTTTGGCCTATCGAAGAGCGAAGCGTACCCAAGTCAGACATGCCGGGCGAAATAACCTGGCCCACCCAGCCGTTTCCGACAAATCCTCCTCCGTTCGCCCGTCAAAGCTTCACCGATAAAGACTTAAGTCCGTTCCTGGAGCCCGAGGAGCGCGCACAGCTTCTCAAACAAATGAAAGGCGCGCACAATCAGGGCCTGTTCACTCCACCGGGCGTGACCGACACCGTCGAAATGCCGGGCAACAATGGAGGAGCCAACTTTCAAGGCGGAGCTACCGATCCCGTGCACGGTACTTTGTTTGTCGTTTCGAAGGACCTTCCATCCATGCTCAGGTTGGAGCTGAATCCAATGGAACTGGTGCCAGCGGGGGCTTCCCCAGAAGAAAAGGGTCGCGCCACGTTTCAATCGAATTGCGGTTTGTGTCATACCGCCGAGCGTACGGGCAAGCCTTCGGCCGGCCCTTCTCTGGTGGATGTCGGGTCGCGGCTGAGCGCGGACCAGATTCGTGACGCCGTGGAGCATGGCCGCGGCCCCATGCCGGCCTTTCCCAAATTGTCCGGGGCGGCTCTAGATTCGCTTCTCGCTTACCTTTCCCATCCGCAGCGGGCACCGGTGGCATCTTCCAAAGAGACAGAAACCGCGCCCCCCTCGCTGCCGCCGGAAAAACTTCGGTATCGAAGCAGTTTCGGTTTCATGTTCACCAAGAGCGGACTTCCCGCCATCGCTCCGCCCTGGACTACGCTGACTGCCTATGATCTCAACCAGGGGACCATCAAATGGCAGGTGCCCTTAGGGGAAGTCCCTGAATTGGCTGCCAAAGGATTTAAGAGAACGGGTTCGCATTTTCCCAAGGTTGGCCCGGTTGTGACTGCTGGGGGCTTGATCTTCACCGGCACGCGCGACTCTAAGGTTCGTGCTCTCGATTCTTCCACCGGCAAAGTAGTTTGGGAAGCGAAGGTGGGGACCGCCCTCGAGGGTACGCCGGCGGTATACCAGATCGAAGGTCGAGAGTACATCGTATTCTGCGCCGCAGCAATGGCTACCACGCACACTCACGACGTCCCCGGCCACCCGGCAATGCGAGGCTCCATACCCGGGGCTTATGTCACGTTTGCCCTACCAGCTGGATTTCCGAGGCAATAATGTTCGGGATTGGCGACCAGACCGGGGACAACTTCAAAAGTTTGCTTTGAACTCGCTTGGAAAATCGCTTTTCCGCCCAGGTTCAACGAAGATCAATGAAACCATTCGAAACCGGATGAAATACGTCTTGATTCTCGCCTGTGGTTTGTGCGATTGTTACGCGCAACACTAGGGGGCGTCCATGCTAAAACGTTTTAAATCAGCTAAATTGATTTTTTTGATAACGCTTTTTAGCTCCTTGTCGCACGCAGATGTGACAGGGGCAATCCTGGGCGTCGTGCGCGACCCTAGTCAAAGTGTGGTGAGTGGGGTGCGTGTAACCGTCACCAACACGCAGACGAACTTCAGCCAGGAAACCAATTCAGCCGTGGATGGTTCCTACAGGTTTCTGGCGCTGCCTGTCGGGAACTACAGAGTGACCGCCACCTCCGCTGGATTCAGCCAGTTCACCGCGACCGAAATCGTGTTACGAGTAAACGACCAGTTGCACGTTGATATAGCGCTCCGCGTTGGCAACGTACAACAAGAGATCAGTGTTTCCGCCAATGCTGTGCAAGTCGAATCTGAAAGCTCGCAGCTAGGTGATGTGGTCGACTCAAAGAAGATGCTTTCGCTTCCGCTCAATGGCCGCAGCTACATAGATCTTCTCGGCCTGCAGGCCGGAGTTGTGCCCGTCACTTCTGGTTCCATGCAGCAGGATCGGCCAGTTTCGGGATACATAACTTCGCCAGGGAATCTTTCCGTAAATGGCCAGCGAGAAACCGCCAATGCCTTCCTGGTGAATGGAGGAGATGTCAGCGAGGGCCGAAATCTTGGCGCGGGGTTGGTTCCTAACTTGGATTCGGTCGAAGAATTCCGATTGATTACTAATAGCTTCGACGCCGAATACGGAAAGTTCAGCGGTTCGGTGATGAACGCAATTACCAAGTCCGGCACCAATAGCATTCACGGAGACGTATTCGAGTTTTTACGTAACGACAAATTTGACGCCCGCAATTACTTCGATCCCGCGAGATCGGAACTACGCCGGAACCAGTTCGGCTACGCGGTGGGCGGTCCGCTGTGGAAGAACAAGATTTTCTGGTTTACAGATTATCAAGGTACTCGCCAGGTGGTCGGCGCAAGCACCGGTTTGGTGCAGTTGCCCAGCGTGGACCAACGAAACGGCATCTTCAGCCCAAGTGATTTTCTGGATGAAGACGGCAATCCTCTGACCAGCGGTGTGAACGGGGCGTTTTGGGCAGACAAACTGACCACCCAGCTTGGCTACCCGGTCACCGATCAAGAGCCTTACTACACAGCAGGTTGCACCGACAATACACAGTGCGTGTTTCCAAACGCGACCGTTCCATCGAATGGTTTTGCCCCTCCTGTGGCCGGTGTATTGCCTTACATCCCAACGCCGAACGTTGCCGGTAGCGCTGATCTATTCTCGGACAACAGCCAAAAGAACCGGGTGCGAGACGACAAGTTCGGACAGCGGATTGACTTCATCAATCAAAAGACCGGCAACTGGTCGTTTTATTACCACTTCGATGACTCCACCGTAGTGAATGCGCTGAACGCCAGCGTGCCGGGTTTTTCCAGCGTGACACCCTCCCGCGCGCAGCAGTTTGTCATCAGCAATACGAAAGCGTTCGGCCCGACCGCGGTGAATCAAGTTCGCGCGAGCTTTTTCCGGACCGCCACCGTCACGGACAAGCCGCAATCCAGCTTCGCCCAACTTTCCGACCTTGGGTTTAGCACGGGGGAATTGGGGATCCACCCTTCTGGACCGGAGGGTTTTCCGCAGACGCTGCCGCCGCTTTACTTCAATAATTTCAGCCTCGGCGTTAACACGCTTACCACCTTCCAGCCCAACAACACCTATCATATTTCCGACAGCTTTTCGAAGGCGTTAGGCGCCCACACGCTGAAGTTGGGCGGCGAGTTCCGCTACTTGCAGATCAATGAGCGCAATACCTGCGCACCCAACGGGGATTTCACGTTCAATGGCAGCGAGACGGGATCGGACATAGTCGACTTCCTGATCGGCGCTCCGGTCAACTACAACCAGTGCAGCCAGCAATTCCTGGATTCGCGCACGCGATACGGTGCCGCCTTTGTTCAGGATGCTTACAAAGTGAAGTCGAACCTTACGTTGAACCTCGGGTTGCGTTGGGAGGCAAGTATGCCCTGGTATGACACGCAGGGCAAGATTGAGACCATCGTGCCTGGACTGCAATCCACCCAGTTTCCGACTGCGCCTACCGGATGGGTTGTGCCGGGAGATCCGGGAATTCCAAGCACACTCGCTCCCACACGCTATAACAATTTCTCGCCCCGCATTGGTCTGGCATATTCGCCCGGCTTTACCGATGGACTGGCAGGCAGAATCTTCGGCGGCCCGGGCAAGAGCAGCATACGTGCGGCTTACGGTATTTATTACACATCCATCGAGGACCTGAACCTGTTTTATGAGGTTGGCGATGCTCCCTTTGGTCTGTATTGGGTTTCGCCGGAAGCCCCGCTTTTCGATGAGCCGTTCCGCACCAGAGCTACCGGGGCCTCGCAGACCCAGCGCTTTCCCTTCAAGTTTCCGACTCCAGGCAGCCCGGACAACGCCAACCTCGACTATTCGATTTACTTGCCAATTTCATTCTCGCCCGGGTTTGATATCCACAACCGGCTCCCCTACGCAGAGCACTACAGCTTGTCCTTCGAGCGCGAGTTGTCCAAAAACACCGTGTTGACGTTGTCCTACGTGGGCACCCAAGGCCACCGCTTGATCTCTCAATACGATGCGGCTCCCGGAGATCCCGCGCTATGCCAACAATTGAACCAGATGGGGGCCACACCGACTTGCGAATCTTTCGGTGAGAACACAACCTACACTCTTCCGGGCGGCCAACAGGTCTTCGGGACACGGGACACCAACGGCCTCAATGACGTTATGCACGCCCCGCCAAACTTTGGCGACAACAATAGTTTTACGGTCAATATTGCCAACTCCAACTACAATTCGGGCCAGGTTACGCTGGAGCGGAAGGCTGCCGATTTAACCTTTCTGGCCGCATACACATACTCCAAAGCAATCGACAACTCTTCCGGCTTCGGCCAATGGGTCAACTTTTTAGACCCGCGGCTCACTCGATCCCTGTCTTCGTTCGACGTCACGCACAATTTCGTATTTAGTTACAACTGGACCATTCCTTTTGACCGAGCCTTCTCGGGCGCGCCCAAACGCCTGACCCAGGGCTGGAATTTGGCCGGCATAGTTCGTTTCGCCGGTGGGTTGCCGGTCGCAATCAGTCAGAACGGGGACGATGTTTCCTTGTTTGGCAGTGGGAATACAGATGTCCCCAATGTTGTTGGAAAGGTTCGGATTCAGGACCCGCGCAATCCAGATCACACGTTTTTCAATCGGGATGCGTTCGATTCAGGACCAGTCGGAGCGTTCGGCAACTCCAGCCGGCAATTCTTCCACGGCCCCGGAATCAACAATTTCGATATCAGTCTGATGAAGAGGACTGCTATCACCGAATCCACAGCGGTTGAAATTCGCGCCGAGTTCTTTAACGTCTTCAATCACACCCAATTCAATAACCCGGATGGCAATTTCAGTATCTTCGGCGATCAGATGGGTATAGTCCGCTCCGCCAAGGATGCGCGCATCGGACAGCTCGGTGCCAAGTTTTACTGGTAGCAGAAATTTGCTAAACCACTCTTCCTAGTGGCGTGTAGGGCGGGGGACCGGCCCGGGTTCACTCGGGCCGTTTGACCGACGGGAGGAATCCGCTCTCTGCCAGGTTGCCTACGGATCGTAGGGACGTGCCACCCCCCAAGAACAAATTCCTCGCGCGAAACGCCCGCGCTTGTGAATGACAACGGAAAATGCCGTGGTTCTCGGCCGCGTTTCTGATTGATGGCCACTAGAGCGATTGTCTGGCTAACTCTGGTAGGGTGTAGCAGATGAGTTTTCGGCTGGCCCTCGTCCTACTCCTCTCTTGGGTATCGGTTGCCCAAACTGCCGAGACCTATCGCCAGCGAGCAGTTGAACTTTCCCGCCAAAAATCTTGGGAGCAGGCCATCGCCAATTATCGCCAGGCTCTAGCTCTCGAACCAGACGATCCGGAGACCCACTACAACCTGGCGCTCACGCTGAAGTACGGCGGCGCCGCCAGGCAGTCCACGGAAGAATTCGAGGCCGCCCTGCGGCTCAAGCCGAACTGGGCCGACGCGCATTACGGATTAGGTGCAACCTGGTACGACCTTCACGATCAGGCTGCTGCAATCAAGGAGCTACAATCCGCAATAGAACTTGACCCCGCCCATGCTGGTGCGCATCGATTTCTGGCCCGCATCTACGTCGAGCAGAACAATCTTTCGGCTGCCAAACGCGAATTGACGCAAGCTCTCAAGTCGAAGTCCTCGGCTGAGATGCATCTCGAGCTAGGCCTGGTTGAAGGACAGCTAGGAAATCTCGCGAATGCCGTAGCCGAGTTTCGCACCTCCCTTAGGCTCAATCCCCAGATGGGGCGCGCCCATTCACTTCTGGGCATAACTCTCCGCCGGCAGGGTGACCACGCCGGAGCCCTACTTCATTTCCGCAGAGCGGTAGCAATCGACCCCAAGGACCCAGAGGCGCAAGCCAACCTCGGCATGGAGCTTAAGGCTCAAGGGGACACGGTAGGCGCTGTTGCGGCCTTTCGGCGGGCGATCGAGCTGAAGCCTGATTTCGAAAAAGCGCGCTACAACCTCGGGATAGCCTTGCGAGCCCAGGGTGATACCAACGCGGCACAGAAGCAACTGAAGGAACTCGAGGGACTACATCAATTCCGGGCGCACCTGGCGCAAGCAAAACTTCTAATTCTCCAAGGCGTCGACGCGCTGAAGCAGGAAAAGCTTGATGAGGCATTGAGGCTCTTCCAGAGCTCGGTAGAGGAAAGCCCCGAGCTACCGACTGGACATTACTATCTGGGCGTGACCTGGGCACGGAAAAGCGACGCTCAACGTGCGCTCGCGGCCTACCAAAAGGCACTCCAGCTTAAGCCGGATTATGCCCAGGCCCACTCCAGCCTCGGCCTGCTTTATTGGACGCAGGACAATCAGGCGGGCGCGCTCGAGGAATTTCGGCAGGCGGTGATGTCCGACCCCGATCTGGCGGAGGCGCACTACAACCTCGGCCTCGCCTTGGCCAAGTCCGAGCGTCTGTCCGAATCAGTTCGCGAGTTGAACGAAGCCATTAGTCTTGATCCCAGGTACACGGATGCCCGCATCCAACTTGGCCTTGTCCTCAGGCAAAACAACGACATTGCTGGCGCAATCAATGTCTTCCGGGATCTCATAAGCCGCGATCCGAAATTCGCCGAAGCCCACAATAATCTCGGGTTGGTTCTGCTCCAAACGGGAGATGTTCCCTCGGCACACGCGGAATTTGGCCAAGCCGTGCTCCTCAAGCCAGGTTTTGCGGAAGCCCACTACAACCTCGCGTTAGCGTTGCAACAAGAAGGAAAACAAACAGAATCAAACGCGGAGTTCGAGAAGGCGTACGAGATTGCGCCGGAGTTGAAGAATGCGCCGCGCCCCTAAGCGGTGGCGTGTATCCACGGTACGGTTGTTTTCATGACGTTGTGTCTGCCGGACGCAATCGCAGAACGTTTTCTTGGCGCATGGGGAGCAATCAACAATTATTGACTCTACGAGTGCACCATCTGGTTTGTAGGAGAGATTTGTCGATAGTCGTGATTCACCATGCGGATACCCACTTAGAATCCCGGCTTGGCAGGTCTGTGATGGTATCCGTAGCGGCAGTGGATGCCCATTCAATTTGCGCCGGGAAGAGCCCGGAACCACCCCGCCCGAGGAGTTGAAGCTTTCGGATTTGCCGGTCTCTGTGTGTCGAACTTTCACCACCAAAGCGGTTGCTGATGAAGCGCGAGACCGCTATTTTTGCGCATTTGCAGCCTCCAGACGGCCTCCCCGCACCCATTCGATAATCGTCCGATATTGTTCGCTTGACTCGTTTCCACGCCACCGTTGTCCGCCATTGTGCGTGGCCAGGTAGTCGCCGACATTGCCGGCGCTGTCTGTCGGCCTCGTCGGTTTGATGACCATCAGACTCTTGTCCGGGTTGGTGATGTCGACCACCCGCATTGCGTACCTGTAATTTTCTTTGCTGTCCTGGTCAGAGAAGACGCCCTCGGCGTTTGGCGGCGCCAGCTTGAAGATCACGTGGCTGGCGTGGCAGAAGACGCAGGCTTTACCGTCCGCGCCAGGCTTGGCGAGGATGGGTTCAACCTTCGTGACAAAGTAGCGGAAGTCGAGCACCTCACCCGGCTGCACGTCGCGCAGTGCATCGCCCAGGCTCTTGCCCTGGAGCACGTTGCTAGCAATCAGCTTGAGACGGGGATTGGTGGAACTCTGCAGCTTGTCCATCGCGGACTTGAAGTCGGGCCGTTTTTCTACATCTTTCACCTTGCGTAGCGTGTCCAGCGCTGCGGCGCTCACGTTGGCGTCAGCGTTTAACAAACTAGCCATCACCGTGTCGACCACGAGAGGATACTCGAGGGGCTCTTTGATTTTTAGCGCTGCGGCGTGACGATTGAGGTAGTCCTGATCCTGTGAGACGGCACCTCCGGCAACCCCCAAACGCCGCTTTAGAAATTGCGGGTTACCAGCCTCCTCTAACAGAACGCTTAGCGCCGATGTATTCAGGCCCGCGAATGCTTTCTTCACCGCGGGTTCAGTTTGCGGATCACCGAGAAAGTGCTCGAACGATACCCGCACGGCAGCGCGTTGGATCTCCGGGGTGAACGAATGCAACCCTGCGAGCACCTGCTCCTGAAGCTCCGGTTCGTGCATCAGAGTCTTGAACGAAGACGCGGCATCGAGCACCTGCGCGTAGTTTGCCGGCCGCGGCTTTTGTTCGAGCATGGCGCGCAGGGCACCTTGAACATCGGTCTGTTTTTCCCAGACTGAGTTTTCCGGCAAGGCCGCCAGCAGCGGAAGAACGACTGCCTGGCTGTCAGGGTTTCCCTTTTGCAGGATTTCAACCACCTTGGTTACTAATTTTGGATCGGGTGCCGGGCTGTCGAGATTCAAGAGTCCGCGCTGCCCGCCCTCATAGACGTAGCGGACGGTTTGCCGCACGTCGGGATTTGCGTCCTCCGAAAGGTTCAAGGCAGCGAGAGCAAAACGCGCGTCGCCGGCTTCGCTCAGCGTACTGCCGGCCTTCAGCACCGCAATTTTCATCGGGTCATCGGCGCCGTTCAAGCAAGCCAGCAGGGCCTCTTCCAACTCCGGTCCAGAGCTCTTGAAGAAGTGAATCAGATCGCTGTCGTTGCCGATTCGCGTTTGAAAGAAACCATTCTTAACGTCGTATTTAAAATTGACGGTTTCACGATATGGCGGATACTCGTAACCGGGGCGATGTAAATCGGGTACGCCGGTGATGTACTTGGTCAGTACGGCGGGTAGGCCGATTGCGACCTGGTCGGATTTCAGTTCCGGCAAGGCGTAGTGACGAATGTGGAAATCCCACAATGCGGTCAGAATTCCCTCGCGGCCTAAAGACGTTCCTTCGCGCAGCACCCGGGCCAGGACTTGCGCCTGATCGCGGGTGGCTTCTTCGTAACCTGCATTGATACGGTCTTTGTCTTCGTCCTTGGAACTCGCTCGTACCCAAGCCGAGAGGTATCCGGTGTTCTCATCCAGCAGGTTGTAAATGCTCTCCTGTAGACCTCGGCGGACCATCGCATCCTTCTCGGTGTTGAGCCGAACGGCAAGCGCTTCGAGGGTGCCCCGACGCACTGCAGGTTGATCCACTTGCCAGTAATACCAGCGCCACACGCCGTTGGCGGCCTGGTAACGAACAAAGGGCACGGGATCGTCTAGATCGCGTTCCAAGGCCGCCAGCAGATCCTTATCGCTGGTCAAATCACGGAAATGCTGATTGAAGACGCGGGTGGCGCCCCAACGCGTGCGGGCGTCCGGGGACGACAGAGCAGTAGCCAGCAGTTTGCGCCCCGCGGGTGCCGCCTCCTGCCGCCGCGAAAGTATCATGCGAACGGCATAGGCAGAACTGACCTGCACCATCTTGGTGCGATCGCCAAGGCCCTTTATCAGAGCTGGCAGGGCACCCGGATCAGCCATGTGCCCCAGCGCGCGGGCTGCGGCTTCGCGGGCAAGCGGTTGATCACTGTCAGTCAACACTTTGCGAATCTGGAGCAGTACCGGCTCCGTTGCCAGGTCCCAATACTGGTCGAGTTGCTGCAGAAGTAGCGACAAGTCGTTGGTAGCCAGTGTCGTTGCTGGTGGCGGGTAGGCTGCGTTCCAGTTCTTGGCTTTAGTGTCTCCGGGATACAGCGTCGACAGGGCCATCACAGCGAACTGCGTCGCGCGAAATGGTGTATTGAATCCCTGATAAACCGGATCTCCCTCCCAGCTGCCTTCCGGCCGTTGCGCAGCCAGCATGGCCTTTACAGCACGATCAAGGTGTTCGTCGGACTCCGGACGACGGCCCGCTTCCGCCAGAGCCAATACCGAGTTGTAGGAGATGAAGTCAGCCGTCTTGGCCTGTTTGTCGAAGGGGTATGGCCAACCTCCGTCCGGACTTTCAAATTCGTAAAGCTTGTTGATCAGCGTTTCGATTTGCGAAGCGTATTTTTGGCGATTTATTTCCGAGAGGAAAATGATCTTCCAATTCAGGTCGATCATATTCTTCGGCTCATAGGCTATAGCAAGTTGCTCGACACGATCGCGTTCGGCCAGCCAATCCTGCTTGTGGCTTTCGTTGTAGGCCATGTCAAAGGTGTGCCAGCTCTGCTGCGCAATCTCGAATGGGCTGACATCAGGTTCGCAACCATCCGACTCGTCACCCGGCATCACGGTCACGCCTTTGTAGTGAATCTTCAAGAACTCGGCATAGGGTAGGTCGAAGTTCTTTCGCGGCTTGTCATGGGTGACGTTCTGCTCAAAGGCATGAGCAATCATGGGCAAGCGGCCGGAGACGGTCCGGGCAGTATAGATAATCCGTACCCAGTTGGTGTTGGGCTCTCCGTATAGCGGGCGAGCGTTGTTGTAAATGCGGTCAGTAATGAACTCAAGGCTGGGACGCTGAGTCGGCGGGTAGCCTTTTTCAACCGCTTTGAGATATCCACGCGAGGTGAACTGTGAGGGGTGGCAGGCGATGCACAACTGGGTTTCCGAGTGCTGCACGCTGGTGCGCATGGCGACAGCACCTCTGCGGGGCGTATTCGACAGCCAGGAGTCGCCCATGTTAATGAGAAAGTCCATGCCAGCGCGGACCGCCTCTCGCGGGTCTTTGTTCGGCGGCACGCTGTATTGATAGGTGCGCAACTGGTACGCCGGATGATTCGCTGCCACCCGGACGTAGTATTCCTGGCCGGGTTGAAAAATGCGGGTGCGGAACTTGTAAAGACCCGGATAATTCTGCGTGGCCTCGACCTGGTAGACGAACTCTCCGTCCGTGAACGGCACGACGTCTGCCTGCCCGCTGGAGTCTTTTCCCGCCTGAAAGATGTCTACGTCATATGGCACGTCGCGGTCGGTGACGCTCAGCACGAAGTACACAAGCTTGGGCTGCTTTTCCCGGAAGGTGAAGCGGAACCACTGGAATCCCTTGACCATCGCTGCGTATCCGTCTTCGCTTTTTGATGGAGCATAGGGTCTTTCGTCGTCGCTGCCGAAAATGGTCTGGCCTAGTTCGAAAGGCTGAGCATTTTGCCACGAACCATTAGGTGCAGCTGCGATGATGCCGCGCCTAAGCTCGGTCTTGCCAGTCAGGGAGGCCGAGGCAAGCATCTTGCTCAAAGTGGCGCTGACCTCCGGGACGTGCGCCTCTGAAGATAAGTTCACGGTGACCGGACCCGCTGCCCGCGGGCGAAGAGTGACATAGAAGTCGAGGTCTGCCGAATGCAGCCATTTGGATTCGACCTCTCCTTTGGCGTCGTTTACGGTGACGTGGACCGCATCGTTGCTTTGAAGCGCAGCTGGATCTTTGAGGCCCAAACTGAATCCATAAACCGCTCCCGCCTGAGCGGTACCGAGCTTGATCGTCTGTCGGGCAGGTGCCGCTGTCTGATCGGCATGGACAAACGGACCGAGATGAAAGATCGCGGCAATGATGCAAATGGCGATAGAAAGAGGGGCAATCGCCCAGGTAGCAATCCGTCGATGGCTCGAAATGAAGCGCATGATTAGTCCTCGGACAGGGAGTGACTTTCCAAATAAAAAAATTCTGCTTCAAATATCAAGGAAGAAACTATATACCTATTGAAGCTTTCGCGGCAGCACTTTTCCACGTTCAAAATATCCGACCCGAATTTGGGCAAAGTAAGCCAGGGGCGGATAGAATGCGTCGAGTTTAGATCGGACAATGTCGTCCAAAGAGGCTCCCAATTTCATGTCTCTCCGTAGAGTTCTGAGCGGTAGGCCCTTGAGCAGCAATCGTAACCGGAAATTGTTTTCCTCCCTTATTTTGTGGAGTTGTGTGCTGGTGTGGCACGCTCCGGCCCGCGGACAATCAATCTCGGAGTGGCTGACCAGCAGCGGGGACGCGGCCCGTGACGGCTGGCAACGAGCCAATTCAAAAATCACCACCAAGAACGTGAAGAAGCTTCAGCTTCTATGGAAGACGAAGGTTGAGGCTAAGACGGTGGGGATGCAGTCGTTCCGTGAACCGTTGATTGTCACCGGAGTGAAGACTGCAGACGGGCCCCGAACGCTGGCCATTCTGGCGGCAGCCGCCAACGACGTCTTCGCAATTGACCTTGAGACGGGAAAGGTTGCGTGGCAGACGAACCTCAAGTGGTCTTCGGAAAAGCCGCAGGAAGCGGGCGAAGGACAGGGGTTTATCTGCACCAACGCGCTTAGCGCTACGCCGGTTATATCCCCCATTGATGCCCCGGTTCGACGCCTCTACGTTCTCGCCAGCGATGGATTCCTGCACATCCTAGAGCTTTCAACTGGCGTGGAGAGCGATCCTATCCAGGTGATGTCCTTGCCTTACGGCAAGCCGTATGGACTAAACCTGGTCAACAATGTGATCTACACGGTCACGGGCCAGGGCTGTGGAGGTGTTCCCAACCTGCTGTACGCGATCAACCTTGAAAACCGAAAGGTCACGGTTTCTGCGCCACCCCAAGCCGGCTTGTGGGGGACGGCCGGCCCAGCAGTGGGGTCAGATGGCGCCATTTATTTCGAGTCAGGGGACGGGCCCTATGACGCCTCAGCCGGGAAGCTTTCGACGACTGTACAGGCCTATACGTTCGCCAACGATTCGTTGTCGCTTAAGGACTACTACACACCCAGCAACTACATTTGGCTGTCGCGACGCGATCTGGACATGAATGTCACGCCCGTCGTATTTCCTTACAAAGGACGAGACCTGGTCGTCGGATCGGGCAAAGAGGGGCGATACTTCCTGATGGACAGCAAGTCCATGGGTGGGGCGAACCATATGACCCCACTTTTCCGCAGCGAGCTGTACTCAAATAAGAATGTAAATTTTCAGACCGAGGGTACCTGGGGGAGTCTTGCGAGCTGGGAAGGAAAAGACACGCGTTGGGTGCTGGGGCCGACCGGCGGAGAGACCGCGGTGGAGTTCCCGAAGACCTATGGTCCGACGCCAAATGGCGGAATCATTGCGCTCAAGGTGAAGGACAAGGGCGGTAAAACAGAACTGGAACCGGCTTGGCGGTCACGTAACATGTTGACCGCCGAGCCTCCGGTGATTGTGAACGGCGTGGTGTTTGTATTGGCAGCAGGGGAGTTTACGGGACAGGCTAATGACGCGGAGGGCGGATTGTATAGCGCGGCGGAGCGGCTTCAGCGCTCGGTTCCGGCCAAGCTCTTCGCCCTCGACGCTAAGACCGGTAAGGAGCTCTACTCGAGCGGTGACCAGGTCACGTCTTTTCTTCATCAGGCTGGCCTTTCTGTTGCCCAGGACAAGGTCATGTTCGGAACGTTTGACGGGACGATCTACTGCTTCGGTCTCAAGTGAAATGCGTCACAAATTCAGCGAATAACATTGAGGGACGTACACGTGGAGAAAAGACTCTTAAGGATGACGGTCGGCTTGTGTTGTTTGGGTGCCTTTCTCTGCGGCACGGTGTTTGCTCAGGACGAAGATCCCAACTGGCGATTGACCGGAGCCGACGCCGGGCAAAGCGGTTCCAAAAAAGGTGAGGCGATCCTAACCCCGGAGAACATCGCCGCCAATTTCAAACTTCTCTGGAAACTCAAACTCGGAGACCCGTCGCAGGAAGGCCCGTCTTTTAGCGAGCCGCTGCTTGCAGGCCGCCAGATTAATGGTCAGGGTTTCAAAGACATTGCCTATTGGAGTTCGGCCGATACGCTCTACGCGGTCGACTACGAACTGGGGTCGCTAGTCTGGAAAAAGCAGTTCAACGTGCAATCCAAAACCCCGCCGGGATGCGGAGCCTCCAGCATGAGCATATTGATGGAGCCGCCGATCGTGATCAACTTCCGCGCCCGCAGACGTCCGCCAGGCACTCCCAGGCCGCCGGACCCGCCCGTGGCAAAAGCCAGTGAGCGCAGGCTGGGCGTTTCACCCGGGGGTGGATACTTCGGCTTCAAAGGCGTCTACGTGTTGACTGCGGATGGGATGCTCCACGAGCAAGTGATGACCACCGGCGCCGATTTCGCGCCCCCGGTGAAGTTTCTCCCTTCGGCCGATGGAAACGCGTTTGGCTTAAACTATTTCGACAAAACCATCTACACCGCGACCGGCCGCGAATGTGGGGGCGTCCCCAACGGAATCTGGGCGATCGACTTGTCCTCAGCTGATTACCCGGTAAAGAGCTATGCCACTCAGAACGTGCGTCCGCTTGCGCTGACCGGCCCAGTAGTCACGCCCGATGGTACTGCCATTGTGGTTACCGGTGCCGGGACCTCCGAGACGAATGCCGACGTGCATGCGGGCAGCGTAGTCTCCGTCGCAAAAGATATGACGGTCAAGGACTGGTACACGCCGGAAGGCGGAATGGGTAGCTATGAGAATGTTTCCCCTGCGACCTTCACCTACAAAGAAAAACAATTGGTGGTGGCGCCGGGGAAAGATGGCTCTCTAGCCTTGTTGGACGTGGCGTCGCTGGGTGGGGCCGATCATCACACTCCGTTGTTCGAAACGCCACCGGTCGCCAAGCCCGGCGACAAGCACACGTGGGATGGCTTCGCGGTGTGGGCAGATAAAGACGGAACAGTCTGGATATTTACCTCCATGTCCTCGGGTATTACATCGAAAGGCTCGACTCAGCATGGCGGCATCGTCGCATTCAAACTTGACGACGCCAACGGAAAGCTGGCTCTCAATCCGGTATGGGTCTCACAGGACATGGTGAATCCTGCACCACCCCGCGTTGCCAACGGAATTGTGATTGCGTTGGCCGGCGGAGATACTTCAACTCACGCCACGTTGTATGCGCTGAACGGGGCAACGGGCGCGGAGCTGTATTCCAGCAAAGACCTGATCCCTACGTACACGCGATTGTCCGGTGTTTCCATAAGCGATGCTCACGCGTTTTTTACCGACCACGAAAACGTCCTCTACTCCTTCGGGATTGCGGTGGAGCACTGAGAGTCGATCGTGGGCAAACTTGCCCTTCTTAAAGAGAACAGTTCGGAGATTCTGCAATGCTAAATAAAGCCACGGTCGAGGAAGCAGTTAATCAGGGTGCCGGAGTACTGAGGCTCGAACCTTCATGGGTGCCGCGATCGTTCATGATTCCCGGACGCAGGTTGAAGCTTCATCCGGATGATCTGTATGCTTTTGGTGCCAACCGAGGTGGAATCAACGAGCGCTGGTTTTCTTCCACCACCAAAGCCGCGAACGGCCCCGATACCACGCCTGACGAGGGCTTGAGCTATGTGCATCCGGCAAAGGGCAGCAAATTTCTGCTGAAGGATGCAGTCGAGGTCGCCGGTGACATTCTGCTCGGCGCGGATGTCATGCACCGCGAGGGTGGATGGAACCTGCTCTGCAAATTCTTCGACAACCTGGGGCCGATCCCACATCACATGCACCAAAGCGACGAGTTCGCCCAACTGGTGGGCCACAAGGGCAAGCCCGAGGCCTATTACTTCCCTCCGCAATACAATCAGCTCGGCAACAACTTTCCCCACACTTACATGGGCCTCGAGCCAGGGACCACAAAGGCAGACATCCGGCGCTGCCTGGAGAACTGGAATCGCGGCGACAACGGCATTATCTTTCACGCCCGCGCCTATCGTCTGGAGCCGGGCAGCGGATGGCAGGTCGATCCCGGAATCTTGCATGCTCCCGGATCGCTGGTCACGTATGAGCCTCAGGTCAACAGCGACGTATTCGCCATGTTTCAGTCCGAAGTGGATGGGCGGCTGGTCGACTGGGGCCTCCTCGTAAAGGATGTGCTGCCCCAGTACCATCATGACCTCGACTACCTGATCAGCATGCTCGACTGGGACGCGAACGTGAATCCGCAGTTCGCCGAGAGCAACAAGCGGCACCCGGTGCCGGTCCGTCCGGTCAAGGAAACGGAGGATGCGGGTTACCGTGAGTTGTGGATCACCTATGGCAACGTCTACTACTCCGCGAAGGAACTTACGGTGCTGCCGGGCCGCAGCGTGACCATCAAAGACGCGGCAGCCTACGGATTGATTCTGACCCAGGGCCACGGCACTTTCGGCGGGACGCCTGTTTCTACGCCCTCCATGATCCGGTTCGGTCAACTCACCGAGGATGAATTGTTCGTAACGGCCGCTGCTGCCAAAGAAGGTGTGCGCATCGAAAACCCCAGCAAGACCGATCCGTTGGTCATTCTGAAGCATTTCGGCCCCGGAAATCCGGATGCTGAGCCGTTCCGCCGAGACAAGAAAAAGGGTTAATCGCTTATGAGCCCCAAGCACAAGCTCCCAGCAATCCACAACGCGATGTGGCCGGGCATCGTCGGCAAGGGCGGAGATTCCGAACCCGCCATTGATCTCGACACCATGCTGGACCTTACTGCCGCGGCAGAGGTGAACGGCACCAGGTTCGATGGAGTCGACCTGTTCCTGTCGCTGCCCCACACCGATATCGACTCAACCGACGATGACCTTAAGCAACTAGCTGACAAGCTGGCTGCACACAAGCTCGTTGCAGGCTCGCTGGTCGCACCAGTTTGGCCTCCGGTGGGCGGCGGCTCGGCAATGGGATCCAAAGAAGAGCGAGACAGCTTCCTCACTCAAGTCCGGAAAGCTTGTGCCATCGGCAAAAAACTGCGCGATCTTGGAATACGCAAGTATGGTGTCGTGAGAATTGACTCTGCTACCGGCCCCGGACCCTGGGCAGAGAATCCAGCCGAAAACACGAGGAAAATCGCAGGAACGTTCCGCGAAGCCTGCACCATTGCTGAGGGCTACGGCGAACGCCTTGCCGCCGAGGGCGAGATCTGCTGGGGCGGCATGCACGGCTGGAAGCACATGGTCGAGCTTCTCGAGCAGGTGAATCGCCCCAAGACGCTTGGCTTTCAGGCGGATATGGCGCACACCATGCTTTACACCATGGGCTACAACTCTCCCGAGAGCGCGGTGCTTCCCGCAGGTTACGACTGGTCAGACAACAACATCCTGACCGAAGCGCTGCGTAAGGTCGCGCAGGCATTGCGTCCGTGGACCATCGATTTTCACGTAGCTCAGAACGACGGCACGGTCAAAGGCACGGGCTCGCACGACAAGACCGGCCGCCACTGTCCTCCCGATGACCCCAACGGCAAGATGGACATCGTCAAAATTGCCGGGCTGTGGATGCGGAACGACGATGGCAGCCCGACACGGGCCTATCAACACATCTGCTGGGACGGCTGTATGTTCCCCAACGCCATGATGACCTCGCCCGACACCTGGGTGAAGATTTTGGCGACGATGATCAAAGTGCGCGACGCGCACGGCTGGGATTGAACCGCGGAGATCGCAACTGTGGCGAAGAAAAAAGAACTGAATATTGGAATTGTCGGCTACGGTTTCATGGGGCGTACCCACTCGAACGCCTATCTCCAGGCACCGCGTTTTTTTGATCTGGCTTACCGACCGGTGCTGAAAGCAGTCTGCGCGCGCAATCCCGATCGGGTAAAGGGATTTGCCGAGAACTGGGGCTACCAATCTGTTGAATCCGATTGGCGTGCCCTGGTCGCGCGCAAAGATATCGACTTGATGGATATCGCCAGCCCAAACGACACCCATGCCGAGATCGCGATTGCCGCGGCCAAGGCGGGAAAAATGGTCCTCTGCGAAAAGCCGCTCGGCCGGACGGCCGAGGAGGCCAAGGCCATGGTCGATGCCGTAGAGGCTGCCAAGGTCCCGAACATGGTCTGGTACAACTACCGGAGAGTTCCGGCGGTGGTGCTGCTAAAAAATTTGCTGAACGAAGACCGCTTCGGCCGCATCTTTCACTACCGCTCTCAGTTCTTACAGGACTGGACCATCTCGCAGGACCTGCCGCAAGGCGGCGAAGGCCTATGGCGGCTGGATAGCGCAGTTGCGGGTAGTGGCGTGACCGGCGACCTGCTGGCCCACAACATCGACATGGCGTTGTGGCTGAATGGCCCGATCACCGAGGTCTCGGCAATGACCGAGACATTCATCAAGGAGCGGAAACACAACCTGACCGGCAAGGTCGCGGCGGTGAAGATTGACGACGCCAGCGCGTTTCTATGCCGGTTCGCGAATGGCTCTCTGGCGCTCTTCGAAGCTACCCGCTACGCCCGCGGCCACAAAGCGCTATTTACTCTGGAGATCAATGGCGAACGCGCCTCCGCCTCATGGGATCTTCACGATCTACACCGGCTTAATTATTTCGATCATCGCGATGAGGGTGAATTGCGCGGCTGGAAGAGCATTCACATCACGGACGGCGACCATCCCTACATGAAGAATTGGTGGGTTCCCGGGCTTCAGATCGGCTACGAGCACACGTTTATCCATCAGGTCGCCGATTTCATTCTTGGGTTGGAGGGCAACAAGCCCGCTGCACCCACATTCCGCGATGGACTCGCCACCGATTACGTAACCGATGCGGTTTTGAAATCCGCAAAGACCAAGAAATGGGAAGCAGTGCCGCCCGCCTAATTCTCAGCAGCAGTTCGCATTCAAGGAGGAAGTATGGCGTTTGCACCTCGCAGTTTTTGGGTCTCCTCGGCCGCGCTGGCCATCGCGATGGTTTCGGCCTCCATCAACGCACAAGAGCCGGCCAAGCCGCCTCGTCGCCCTGCGGCTTTTCACTTCGTTCAGCCCGAGCCGATCAACTTCGACGATCACGTGGGCTGGATGCAGATCTTCGATGGCAAGACGCTCAAAGACTGGGACGGGGACACCGACGTCTGGCACGTGGAGAACGGCGCGCTGGTGGGCGAATCAAGCCCGGAGCATCCCTCAGGCACCACCAATATCATCTGGCGGGGCGGCGAGCCCGCAAACTTTATATTGAAGATGGAAATGAAGTTGGAAGGCGAAGGGGCTAACGCCGGCGTGCAATATCGCGGCTATCATGTCGACCCTAAATTCGAGCCCATACCTGACGACCTAAGCCCAGAGAAAAAGAAACAGATGCAGCAGCACCAGGAGCTGGATCGTAAACACGCGAAGTGGAACGTCTTCGGCTATCAAGCCGACTTCGATTCCAAAAACCAATGGACCGGCCAACTCTACGAACAGAATTCTCCGCGAGGCATCATCGCCTGGCGGGGGCAGGTCGTAGCCACCGAACCGGACAAGAAGCCGACTTTGCTTGCCACCTTGGGGACTTCCGATGAGTTAAAGGCGGTGGTCAAACCCGGCCAGTGGAACCAAGTAGAAATCATCGCCGATGGCAACACTCTGACCCACATCATCAATGGACGCATCATGGCGGTGCTGGTGGATACCGATACGAAATTCAGCCAGGCCAAGGGCTTAATTGCGGTTGAGATCGAAGGTCCCGGCAAGGTCAAAATTTCGCATCGCAACATCTGGCTAAAAAAGCTTCCGTAGATCGTGAACAAAACTATCTTTCAGGGCCGTCGAGCCGTTTACCTCGAAAACGAAACTTTGCGTTTAACCGTGCTCGAGGAAGGTGGCCACATCGCCGAGGTCTTTGACAAGCGCGCCGGCGTCAGCCCGCTGTGGGTGCCCCATTGGAAGTCCATCGAGCCCTCAGAATTTACGACCGAGAAGCATCTGCATTTCGGCTCGGGCCCGGATGCCAAGCTGCTAGCGGGAATCATGGGCCACAATTTGTGTCTTGACCTATTCGGAGTACCCTCGCCTGAAGAGGCGCGTGCTGGACTGACGGTGCATGGAGAAGCCTCCGTCGATCGCTATGACATCTCTGAATCCGGCGGGGAGCTTCTTCTGCGCCTTAAGCTTCCACTGGCTCAACTCCAGTTTTCAAGATCGATCCAACTCTGCGGGCACCAGGTCCGGGTTCGAGAGGTGGTTGAAAATATTGGTGGGACCGACCGCCCTCTTGGCTGGACGCAGCACATAACGCTAAGCCCGCCTTTTCTCCAGCCAGCCACCACTCAATTCCGGGCATCCTTTACTCGTTCCGTGGTCGCGGAGAGTGATCCTGGGTCGAATGCTTATTTAGAACCTGGGGGCGAGTTCGCCTGGCCGATAGCTCCCCGGTCTGACGGCGGCGAATCGGACTTGCGGCAAATGCATAGGACGGCCCCAGCCAGCGGCTACACGGCCCACTTGGCAGACCCAAAGCGTGAGCATGCGTACTTTGTTGCGTTCGAGCCTAAATTCCGGCTGGCATTTGGCTACATCTGGAGACGCACGGATTTCCCCTGGCTAGGCATATGGGAAGAGAATTGTAGTCGTCAGGCCGCTCCCTGGGATGGTCGAACTGTCACCCGGGGAATGGAGTTTGGAGTCTCACCCTTTCCCGAAACTCGGAGAGAGATGGTCGAGCGCAACCGGCTATTCGACGCACCCACTTACAAATGGATTTCTGCCCGGGGACGGTTGGAGGCGGAATATTGGATCGTCAGCCAGGTTGCAGAGGTAATTCCTGAATCGCTCAGTTGGCCTCAGGTTTAACGCCGGCCCCGAATACCAACCGATCTTTCTTGGCATCAATCTTCTTCGCGTCCACATTGGGAACCATTTTCATTTCCTCAATGGAATTGAAACCCTTCGCCTTGTCGCGGTAGGCGACAATCGCCTTGGCGTCGTCCAGGCTTATTTCCAATACGTCGGCAAGCTGTTTCTCATTCGCCATATTGACGAACACCTTCTGCACGGTGGACGGTGGGAAATGCTCGGTGAGATAGTCGGCGATCTCGGCAAAGTCTTCGTCTTCGCCCTCGGCGCCCTTTTGTACCATCTTCGTGATGGTGTTCTCCCAGCCGGTTCGGCTTTGTCCGTAAGCGAGAATGACATTCGGCGAGTGGCACTTCACGCACAATTGGAGCGTCGTATCTCGTCCCACACCCGGAGGAAATTCGGGGTGTTGATCGGCGGTGGCCGAGGCTTGAGCCGCAGCCACGGTTGGCAGCGTAGACACTGAGAGAACAATCATACCCAGGCCCAAGAAAAGAAGAAGCAAGAGGTTAAAACCGCGATGGTTGACTCCGGTGATCGGACTGCTCTTCACGTGGCGCTCCTGGGCCGAGAAAATTACGAGCTACTTGCTCGCTGGTCGCTCAAGTTCTTTCAACGATGCTTCAATCATGGCGTGCGCCCGCGGATTCCGCACTGTCTTCAGAAATTCCCGCAACTCAACTACCTCTTTCGAAGTCTCGCCCTTCTCATCATAGATTTGTGCCAGCAAAATGTGAACGCGCGGATCGCTGTAGCGATCCCGCTCATCCTGATTCTTGTACTTCCTGGCCTTTTCGATCTCGGAAGCCTTCAATGCGCTGGCTTCGGCATCTGCCAACTGCCGCAGAGAATAGTTGGCGCAGCCCTTGTAAACATAGCCCGCTGAGGTGTTGGCGGGATCAAGTTCGATGGCCTTGACGCTCTGCGCCAATACACCATTCCAATCCCCTTCGTGCATCGCAATGTCCGCCAGGCAAAGGTAGGCCTGAATGTAGCTTGGACTTGCCAAAGAAGCTTTCTGACATGCATCCCGCGATGCGGGCAGGTCGGGACGCTGCATCAATATCTGGCCAAGTAGCACCCAGCTCGCAGAATAATGAGGGAATAGCTCGGTTGCCTTACGCAGATGCTTTTCGGCGTCATCATTCTTGCCGCCCGCCAAGGATTCGCAGGCCTTGCCGTATTCTTTTTTGGCGGCGTTTGGGACAGCGAGGTCCGCAGCTTCGACGGTCACATCTTGCACGGTATTCAATGGCGGAAAAAAGCAGGCACTATCTCTGCCCGTTTTTACCCATTCTTTCCTGGCAACTCCCGGCTGGCTGTTCATCTTGAAGTCAAGATACTGCCAACCTCCCATGGCCCGGAACTCTCCGCCTGGCGTTTGAGGGTGTTGCTGTACTTGCGAGGCTGCGGACGATACAAACAGGGAGGCGAGTCCGCAGGCAAAGATCCATGGCGCCACGGTTAACGGCCGCCGAACACTGAAGACCCGATGGTGGCCCATGTGCGCTGTCATAGAACCCTCCATGTAATGCGCCATTCTAATTAACTAAGTCGCGACACGCTTCAACTTAGTGATCCTGCCCGTCTGGTTCCAGTCGGAAACGTAAATATTCGCGTCTTGGTCGATGTAGCACCCGTGGGCCGCGCTAAAGACCGCAGGCGAAATGTCCTTTGGGCTAAGTTCGTAATTGGCCCACTGCTTTTGCTGCGGGTTATCTCCGATAAACGCGACCGGCACGTTGTTTTTATCAAGGATCGTAACTCTCCCGTGCAATTCCGAAACCACGGCGTAGTCTCCGTGAAAGCTGACCTGACAGGGGCGGCGCATATGTTGCGTGACCTGGGCGACGAATTTACCGTCAAAATCAAAATGGCTGAGGCGGAAATTCTCACGATCGCAGACCAGAAGCAGCGGTTGATCATACCGTGTATCGACTGCCAACCCGTGGCTGCAATCACACTTCCCGTCTTCGGAGCCTTTCCCGGAGAAGCTGGATTGATAGTTTCCCTTCGCATCGAACTTGAAAATGCGGGAATCGCCGTAACCGTTCGCTACATAGAGCGAGCCGTCGGGGCCGGGCACCACCGATGTAACCCTCCACTCATTCGGCTGTTTGAATCCTGCTTCCAGGGGAGCGGTGATCTTTTGCAAGACGGTTCCATCCGTCTTCATCTTGATGACCAGCCAGTTTTCGGCAGGAGTTCCCTTCTGCACGGTGGCATAAAAGAATTCATCGCCGCCTTCAGCGCTATAGTGCAGGGAATGGACTTCGGGATACTGATTGGCAATGGTCTTCAGAAGTTTGCCGCCGGGCTCGTACACCAGAACTCCAGTTTCACTCTGCGTACTCACATAAACATTACCGGCTTTGTCGCTGGAGATGGCTCCATGGGTTCCGCCGAATTGCTTGCCTGGTGGGAGCTTCCCCCATTGTGGGACCACGTCATAGGTCCACTCGCCGTTCCCGGTACGGTATTGAGATGTGCTACCGCTTTTCATGGAGGTCTCCGCTTGAACAGCCGATGTGCCGCCACAGAATGCAACCAGCGCCGAAACTGCCGCGCCGCTGTTAAAGGCTCGTCTGTTCAACCTGGTGGGGGGTGTTGTTTTCAGTTCTGCATCCATAAGTTTCTCCGATCCGCTGCTTCCCACGAAATGTTATTAAGCCTGTCGGGCCTGACTTAGTTCAACTTCTTGATCCAGATATTGCGCACTGAAACTTTGGTTGGAACACCTTCAATTTCGATTCCAATCAGGCCCGGCCTGTTGTTCGACGAATTCGGGTCGTCATCGACATAGACCGCCATCAACTGGCCGTTGATCACGTGGATAAAGGTCCCCCCTCTGGCCATGATCAGGTACTGGTTCCAGTCGTTAACTTTAACGTAGCCTCCGAGCGCGTCGCGATTCCCAATGTTCCCTAACAATTTTGGGTGGCTTCCTGGAGATGACTCGACGACTTGTCCCCGCCAGGCGAGGATTCCGAGAGGCGTGTTCTCCGAATAGAACTGCCCAGTCCATTCCGATGTTCTGGGCGTGACCGGAAACCAGAAATCGGCCTGCGGGCCGGTCATCATCCACCGCAAGTCGGGGATCGTTTGGCCGGGTGGGGGCTGTCTTGTCCAGGGTAGTCCAACCTGGCTTCGATACTGGATCCCGCTGCCTCCGCCGTTCTCCACCCTGATTTCGAACTTCAGATCCATGTCCTTCGCCTCAAAACCGTGGAAGGAAATGTAGCTGTTCGCCAGAGGTTTTTCCTTGGTGGATTCGCCGACAATCGCTCCTTCTTCTATGTGCCAGGTATTCGGGTCGCCGTCCCAATTCTTGAGGCTGACGCCATCGAAAATCTGGACATATCCCTGATGGTCATCAAAGTCGAGTGGCTCGGGCTCGAAGAAGCCATAGTCCCGCTTGATTCGCTTGTCGGGCTGGGCACCTGTAGACGTGGAGGATTGGGGAGCGGCCGATGCCGAGAGTCCAGTTAGAACTGCAAGGACAAGGATGACAGACCTCGTCCACAGACCCCTATGCTTTGTCATCGACATTCAAATGTCCCTTTCGCGCCTCTGGCTATCGCTACATCATCCCTGGTGTTCAGGATGGGTGCACTCGGGAAAGCTTCGAAGAAACGTGTTGCCGGTGTATTCCAGATCCTGATGAATTCCAACTTCGGAAGTGTAATAACCGTAAATCGTCATTCCCTTGAGCACCACAAAGAATCGCTCCAGATCGGTTTTCGGATTTTCTTCATTGGCGGCCGCCTTGTCCAACACTTCGATCAAAGACACAACTTTCGCCTGTTCGCGAACCAGGCTAAGGCCGTCGCGCCACTGTTTCTTAACAGCGTCTTCGCCGCTAGCGAGCATCTGATCTGCAAAAAGGCTGGCCCGGGCGGTGCGCGCACCCGGCGAGTGACCGTCCGCCGGAATAATCATCTCCATGAGTTGATCTACCAGTTTGTTTTCGTCTTCGGTAAAGAACTGCAATTTGTAGTCGATGGGTGGAGGAGCAACCGCGTCCGTCGGCATCGAGCAGTCGGGGACAGCGCCCTCAAGCGCGTTCAGCCTGCGCGAGAGTGCGGCCAGAACCACCAGTTTAAGTACTTCCCTTCGCTCCATAGATCTCCTTACAACTCCCCGCGTCTGCGTTGTTCCTTGATGTAGTCGGCGGTCCGCATCGAAAGCGCCATAATGGTAAGCGTCGGATTCTTCTCGCTGGAGGTCGTAAAACAGCTGCCATCTGTGACGAAAAGATTCTTTACCTCGCGCGCCTGACAATAGCCATTGAGCACCGACGTTTGAGGATCTTTTCCCATACGAATAGTACCTACCTCGTGGCTCGCAAAGCCTGCTGGAGCATCTCCGAAGGTGGAGAAGACCTTGCCTTTTAAGTGGGAAAACATCTCCAGCATGCTTTGGTTGGCCTGTTTCCAGAGGGCCTGATCATTTTGGCTGAAGCGGAAACGCACCACAGGAATGGGAATGCCGTTTGCGTCGAGGCGGGCAGGGTCGACAGTCACATGATTTTCCGGACCCGCAGTCACTTTGGCGAAGCTCCCCATTTGCAAATATCCCGGCTGCATGTTCCGCACGTTCTGCTTGAACGAACTTCCGTATCCCCTCAGGCGGTGCGCATGATGTGGGAACATGTAACTCTGAAAATTGACCTGCATCCCCCAGCCGCCGGCCACATCAGACTTGCCTGAAAGATGGTTGTATCGCGGAATGTAGACGTGGTCCGTGGCGCCGTCCTGGTTCGATGTTTTCCCCCCCTGAAGTTCCTCCAGGTAAATACTCACCTGGCTGCCCAAATGTCCATGCAGGTATTTGCCCACTATGCCGTTGGAATTGGCTATTCCGCCGGGATGTTGTGAAGACCGGGAATTCAGCAACAGCCTCGCCGATTCGACGGTCGAGGCACAAACCACAACAATTCTCGCCTTCACCTGCAGTTCCCTACGAGTCTGGGTGTCCACGAATGAGACCGCCGTTGCCAACCCTTCTTTGTCGACAAGGATCTCGCGCGCTAGCGCATTCTCCCGCAAAGTGAAATTGCCTGTCGCGCGCGCCTTGGGAAACATGGAGCCCGGGGTATTGAAAATCGCCCCGATATCGCATCCGTCCATGCAATGTCCGCAATAGTGGCACGCTGGCCGGTGATCATGGGACTGGGTAGCAAGCGCTTTTCGCACCGCAATCAGCTTGATGCCCATGGCATTGGTGGCCCGCTTAAGAATGTGCTCGCTGCAGCGCCAGGGAATAGGACGCAGGTAGCTCTTGCCCGCCGGCAGAATTTCAAGACCATCGTCGTTGCCACAAACTCCGATGAGCTGCTCAATGCGCTCATAGTAAGGTGCTATTTCCTCATAGGTGATCGGCCAGTCTTCCTCGATGCCCTGCATGGACCGTTCTTTGAAATCCCGCGCCGCATAACGCAACGTGACCGCATTCCAATGCATGGTTCTTCCGCCGACGATACGCACCCGGTCCACGCCGACCTGATCGGAATCGGCGTACCGGATGGACTGGACAATGTCTCCCTGATAGAACGGCGCTTGCTTTTCGGACCGTAGACCGCGGTAAGGCAGCTCGTAGGGCCATTTGTGAGAGGGAAGCTCTGCGTTAGGCACTTGGCGCCCGGCTTCCAGGACGACAACTTTGGCGCCCCCCTCGCAAAGTTCTTTAGCCATCACGCCGCCGGCGGCACCCGACCCGACAACGCAAACGTCATACACTTCGGAAGCTTTTTGCAAGTCTGATTTCCTCTTAGATCTTTACTTCTTTTGTGTTTGCGAGTCGGTGGTCAAATTCTCAAAAAGAAATAAGCCGGACTTGCCCGCTACAACAATATCGAGGTCGCCATCGCCATCAATATCCACCACCGGAATCTGCATTCCAGCACCCGTTCGGGTGCTGTAGTCAATGACGTGCCGAATCCACTGGAGCCGCCCTTTGCTTTGCACTGGCTCGTACCAGTAAATTCCAAGGGGCTCGTTCGCTCCAGGATCGTGTTCATGGGCGTAGTACCTCTTACCCGTTACCAGTCCAAGTTTTCCGGCCCCGCTCAAGTCAGCGATCGTCATGGCGTGGGATTGCGACCACGCATCGTCGATTACGTGCTTGATCCAAGAGCGGCTGCCGTCCTGGCTCGATTTTTGCTCGTACCAAAGAATCCCGTAGCTGTGGGCCATGCTCGTGACAAGATCGGGCAGGCCGTCACCGTTAACGTCTCTCACGTAAATGAACCCGACCGAACCTAAGTCGAACTCAGGGTGAAAAGTCCACTTTCCGTTTCGTGGATCAGCAGGTGCCTCAAACCACCCCTTGGGCGTAAGGATGTCGTTCCGCCCATCTTTATTAAGGTCACCCGATCCGATGCCATGCCCATAACTTTTCTCGTCGACAATGTGACGCACCCACTTGGCTTCGTTGCCCTTGCCGACAAGCTCATACCACGACATGGGAAACTTTTCGTCCCCAAACTGCGGTAGAAGTTGTTTGGACTGTCCCGAGTTGGTGACGTCGACGAGGAACACAAATTCGACCGGAGATCCGGTCTGAATCACCGACTTTTGCCAGGCCTTGTCGAGAGTACCGGGATTCTTCCACCAGGTGAGTGGCTCTTCCCAGTAATTGCAGCTGACGATGTCGGGATAGCCATCTCCGTCCACATCGATGGCCAGGTCGCTTAGGTCTTCGATGTAGCCGTCGGTGAAGGCTAAGTCGCGAAAGTGATGCTTGATCCAGCGTGGCCCTTCACTTCTCGGAGCACGGGGTGCTTGCTCGTACCAGTTCTCGCCCGAGACGATGTCCAATCGTCCGTCGTGGTTGATATCTGCGACGGTGACGGTTTCGCTGCGCCCCAAATCAATGGTCTGCTTGCGGAATTGGATTTCGTCCGATCCCGTGGCTTTTACGGTGGTAGCACCCCAGGAAAGGAAGGACGCGGCTACCAGGATGGAAGTGATTGAGCGTTTCGTAGTTGATGAAACCTTGTGCGAGAACGACAAGGGAAAGCCCATTATGTTCGACCTTTGGATACTATCTTCTTGACGCCTTCTTCTTTCCAGCGTCCGACTTTTTCTTGCTGGCTGATGAATGTCTTCCATTTTCAGACTTGAGTTCACCAGTCAATTTCGTGATGAAGCGTATCCCACTTCTAGCCAATTCGTCGCCCGAGGGTGCCATGTCACGCCAAATTGCGGCAGCCGCAGCCAGTTCCGGCTCCGGCTTTGCGAACGATTCAATGGTCAACCAACCGTCGTAGCCGATTTGTTTGAGTACCGATAGCAGTCCCCGCCAGTCGTTATGGCCGCTCCCGGGAATTCCTCGATCATTTTCAGAGATGTGAACATGTCCGAGAACATTCTTGATCGATAGCAACGACGCGGTAGGATTTTTTTCCTCGATGTTGGCGTGAAATGTGTCGTAGTGCACGCGCACGTTGGGTGCGCCGACGTCCTTGACCAGTCTTGCTGCATCCGACTGGGTGTTAAGGAAATAGGTTTCGAAGCGATTGAGAGGTTCGATGCAAAGAGTGACGTTGAAGTCCCGGGCGTGACGTGCGGCCTGACCAAGGCCATCCACAGCATACTTCCATTCCTCGGATGTACGCCTGGCTCCGGTCATCACTCCCAAACCGGCATAGAGCGGCCCGCAGATCACTTTGGCCCCCAACTCCGCAGTTCGGTCGATACACTTGTTGAGAAATTCGATACCGCTAGCTCGTACCTTGGGGTCAGAACTCACAAGATTGGCTGAACGAGGCAACACGCTGCAAGTGGTGACCTCCAGTTCGTTATCCTCCAGCATTCGTTTGACAGCGACTGGGCTAGCAGGCTCGTCTGGAGAAAGAAAAAGCTCAACGCCATCGAAACCCCACTTCTTGATGTTGGCAAATAATGGCGCGAGCCGCTCGTCTACTCTGGTCGTCCAGACCATGGTGTTGACGCCGTATTTCATTTAGAGCGACCTCGCGAAATTTCCAGGGCAGTGATTCTTTTTCTCATTCCACAACTCTAGCTATGTGCGGCGACAAATAATGATCTAGCAACAGATCCCCCGCTGGCTTGGAGAGGACGTTCGGAGGGCAGCTTGGTGCAAATGCTTTTTATCCTCGCAGTGTTCGATTGTCAATGGGAAACTAATTCCTCAAATGAAATCCGAACGGCGCGGATGCAAGAGGGGGAAGATATCATCACGCAAGAAAAATTTCCGGGTTCGCCGTTGGGCCGTCCAGATGTCCAACCAGTCGTTTTTCCAGCCCGTCGCGGGCTGGAGTAAGTTGTCGGCGGAGTGTTTCCATCTCGTCGGCGGAAAGTGGGGAGAAACCCTGCGCAGTTTCTATATTGTGTGCGAGCATTTCCAGACGTGGCATGCCGACAACCGCGGTGGCCACCGGCAGGCTTATGGAGTAGCGAAGCAAGGATCTTATGTCTGTCTTTCCGGGCCCGTTTCCCAGCAGGAATTCCTGCCCCGTAACCTTCATGGCAATGATCCCGAGATTTTTCTTTCTGGCCTCGGGGAGCGCG
>Ga0157378_10000406_pt1 | contig 42503 bp, 27 predicted proteins | sample M65metaG_FD_115309 | JGI IMG/M metagenome (GOLD analysis project Ga0157378, IMG submission 115309) | Miscanthus rhizosphere microbial communities from Kellogg Biological Station, Michigan, USA - M6-5 metaG | ecosystem: Host-associated > Plants > Roots > Rhizosphere > Soil | place: USA: Michigan... | reverse complement strand
GAGCGCCTTCTGGATGTTGTCGGGCAGTTTGGTCTTCTTGTAATCCTTGAGCGCGGTGTGCAACGCGGTGATCGAACGCCGTGCCGCGGTTCCCTGCACCGCCATCTGCGCGAGCTGATTCACAGCTTTCCGACGCGCAGCACGGTCCTCGGCGGAGATTTCGATGCGCGGGTCTTCTTCGACGACCACCTTCGTCGTCTTCTCGTTCTTGCCGGCGGTGACTTTCACCGTGTACTCGCCCGGTTCGACGCGCGGGCTGCCTCCGAATCCGCCGAAGCCTCCGCCACCACCGCCGCCCTCACCGCCCTGTTCACCCGCCGGCTCGGCCGGAACGCCCTCGGTATCGCGGAGCGCGTCGTTGGCGGACCGCATGCGCAGATCCCACGTCACGCGATTGACGCCAACGTCACCGCTACCGTCGATGTCGCGAACGACTTTGCCGTCTTTGTCGGTGACAGTGATTTTCACTTTCTCTTTTTCCGGAGCTTTCGACTTCAGGAAGTAGGTGATCAACGCGCCGTTCGGAGGATTGGGGCCGAGGAAAACTTTTTGTCCGGTGAACCCGCTGCGGTTGGCGACGCGCCATTCGGTGGCCGCGCGCGTGTCAAAGACGTGCAGATCCTCGGAGGGAATCGAATCCGTCATCTGCTCGATCGCGCCGAGGTCGTCGAGGATCCAGATCGAACGGCCGTGCGTGGCAAGGACGAGATCGTTGTCGCGCGGATGGATGGCGATGTCGTCGACCGGCACCGTCGGGAGATTCAGTTTCAGGCGCGTCCAGCGCGAACCTTGATCGTAGGAAACGAACAGCCCGCGCTCCGTGCCGAGGAACAGCAGCTTCGGATTGCGGAAATGCTCGCGGATCACGTGAACGGTGCCGTCCGCATCGGCGATGCCGTTGCGGATCGGCTTCCAGGTCGCGCCGTAGTCGGTGGTCATAAATACATAGACGCCGAAGTCGTTGTTGCGATGACCGTCCAGCGTGGCGTAGGCGGTCCCCTCGTTGAAGCGCGAGGCGACGACGCGGCTGACGTAGATGCCCTTCTTCGGCGAGACGTTCTTCCAGGTCTTGCCGCCGTCACGCGTGACCTGGAGATTGCCGTCGTCGGTGCCGGCGTAGATGAGATCGCGATTCATCGTCGACTCGCTGATCGTGGTGATGCATGGCCAGTTCTGCACGCCGTCGTGGCGCGACATGGTGAATTTGTCGGGCACGCGGCCCATGATCGGCAGCGTGTCGCGGTCCTGGTTGTTGGTCAGATCGCCGCCGAGCCGCGTCCAGCTGTCGCCGCGGTCGGTTGATTTGAAGAGATAGTTGCCGCCGTAGTAGATCGTTTTGTTGTCGTACGCGGAGATCACGATCGGCGAGTTCCACTGAAAGCGCAGCCGCTCGCCCTCGTTCGCCGGCGGCCGGATCGAGCGCGATTCATGCGTCTTGAGATTGCGCCGCAGCAGATTGCCGTCCTGCGACTCGGCGTAGACCGTGTTCGGATCGGTGGGATCGATCTGCGCGTAGAAACCGTCGCCGCCGCCGACGGTGAACCAGTCGGAGTTGGCGATGCCGCGCGTGTCGAACGTGGCCGACGGTCCGCACCAGACGTTGTTATCCTGCAGGCCGCCGCAGATGTGATACGGCTTCTGCATGTCCAGACCGATCTCATAGAACTGGCCGATAGCGACGTTGTTGAGGTAGTCCCAGCTCTTCCCGCGATCGTGACTGGCGTAGATGCCACCGTCCGAGCCGGTGATCATGTGATTGGAGTCGCGCGGGTCGATCCACATGGCGTGGTAGTCGCCATGAATCCGCTGCACGACGTTGGTCTTGAACGTTTTCCCGCCATCCTCGGAGTAGTACATGTTCGCGCCGTGAACCCACACGCGCTGGTCGTTGTTGGGATCGATGACCACCTGGCTGTAATACTGACCGCGGGGATTGGTCTCCGATATGCGGGCCCACGTCTCGCCCGCGTCGTCGCTGCGGAAGATGCCGCCATTCGCATGTTCGATGAGGGCGTAGACGATGCTGGAGTTGCGGCGATAGAAGTTGACGCCGATGCGTCCGATCTCTTTGACCGCCTGCGGATCGGGCTCCTTGGCATCTTTGTCCGCGGTTGCCGCAGGTTTCTTCGCGTCCGGATCCCACGGCAGACCCTTCTCGAGTTTTTTCCAGCTCGCGCCGCCGTCGGTGGACTTGTACAGGCCCGAGCCCGGGCCGCTGCCGTTGTAGCCGAAGACGGTCCGGCGGCGTTGATACATCGCCGCGATCAGGGTGCCGGGCGAGTCGGGATCCATGGCGATGTCGGAAGCGCCGGTGTCTTCATTCACGAAGAGGACGTTGCTCCAGCTCTTTCCGCCGTCAGTGGTTTTGTAGACGCCGCGCTCTTTCGACGGACCCCACAAATCGCCGCCGGCAGCGACGTAGACGGTGTTCGGATCGGCGGGGGAGATGACGATGCGTCCGATGTGCATCGAGGCATCGAGTCCCATGTGCTTCCAGCTCTTTCCGGCGTCGGTCGATCTGTAGACGCCGTTGCCCCACGAGGAGCTCTGGCGATTGTTCGCCTCGCCGCTGCCGACCCAAACGATCGACGGATCGGAAGGAGCGACGGTCACGTCGCCGATCGAGGAGTTTGGCTGATCGTCGAACACCGGCTCCCACGTCGTACCGGCGTTGGTGGTCTTGAACACGCCACCCGAGGCCGTGGCGACATAGATGATGTCCGGATTGCTCTCGACGACCGCGAAGTCGTCGATGCGCCCGCCCATCACCGCGGGACCGATCTCGCGAAACTTGAGACCTTTGAAGACGTCGTTGTAGTCGGTCGCCGGGACAGGAGCAGGTTTCGGTGCAGGCTTGTCGGCCGCCAGGGCCGTCACCGCGACCAACATCGAGAGCAGAACAGTTTTCACACGCGCCTCCGATCGGACATTTTTGCGGGGGGAACAGTACTCGGAGGGGGGCGGGGAGGCAATTGGTAATGAACAGGAACGGGTGCGCGGCTGCCCTGTGTCGGCCGCTGCGGGTGCATTGGCAGACTCCCGACGGATTACGTCCCCTCGCGCCGGAGGCGCCTCGGAGATTAGCCGGTGGCAAGCGCGTCAGCGCGCAGCCACCGGATTCGAGGCGTGATAATTTCCGGAGCCCCGGAGGGGCGTCGGAGAATGCCGTCAACACATCTGAGCCTGCACTATCACCTCGCGTTCAGCACCAAGAATCGTGTGCCGCTGATTGCACCAGAGTGGCGTCCGCGTTTGCACGCGTACCTCGGCGGATGCGTTCGCACGTTGGGTGGGATTCCGGAGACAGTCGGTGGCGTGGAAGATCATGTCCATTTGTTGATCGGACTCAAGGCGACGCACCGGCTTGCCGATGTCCTTCGGGACATCAAGCAGCAATCATCCGAATGGGTTCACGGCGAAATCGGCGAGAGCCGTTTCGCATGGCAGGAGGGATACGGCGGCTTTACGGTGAGCGTGTCTCATCGAGAACGTCTCAAGGAGTACATCGCCACGCAAGAGGAGCATCACAAGAAGGTGTCGTTTCAGGATGAGTACATTCGCCTTCTCGAGAAGCACGGGATTGACTTCAAGAAAGAGTATTTGTGGTGATTCTCCGTCGCCCCTCCGGGGCTGGAGAAGGGGATGAAACGAGGGTCCGGTGGCTGCGCGCTAGCGCGCTTGCCACCGGCTAATCTCCGGTGCGCCTCCGGCGCTGGGCGATCTGGCGCATCGTGGACCGCACGTCGATCACTCACAAACCGATCGAGCGATCGACGCTTGCGATGTTTGTTGTCGGACTCCCGCTGGACGAGTTGCTGGAACGGCTTTGACTTCGATTCTTGTGTGACCCCTTGACAATCTCATAACGGATCGCAATATTGTCATAGCAATCTGCTATGACCGTCGGCGAGAAACTCCGTTACCTCCGAACGATTGAAGGGACCCTGCGCGGGCTCGATCGCGAGATGACCCAGCAGGCCGTCTCCGAGGCCATCGCGGGCGAGCTCGGCGCCACCATCAGTCAGGCGTATCTCTCTCAGATCGAGCGCGGACAGCGTCGACACCTGACGAACAGCAGCCGCATGGCGCTGGCGCGTTTCTTCAAAGTTCATCCCGGCTATCTGGTCGACGATCCTGAGGGTTATCACGACGAGCTGACCTCGGACGTGCGCGCTCTCGAAGACAAGCTCGATCTCTGGCTGATCAGCGGCGCCGAGCGCTTTCACAACGATCCCGAAACGCACGATGCCCTGCTCAAGCTGGCCAGGCATCCCGATACGCGCCGCTGCCTCGCTCTCGTCGGCGCCATTCTCGATACTCCCGATCTGGCGCATCGCCTCCTGCAGGTGCTGCGCCCCGAGCTCGCGGACGAAACGCTCGTACGCAGGAGGGTTCGTTGATGACCTGGGAATCGTTCTATCTGACCTGCTTCCTCACCGGCTTGCTGCTGACGATCGCATCGTTCGTCTTCGGCTCGCATTTTCATCTGCCGTTTCACCTGCCGTCGTCGCTGCATCTGCATGTACCGCACGGACATCACGGAGACGCGTCGTCCCCGATGAATCTCACCGTCCTGCTGATGTTCGTGACCTGGTTCGGCGGTGCGGGATACGTGATGACGCACTCGCGCAGTGCCGCAGCCGGCCTGGCGTTCATGGTGGCCACGGTGGTCGGATTCGCCGGCGGCGGATTGATGTACCTCTTCATGGGCCGCGTTCTGATCGCGAACGAGCATCCGCTCCGCGAGGAGGATTTCGAGATGGTCGGGATCCTCGGGCGCGTCAGCAGCACCATCCGCGAAACGGGAACCGGCGAAGTGATCTACACGCAGCAGGGAACGCGCCGCAGCTGCGGTGCGCGCAGCGAAGACGGCCTCGCCATCGAGCGCGGCGCCGAAGTCATCGTCATGCATTACGACAAAGGAATCGCCTACGTGCGGCGCTTTGACGATCTGCACGGTCAGGCCTAGGAGGATTCATGTTCACGGCTCCAGTTGTCATCGCAGTTGCCTCGGTCGCTGCATTTCTGATCGCCATGTCGATCATCGCCACGTGGTTCCGCAAGGTGGGACCGAACCAGGCCCTCATCGTTTTCGGCTTCCGCGGCACGCGCGTGGTCAAAGGCCACGGCACGGTGGTGTTGCCGATGCTCGAGCACTCGCACGTGCTCTCGCTCGAGCTGATGTCGTTCGACGTCGCGCCGCAGCAGGACATGTACACCAAGCAGGGCGTGGCGGTGACGGTCGAAGCAGTCGCGCAGATCAAGGTCAAGAGCGATGAGATCTCGGTCCAGACCGCGGCCGAGCAGTTCCTGACCAAGGAGCCGCAGGAGCGCGAAGGGCTGATCCGCCTGGTGATGGAAGGTCACCTGCGCGGCATCATCGGCCAGCTCACGGTTGAAGAGATCGTGAAGGAACCGGAGATGGTCGCGGATCGCATGCGCTCAACCTGCGCGGAAGACATGACCAAGATGGGACTCGAGGTGGTGTCGTTCACCATCAAGGAAGTCCGCGACAAGAACGAATACATCACCAACATGGGCCGCCCCGACGTCGCCCGCATCAAGCGCGATGCGGAGATTGCTGCGGCCGAGGCCGAGCGCGACACCGCCATCCGGCGCGCACAGGCGCAGCGCGAAGCGGCCATCGCCAAGGCCCAGGCCGATCAGGCGCGCGTCGAAGCCGAAACGGCGTCGCTGGCGAAACAGGCCGAGGCCCAGCGCGAGCTGGAAGTGAAGAAGGCGCAGTACGCCGAAGCGGTCAAACGCCAGCAGGCCCAAGCCGACAAGGCCTACGAGATCCAGACCAACGTGATGCAGCAGCAGGTCATCGCCGAACAGGTCAAGGTGCAGCAGGTCGAGAAGCTCGAGCAGGTGAAGGTGCAGGAGGCGGAGATCTCGCGCCGCGAGAAGGAGCTGATCGCCACGGTGCTCAAGCAAGCCGAGATCGATCGTCAGCGCATCGAGATGCTCGCTGCCGCGGAACGGCAGCGCCTCATCTCCGAGGCCGAGGGCCATGCCGCGTCGACGCGCACGCAGGGTGAGGCCGAGGCCGAGATCATCTTCAAGAAGGGCGAGGCCGAGGCCCGGGCCATGAACGTGAAGGCCGAGGCGTATCAGGAGTGGAACCAGGCCGCGGTCGTCGACAAGCTGATCACCCAACTGCCCGAGGTCGTGCGGGCCATGTCCGCCCCGCTTTCCCAGGTCGACAAGATCACCATCGTTTCGACCGGCGACGGCAACGCAGCCGGCGTCAACAAGATCACCGGCGACATGGCCAAGATGGCTGCGCAAGTGCCGGCGCTCTTCGAAGCGCTCAGCGGGATGGATCTGAAGGAGCTGCTCTCGAACATCCGTTCGATCGGCGACAAGTCGCCGAAAGCCGTCGCTGCCGACGCCGCGAAAGTGCCCATCAAACCTGCGCAACCGAATGCCTAGGAATCAACCGTCCACGCTAGGAGGAAAGTCATGGCTCTCATGGAACGCGTTTCCACTCTGGTCCGCGCCAATCTCAATGATCTGGTCGACAAGGCCGAAGATCCCGAGAAGATGCTCAAGCAGGTGATTCTCGACATGGAGAATCAGATGATGCAGGTCAAGACGCAGGTGGCCATCGCCATCGCCGACGAACATCTGCTGGCCAGGAAACAGAAAGACAACGAGGCCAAGATCGCCGAATGGATGCGCAAGGCGGAGATGGCGGTCGACAAAGGGAAGGATGATCTGGCCCGCGCCGCGCTCGACCGCGTGGAGACGTTCCGGCGGATGGGGGAGGCTCTCGAAGTACAGACCAGCGATCAGCGCACGCATGCGGAGTCGCTGCGGACGGCGCTGCGCAAGCTCGATACGAAACTCGCCGAAGCGCGCCATCGCAGCGATCTGCTCATCGCCCAGCACCGTCGTTCGCGCGCGGTCTCCAAAGCTGCCAAGGCCCATCTCGCCATCGCCTCGGATCAACACGCGTCGACAGTCGAACGGATGCGCCGCGGAATCGCCCAGGCCGAAGCCGTCGGCGTAGCCACCGCCATCATGGCCGAGTCGATCGACGATCAGTTCGAGGTGCTGGAGCGCGACGATCGGATCAAGCTGCTGCTGACGGAGTTGAAGTCGAGACGCGCGCTGGCGCCGTGAAAATCGGCATCGTGATGAAGGCTCGCATCATTCAAATCGGCAATTCGAGAGGGGTTCGCATTCCGAAGCGACTCCTTGAAAAGGCTCAATTGACCGAGGATGTGCAGCTCGAAGCGAGGCTTGGCGAGATCGTCATCCGATCTGCCCTTCCCAGGGCCGACTGGGAAGTTCGTTTCCGGCTGATGGCCGAGCGTGGAAAGGATGAACTGCTCGATTAGACGGTCGTCTTCGGCCATGATCACCGTCCGCAGATACTTCGAGGTCATGAGCACCTCGGAGTTTGCTCTACCGGAGCGAGGATGGCGCCGAATGATGGTGCGAGCTAGTTCTTCGGCATCCCCCGATCCAAAGCTCATCGGCGAAAAAACACGTGCCGTCCGTCTAGCTATTCATCAAAGGCGGAGCTTCTATGTCGACACAAGCCAGGCGGTGCATGTGCTCTCTTCTCGTTGCGTTTCTCGTCGTGCCACAGTCGTTCGCGGCGTGGCGCGTGAACGTGAATCCGTGGCGCGAGAGGCGCCAGGATGACATTGCGACCGTGCAGGTCGCGGTCCAGTCGATCGCTCCGTTCGAGGACTACATCGATTCGCTGCAGCCGCACTTCACGATGACTGAAGAGAAGGCGCTCGATGAGGCCATCGCGCAGACGCGCGTGCAGGACGCGCAGGAGATGCAAGCCTTCTCAGCTGCGCTGCAGGTGCGCGGGCCGGAGAAGACGACCAGCTCGGAGCAAACGACGACGAATGACGGCAGCGGCGCGGCCTCGAAGACGACGTCGACGAAGACACAAAAGGAGAATCCAGGCGCGCTCTCGGATGCCGCGGTGCCCGCGGCCGTCGCGCGCACGCTGGCTACCGCGGCTGCGATCGATCCCGCGACGACGAAGCTCGAAGCGTCGATTCGCTACAACGCTGCAACGGCACTCATTCAGCGCGTCGCGTTGCTGAGCAATTACGTGCGCGATGCTGCCGTGCGAAGTCACACGAAGCCGTATCTGGTGCGGATGCTCGTGACTGTCCTTCCGGCTGCCGCGACTCGTGGGTACGACGCGTATACGACCGTGTCGTTTTTCAGTACGTCGAAGGACCTCGAAGGGCGGCCGATCACGAATCTCATCGCTGCATCCGACCTCGCTGAGAACTCACCAAGGCGGCTCGACCAGGCGCACTTCGATTATGACCATCAACCGTCGGCGACCAAACGCAGCGAACTGGAAGAGACAATCTTTGAGGAAGAGCTGAACAGAGACGTTCTCGAAAGCGCGAAGAAGATCGATTGCGACGAGCACCCGATCGACACAATCCCGTTGCTCGTCACCGACTCGGTCACCTCATCGCTGCAGTCCGACACGCTGGAGCGCATCCTCGATATCTCGGCAGCTGCGCAAGCGATCCAGGCAAATACACGTGTGGGCGGCGGGTTTCGTGCGCAACGCGATCGGATCGACAAGTCGCTCACGCGCAACATCAACGGCGTGATGACGGTGTCACGCGTTGCGCAAAACAGCATCGAGGTACGACTCGGCGCGATATTCGGCAACCGCGATGACGCGCTCGTGCCGCGCACGTATGACGTCACGGCGCTTCTTCTTTTTCCGCTGGCGCCGGCGCAGAGCAAGTTCGGATTCGATGACTACATCTCGACTGACGTGATTCCGTGTTCTGCCGCCACCTATACTGCGCAAACGACCTTCCGTGATTCCCGCAACGGCAAAGTGGCGCGAGCAGGGAACGTGAGCTCGCTGAACGAGAAAGTCGCGGCCATGCTGGCGAATACATTCGACAAGGCTAATCTCGAAATCGCGCCCGACCTCGTGAAGTATGCGAGAGCTGGCGATTATCAGGGTTTCAGAATAGTGATCGGCGATCCTCGGCAAGCCGCGCTTCTCTGGCCTCAGGTTGTCGCGGTGGTAAGCCGTCATAGTTTCAGCCGCGGTCTCTTTCAGGCGCCAGTGCGTGATGTGGAGATCTTCGACACGCAGGCTCAAACCTCATTGTTCGATGACGGAAAAGTTGCGACGATGACCCTTCCCGGCGGCCGCAATTTGCGCGCCGATCGGCTCGTCGGCACGCTCGTGCTCACTCCGCCCGACAAGACGAAATCCTTTCATCTCGTGGCCAACAACGTGGAGGTGAACAACGACGGGCGACGCGCGAAATTCACGTTCGACTCTCCAACGAAATTCACTAAAGAGGTTTGCGACATCGTCGCGACGGTCCGCTACGTGAGCGGGACGCGCGATTGGGAGCGCAAAGGCCTCACTTCGCAATGGGGACCGTCGCCGGTCACCTTCGTTCCCGCCCTCGAACCGGCGAAGGATCCGCCGAAAGAACAGCGCTTCACGCTCCGTGTCGGAGCGAAGACGATCACCGCGAAAGACGGCACGGGAAGTATCCGCGTCTCCTTGAAGCGCAAGAAGGCCGATGACACGTTCCCGATGTTCTTCTCGGTCGATGGAGCGGACGTCGTCAGCGTCGACGGTTCGCTGAAGGCTAGCGGCGCCGATTGGAAATCCGATGACGATGGCAGCGGCATCGTCACGCTCGCGAACCTCGTTCCCGGCAACGCCGTCACGATCCATGCGTTCAGTCTGAAAGACAAGAAAGCGACCGACGAGCAGGATGTCGCAGTGAGCGTGCAACCGCAGCTGGTTGTGATCACCGCACAGAAGGAAAAGTAAGGAGAACTCATGTTTAACGAGATGTTGGCGAATGTCGATGGCGGCAAGGCGAGAGCGCACGGAGAGAAACTCCGGACGCTCGGCAATGCGTTCGGACAGTTGGTGGCGGAACACGGCTTCAGCGGCGACAACTGCCATCAAGTCTGTGAAGACAGGATCGTGATCGATTCCGAGGGGCAGCCGCATCACGAAGTCGTCTGCCGGATCATTTGCACCTAAACGTCGCCCGGGCTTCGATTCTGAATCTTCTCGCGGGTTATTCCGATGGAGCCGTGATCACCGTCCGCAAGTGCTTCGTCCCCCGATCGAGATCGTCGAGCACCTCGTTGATGGCCGCGGCCTCGCGTGAAACCCGCCGCGTGATCACATGCGAAATATCGATCACGCCTCGCTGCGCAAGCTGCAGCAGCTCGACCAGCTCCTCGCGGGTGTGATCGGAGACGCCGATGATGTGGCGCTCGCGGGCAAGCACGTCGCGATAGGGATCGATTGCCAGCTCGCGCAGGTTGATGGCTACGATCATGATCCGGCCGCTGCGGGCCAGCGCGCGAAGGGCTTGCAGGGTGGTTGGAGAGTGGCCGGCGAAATCGAGAACGACGTCGATATCCCGGAGCTCCTCCGCCGAGGCGGGGATGGCGCCGAACGATGCCGCGAGCTCCTGTTTCTCCGCGACGCGATCGACCGCGAAGACACGCGACGCGCCCATCACTTTTGCCAGTTGCATCGCTGAGGCGCCGAGACCGCCGAAGCCGAGGATGGCAACCGACTCGTTGGGCCGGAGCGCGGAGAGACGCAGGGCGTGATACGCGGTCGACGTCGAGCACATCATCACCGCCGCGGCTTCGAAGGAGACGCCATCGGGAATCGGCACCGCGTTCGTAGCGGGAACGACGATGCTCTCGGCATAGCCGCCATCGACTTCCTTCCCCAGCATCCGGCCGTCGTCGTGCAGATAGTGCAACGCCACGCGCTGCCCTGTGCCGTGAATGACGCCGGCAATCTCGTGCCCCAGCGTCAACGGCAGGTTCACCGAGCCGCCGCCTGCGCGGTAATGCGCATCGCTGTGGCAGATCCCGGCGGCGCGGATATCGACGAGGACCTCATCATCCCCAACTGACGGCTCGGGAACGTCGTCATCGATGAGCGGCGAGCTGAGGTGCGTGAGGCGGACAGCGTGCATGGCAACAGTCTAGAATGCGCGCTCCGGAACAGCTCAATGCTTCGCGCGATACGACGATCGCTTTTCCTGCTTGCGATGGTGAGCTCGACAGCCCACGCGCAGTCGATCATTACCGTTGCAGGCGGTGGCACGGACGACGGATTGCCGGCCACCAGGGTCGGGCTCTACGGCGTCAGCGGGCTGGCGTTCGATAAGGCCGGCAACCTCTACTTCGCCGAGGCCGACTCCAATCTGGTGCGGCGGATGAACGTCGACGGCACTATCCTCACGCTGGCGGGAACGGGCGGCGCGGGGTACGCGGGCGATGGATCGCTTGCCATCCACGCCACGGTCAACTCGCCGAGGGGCGTGGCTGTTGACGGCAGCGGCAACGTCTACATCGCCGATCGCAACAATAGTCTGGTGCGGAAGATCGATGCGGCCACCGGCATCATCAGCCGCTTCGTTGGCGGAGGAGCGGATCGCAGTGATCACACGATCGATGGCGCTGCCGACGGCGCCGTCCTCAAGGATCCGTTCGGACTCTGGCTCGACGGCAACAATCTCTACGTGAGCGAGATCGCCTACAACGGCAATCGGATCCGGCGCGTCGACCTGACCACGAAAACGATCACCACCATCGCCGGTGCGCTCGACGGAACGGCGGGGTATGCGGGCGACGGCGGGCTGGCGACAGCGGCGCTGATCAACTCGCCGACCGCAATTGCGGTCGATTCGGCGGGCAATGTTTACTTCGCCGACAACGGCAACAACGTCGTACGTCGCATCGACGGGACGACGAAAAAGATCGAGACATATGCGGGCGGCGGCACGCTGCAGGGTGGCGACGGCGATGGCGGCCTGGCGACACTGGTAAAGTTCGAATACCTCGGCGCGCTCGCCTTCGATGCCGACGGCAATCTCCTGATCACGCAAGCGGATCGCGTTCGGCGCGTCGACAAAACGAGCCGGAAGATCAGCACCATCGGCCTCGGCATCTCGGTCAGCTACGGCATGGCGCTGGCCAAGGACGGCTCGATCGTGGTGGCGAGCGACGACGGCACGATCAAGCGTTTCGTCGCCGGCTCGACCGATCCGATCGTCATCGCCGGCGGTGGCAATTACCTCGGCGATGGGTTACTGGCCACGGCCGCCGTGCTGCGGAATCCGACCGGCTTGGCGGTGGCGTCTGACGGCACGCTCTACATCGCGGATGCAGTCAACACCGTCGTCAGGCGCGTCGATCCGAACGGCGTCATCTCGACCTACGCCGGCATCACCGGGCACTTCTACCAGGACGGTGACGACCCGGCTCCTGCCACCGAGGTTGCCATCGGAGGGGTGAACGACATCGCGCTCGATGCGACGGGAAATCTCTACATCGCCGATCCGCACAATCTGCGCATCCGGAAGGTCGATGCGAAGACACACATCATCACCACCGTCGCCGGCGGCGGAGATCCGCCCGGCGGCGTCAACGAAGGTCTTCCGGCGAAGTCCGCGCGTTTTCAATACCTGGCCGGGATCTTTGTCGATGCGGCGAACAATCTGTACATCGCCGACAGCGACGCCAATCGCATCTGGAAGGTCGACGCGGCAACGCAGATCATCCACGCCTTCGCCGGCAACGGCAGCGCCGGATTCGGCGGCGATGGCGGCGCGGCAACTTCGGCATCGCTCTCTGCGCCGGCGCGCGCCGTCGTCGATCCTTCCGGCAACGTCATCATCGCCGACTCCGGCAACGCCGCGCTTCGCAAGGTCACGGCGGACGGCAAGATCTCCACGATCCTCCGCGGGCTCAGTGTGACGGATCCGAACCTCGGCGATGGCGGGCCTGCGTCCGATGCGTACGCGGAGCCGGCGCACATCGCCATCGATTCCCGCAATGGCGACATCTACATCGCCGACCGCGGATCGCTGCGCGTGCGTCGCATCGATGCCGCCACCGGAAAGATTTCGACGATCGCGGGCTCCGGTACCTCGTACCTCGACGCCGGTTTTTCCGGCGATGACGGCAAGGCCACGGACGCGAAGATGAACTTCCCGTTCGGGCTGAGCGGCGTAGCCGTCGATCGGTCGGGCAACGTCTTCATCTCCGACTCGCGCAACAACCGCGTTCGCGCCATCTTCGCCTGCACCACCGTCGCCGCGCCGGTACTGAGTGCGCCGGCCGAGGGAACGCAGACATCGACCGCGCCGTCGTTCGCGTGGGGCGCGGTGCCGGGTGCGTTCCGCTACGACGTTCGTCTCGACACGTCGTCGCAACCATCGCGCGTTGTTGCTGCCGACGTAAGCGAGACCTCGTTAACGCCATCGAACCTCGCGCCGGGGACGAAGTACTTCTGGCAGGTGGTGGCGAAGGGCGATCCGTTCTGCCCCTCGCGCGCGATCGCCTCCTCGCCGGTCCGTTCGTTCACGACGGCCGCGGGCTGTGGCGTCGGATCGTTCGACACGATCTCGCCGGCCGACAATGCCCAGAACGCGGGCGATTCCACCGGCGTCGTACTGACGTGGCAGGCCGCCGATGGTGCTTCGAGTTACGACGTCTATGTCGGCAATACGAATCCGCCAGCATTCGCGGCCTCGGTCACGACGACGAGTTACAAGACGACGCTTGCTGGACGCACCTACTGGTTCGTCGTCGCCCACGCTTCATGCGACGCCACCAAGACATCGTCGACACGCGTCCGCTCCTATGCGGCGAGCGTCACCGGCGTCTCCGGCTGCAACGCGCCGGCTGTCACCCTCGGCTCGCCGGCTGCGGGCGTAACGAATGTTTCGACGACAGTCGATCTGACCTGGACCACGAATCCCGGCTTTGACGGAACATTCGATGTCTACTTCGGGACTGTTTCGCAGCCGCCGCTTCTTCGCGATCATCTCGCCGGCAGCACGCGCTCGATCACGCTGCCCGCGCTCGCCAACGGGACGACGTATTTCTGGCGCGTCGTCGCAACGAGCAGCTGCGTTCAGGGAGGTTCGGCTACGACGCTGGTCGCATCCTTCACGACGCGCAGCACCTGCGTCGCTCCCGGAACGCCCGTCTTCCAGTTCGTGCCGACAAACGCCGCATCGGGATCAACCTACGCGATCGTCTGGTCGCCTGCGGCAGGACTCGACGCGGATGGCGGCTATCTCGTCGAGCGATCGACTTCCTCAACGTTCAGCAGTAGCGTCGAGACGCAAGTCACGACCTCCGCGGCCGCCGCGTTCGTCGCCGGCAGCGCCGGCACGTTCTATCACCGCGTTCGCGCGCTGCCGTCGTGCGATCCGAATCTGGCCGGGCCGCCGTCGGATGTGCGAGCGGTCAACGTCATCGAAGCGGCGCCGAACGTGATCTTTACGCTGCAGCCGCGCGCGGTCGTGACCGCGATCGGCGACCGGCTCGAGGACCATCCGACCACGTTCGCGCTGGAGAACCTCTCGTCGTCGAACGTGCAGATCTTCATCGGCCAGCAAGAGCTCGGCAACTCGCCGCCGTTCTTCCGCATCGCCGAGGATGCCGCGTTCGTCACGCTGGAGCCGAGAAAGCCGAAGACGTTCACCATCCGTTTCGGCGGGCCGCCGAACAACGTTCAGGCGTCGTATCAGGCCGTGATCTTCGTCGCCTCGACCGGCACCGGCCTGGCGTTGACGCCGTATACGTTCGTCAACTTGAAAGTCGGCGGCGGCACGGCCGCAGCGCCTCGATTCGAAGTCGACGGCGTGCCGAGCGATTACGCCGCGTTCAAGGGATTCAGCGGCGACGACGCAACACGCTCGCCGCTGCAGGTCACGATCCGCAATCCCGGCTCGTCGACGATGGATCTCGCCGCGGAGATCGGTCCCGAAGCGTGGCTGGTGCCGGAGACCGGCTGGAACGCGCCGCTGGCGGCGAACAGCGCGCGCACGGTCAATCTCTTCACGCGTCGCACGCTGGCGCCGAACGGCTCCGCGCTCCCGCGCTACACCTACTTCACCGTGCGAACGAAAGAAGGCACTTCGGCGCGGCTGCTCGTGCAGGACAACGACGGCATCGCCGTCAACTCCGGGCGCGCAACGAATATCGACGTCAGCGGCCGGTCCTTCATCGTCCCCGAGGTCGTCAGCGAGACGTCGGCCGGGGGCCACCGGCGGTTCACGCGCCTGCGCCTCACAAACCTCGGCGGCGATTCCGTGCAGGCGGAGCTGATCTACACGCCGTCCGGCTCCGACGGATTCGATTCCGGCGCCGTGCAGCGCGCCGTGGTCGTCGTTCCGGCGAACGACGTCGTCACCATCACCAATCCGGCGGAGCAGCTCTTCGGGAGAACGGCGCCGCAATCGGGCCAGATCGAAGTCCGCCTGCCGAAGGAGCGCGTGGGATTGGTGAGTGTGCGCGCATCGATCGTCGTCCCCGGCGGCAGCGGCGGATTCGAGACGCCTGTTCTCGGCCGCGGCGATGGCGCGCGCATCGGCGCGCCGCAGGTCATCTATCTGTTGCCGCAATTGAATTCGTCATTGGTCCTGGCGGAAACGAGCGGCAGCGATTCGGCCGGCGTGCGGCTGACGTTCTACGACGCCAACGGCAACGTGACTTCCTCGCAATCGCAACAACTCGCGCGCTACGGAATGCTGCGCCTCAACAATCTGACGGCGACGCGAATCGATATCAGCGTCGAGTCCGGCGGCGGCTCGGTCATCGGCGTGGCCACCATCTCAGCTGCAAATGGCGAGTCGGGCGCCACGGTGCTGAGCCGTGCCGTCGACGAGCACGTGGCCGGCGCCGCGGTGGCGCAGGCGATGTGGAAGACCGCGCTCGACACGACCCCGTCGATCACGACTGTCGTGCCGGTGCTGTCGACGCCTACCTCGGCCGGTGCGGCGCAGTCCTATTTGACCGCGATCGAATTCATCGCTTCGTCCTCGGCCGCAGCCACGTTCAGCGCGTCATTCCACAACAGCGCGGGAACAGGACCGATACCGAGGGTCGACATCCCGCTGCCGGCGGGCGGCAGCCGTCTGTTCAACGACGCGGCGAAAGAGATGTTCGGGACGACGGCGCAGGGAAGCATCTTCGTCAGCGCGCCGGCGGGCGCGAAGGTCTACGCCGTGCTCCTGGGTGTCAGCGGTTCCACGATCACGCCGATCGCGGCGCTGCCACTTCAAACGACACTCTCGGATGCCATCACCGGCGCCGCCTCGTCTGCGCAGAAACCGCTCCAGTTCGACGGCCTCGAACAGTCGCTCGATTCAACCCGCGGCAGCCGCTGGCTCCTGATCCTCAACGAAGTCGGCGGCGGCATCGGCGTGGTCCGTGTCCGCCTCTACGAAGCGGGCAATCGCAACGTGGCCATCGCCCAGAAGGATGTCTCCATCGGCGCGTTCCAACAGCTTCGCCTCGACACTGTCTTCAGCGAGCTCGGTCTCGACGCCCCCGACCGCCGCAAGGACCGGACAAACGTCCAGGTCGTCGTCACCGCGACCTCCGGCAGCGCCCGCGTGACCGCCTCCGCGATGTCGATCGACAACGTCAGCGGCGACACGCACGTCTTCTCACTCCTGCCGGTCGTCGGAACAGGAACGCCGAATGTGGTGACGATCGCGCCCGTGATCACGCCCCCTGCGCCGGTGAGCGGGCCGCGGCATCGCAGCGTGAAGCACTAAGCACAGCCAAGAGTGTCTGTGCCACATGCATCCTGCCGTTTGCGCAGATCCTGGCTGATAACAAGTGTCCGATGTGGCACAGACACTCCTGTCTGTGCTTAGACGCATGAAACACTTTCGACCTTCATCCCGAGAAACTCCGCATATCGATTACAAGCCTCATCGACCTCTCGCGTTTCCTTCCGCGTGAGCGGCCGGAACGGCGCGATGGTGATGTCGACGGAATCCGGCCGGAGTGTTCGCTTCCACGTTCCGACAACGCGTCCGGCAGCGATGACAACGGCCTGCAGCATCCCGCCGCCGTTGTTCACGCGTCGCGCAAATCGAGGATCGAGAACGTCGCCGCGTTGCTTGTAGCCGACGGTGAATTCGTCAAACGGCGGCAGTAGATGAATTCTTTGTGAAGGACGCCCGTCTGGCAGCGGAGCAAACCAGTGGTCCTTCTCCTGTTCGAGATACGGCCGCGCGAGCTCGAGTCCTTTCCTCGCATCCGATACCGGCAAACCTGACCACCAGACGAAATCGGCGATGGTGGCGGGACCGTGTCCGGTGAAGTATCGCCGCGCCAGCTTCGCGAGCGCCTCATCGCGCGATATCTGTCCAGAACTGGCTGGAAGCCAATCGTCCAGCAGAACAAAGGTCTGCTGTTTTCCGGCACGTGGTCCGAAGCAGATCAGTCCTTCGTGCGCGAGCTGCCAGACGATCTGCAGACCGCGTCCTCCGGCCGTCGGGATTCGCGCCTTGTCCAGCACTTCGTAGCTCGCGGATCGCGTGAGCGCACCGCCACCGGCCAGCGCGCGCCGGACCGCGGCGCGCGAGCGCTTGAGCATTGGTTCGGTTATGCCGTGCTCCCGTTCCAGCCGCGCCGCGTGTCGCGACATCACAGCCGGTGCAAGCAGGTCGAGCATCCATCGAGCATCCTCGGCAGCAACAAAATGCAGCGTTCCGCGCAACGGCCATGTTCGTACGATTCGCCGCTGCTGCAGCGCTTGTTCTACGGCGGCTTCCGTCGCGTTTCTCATCCGCACGCCGATCGCCCAGAGCGCGCCGAGGAAGTCCTGAGCCTGGATCGCGCAGAGGTGGGCAACGACCTCATTCGGCGTCGTGAATCGCTCCGCGCCGATGTGTTGATTGCGCTCGCGTTGCGTGCCGATGTCGAAGGGAATCATGGCCGACGCAATGCTACGAGACGATCGTGCGTTAGCCGCGCAAGAAAGAAGACTAATCGACATGCCATTTTCCTCATTCGGACTCCACGCCGACCTTCTGCTCGGCGTCAAAGAACTAGGTTTCAAACGTCCCACACCGATTCAAAGCGATGCAATGCCGCCAGCCATCGCCGGCAAAGACGTTCTTGCCTGCGCCATGACCGGCAGCGGCAAGAGCGCCGCGTTTCTCTTGCCGATCCTCAACCGGCTGATCGGCAAGAAGCGCGGCACGACCCGCGCTCTCATCCTCACACCGACGCGAGAGCTGGCCGCGCAGATCGATGAACATCTGCGCGAGCTGGCTGTCCACACGCCGTTGTCTGGCGCCGCAATTTATGGCGGTGTCGGCATGGGTCCGCAGGAGCACGCCTTCCGCAGCGGCGTCGATGTCCTCGTGGCCACGCCGGGACGACTGCTCGATCACTTTCAGCACGGCTACGCCAAACTCGAAGGACTGGAGATTCTGGTCCTCGACGAAGCCGACCGCATGCTGGACATGGGCTTCCTCCCCGACATCCGCCGCGTGCTTCGCCATCTGCCGCCGAAACGGCAGACACTCTTTTTCTCCGCCACACTGCCGCAGCCGATCATCGAGCTGTCGAAGGAGATGCTGAAGAACCCGGCCACGATCTCGATCGAACGGAAGTCGGCGCCGGCCACCGGCATCACGCAGTCGGTCTTCCCGGTCTCGCAGGATCTGAAGCTCCCGCTGCTGGAGACGCTGCTCAAACGCGGCGAGATCCAGAACGCCATCGTCTTTACGCGCACCAAGCACCGCGCCAATCGCGTGTTCGAACAGCTCGAACGGCACAAGGTGCGCGTGGCCCGCATCCACGGCAATCGCAGTCAGGCGCAGCGCACCGACGCGCTGGCGGGATTCAAGAACGGCCGCTACCAGATCCTCGTGGCCACCGACATCGCCGCCCGCGGCATCGACGTCGAGGCGCTCTCACACGTCGTCAACTTCGACGTTCCGGGGATGCCGGAGGATTACATCCACCGCGTCGGCCGCACGGCCCGCGCGGAGCTGACCGGCGACGCCATCACCTTCGTCGCCCCCGATGAGGAGAACGATCTCCGCGCCATCGAGCGCGCCATCAGCAAACGCCTTCCGCGAATCACCGTCCCCGATTTCGATTACGCGCAGAAGCCGGCCGAGAAACTGGAGATCCCGATCCAGGAACGCATCGCCGCCATCCGGGCGCGAAAAGCCGATGATCGCGCAAGGGCCAAGGCGAAAGCGGAGAGGAGGGGAGTGGCGCCGGTTGCCGCGGCGCGGAAACCCGCACCCGCCCGCCCGCCACTCCCGAGCCGCGGCCCGGCTTCGCCAGGACGGCCGCGAGCCGACCGTTCCACAACCTCCCCGGGCGCGAGCCGGCCCGGCGGATCGCCGCGGAGAGACCGGCGTCGCTGACGCGATTCGTCCGCGAATCGCGAGAAACCTGAAAACCGAGGCGCGTAAGTCTTTACAGCTCAGCGGGTTCGCCTTCGGCGAAAAACGAAGGTGTGACCCCTATAGTTATTCGGCTATGAACGTGTGACGTCCTTCGGCAGCGGTTCGTTGAATAACAAACGGGGTCAGGCCTTCGTTTTTTCCAACAAACAAAGGCCTGACCCTACCCGGAAATCATCTGAAATAACAATCGGGGTCAGACCTTCGTTTTTTCGAAGAAACGAAGGCCTGACCCCACCCTGTTATTTGAGCTAACGCCCCTTCTCGATGAACGCCACGATGTCCTTCGACAGCGCCTCCAGCGAGGGGCGATGCAAGTACATCATGTGTCCGCCCGGATAGTCCTTGATCGTCAGGCGATTCGTATCGATGCCGCTGTGCTCCAGCATGTAGCGCATCGCGAAATAGGACGTCGTCAGATCGTTGTAGCCGGCGGCGGCGAAGACGCGTAGCGCCTCGTTGTCCTTCGTTCCCTGCGCCAGGGCGCCGGTGACGTCGACATAGCCGGCGAACGCGCCGCGGCCGTTGGCCGGACGCTTCCACTTCTGATTCGCTTCACCGTTCTGCGGCGCATAGCGCTTCACGAAATCGACGCCCAGCTCGTTGCGCAGATAGCTCTGGAAGAGCGAGATGTAAATCGGCCCGGTCTTGGCGTTGAAGGCATCATTGTCCGGAAACTCGGCCACGCGATCGAGCTCGGTCTGCACGTAGCGCCCGTCGAGGATGCCCACCGACTTCCCTTCCTCGCGCAGCAACTCCTTGGTGAAGCGCGGCGCGTAGATCCGCAGATCGGCGCGCAGGATGTACTCCTTCGAAACGCCGGTGTATCGATGAATCCGATCAGCAATCCGATCCTTCTCCGCCTTCGGCAGTTCGTCGCCCTGGAAGAGCGCGGTCAGATACTCCGTCCCCGCGAACTTCTCCACCTCGCGAAGCAGCGTCTCCAGATCCTTCCACTGGTCGGGAAGCTTGTGGTGGTAGTACGCCGTCGCCGCCAATGCAGGAAGTGACGTCGCGTAGGTCAGATCGTTGCCGTTGACGACGAACGGCAGCGTTCCCATGTTCAGCGCCGGCGAGAGCAGGACCACGCCATTGAGACCGATCCCAAGATTCCCCTGCAGGCGCGGGACGAGAAGCGCCGAACGGATGCCGCCGTAGCTCTCGCCGAGGAGGTATTTCGGGGAGTTCCAGCGATTGTGCTCGGTGATGAAGGTGCGGATGAACTCCGCAACCGAATCCGCGTCCTCGTCGTAGCCCCAGAAATCTTCGCCCTTCTTGTCACCCATAGCGTGGCTGTAGCCGGTGCCGATGGGGTCAACGAAAACGAGATCGGTGGCGCGGAAGATAGTGTCGTCGTTGTCGCGCAGTTTGTAGGGCGGGCTTCCCGGATCGGCGGCATCGCTGGGGATGTCGATGATCCGCGGACCGATCAGTCCGAAGTGCAACCAGATCGACGCCGATCCCGGTCCGCCGTTATAGACGAACGTGATCGGCCGGTCCTCCTGCTTCGCCACGCCGTCCTTGGTGTAGGAGATGGTGAAGAAGCTGGCGGTGTTCTTCCCCTCCGCATCCTTCAGAAAAATCTCCTCGGCGGTGGTCGTGTACGCGACCTCCGCGCCGCCGAGCTTCATCTTGTGCTGCCGGACGAACTTCGCCGGCTCGGGCGGCTTTTCCGCGCCCTTGTCTCCAGCCTTTTCCGCCGCCGGTTTGTCTTTCGGTTTGGGATCGTCCGCGTGAAGCGGACCGACGAACAGAGTGAGAGCAACCAGCGACGCCATCAAAGGCGCGGTCGTTTTACGCATTACGAAGTCCCTCGTTTGCTGCCAGAATTGCTGCGGATTGGACGCTGGCGGGACTATACGCGTTAGTCCGCCAATGGTTTTTTCGAAAGGATCAGATGCTCGCACATCGAATCACTCCCATTCTCAACGTCTCGAACATCCAGGAGAGCTTCGCCTGGTTCGAGCGCCTCGGCTGGAAGAAGGGATGGGACTGGGGCGATCCGCCAACCTTTGGCGGCGTCTGCTCCGGCCACTGCGAAATCTTCCTCTGCCAGGACGGACAGGGCGGCCGGGGAAAGAGCGATCTCCCGACGACCTTCGGCGAGTCCCCCGCCGACGACAAAGGCGTCTGGATGTCGATATGGGTCGACAACGTCGACGAAATTCACAAGCACTGCATCGAGCAGGGAATCGAGATCACGTGGCCTCCGACCGACGAGCCGTGGGGTGTCCGCGAGATGCACGTGCGCCATCCGGACGGACACGTTTTCAGAATTAGCCAACCTCTCGAGGAAGAGGAGTAGCCACGAGCGCGCTCCATTCACTGCTGGAGGCTTCGCAGCCCTTCAGCGCCAGCTACGCCAACGGGATGGCCAATCACCTGGCCATGGCCCTCGTCGCCCTCGATCGCCTCGGCGCGAACGATGATCGTCTCCGCAAGTTCGCGGCGTTCTATCAACGCCGATTGCGCGCGAAGCCGGAGCGCGAGGCAGCGCGGTCGGCGAAGTTCGCCGCCGAGCTGCGGGAGCAGGGAAGAGAGGCGTTTCTCCGCGATGCCGTTTCTTCCCGCACTGCCGGTCTGGCCAGCGAAGCGTTCCACGGTCTCATTCGCACCGCCTATGCGGTCGATAGCGGCGACGACACCGATCTTCCTGACGCCCTCACGTCATGGGACCTCGGTTACGAGGAAGTCGGCCGGTTCGAGGAGAAGCGATGGGCGACGGCTCTCGATCCGTTCGCGGCCCTGAATCGCGATGACCGCTTCCCGAAAGATCTCCCTGGTCGAAGCATCACCGGCCGCATCCGCAAGATCATCGCCATCCCCGCCTTCGACGACTATCGATTCGGAATCACGAATCTCGCACTTCGCGATCTCGCCAAGATGGCAGTATTGCTCTTTCTGGCCACCGGCGACTTCACCGTCCTCCATCTCGTCACCGCCTGTCACGCCACGCGCGTTCTTCAGCCGTATCTCGCCACCGATGCCGTCGACCACCTCTGCGTGGCCATGCTCGCCGCCTACGCATCGATCGGCCGGCCGGACTTCGACCCCGATCTTCAGCCAGCCGCCGGCCTTCCCGATTGGCCATCGCTCGCCGCGCGCGCGATCACAAGCAACGACGAGCACGATCTGAAGGTGGTCTACAGCTGTCAGCAGGAAGAGGCAGAGTACGGGTGGGGTCTCCACCACATGGCCGCGTCAGCGAGAATGGGGTCAGGCCTTTGATTTTTCTCTTTCCATGCAGAGATCGAAGGTCTGGCCCCACCACCTGGTCCATGCATGGGGTCAGGCCTTCGCTTTTTCATTACCCAACCAGAAATCGAAGGTCTGACCCCAACCCAGGGAGGCCGCGATGATCGTTCACCTCATCGATGGGACGTATGAGCTGTTCCGTCATTTCTACGGGATCCGTCGATTCAAGAAAAGCGATCCTCCGTTCGGTGCGGTCGCCGGAGTCCTGGGTACCGTGGCGCAGATGCTCGAAGGGGGCGCGACACACATTGGCGTCGCCACCGATCACATCATCGAGTCCTTCCGCAACGACCTCTGGCCCGGCTACAAGACCGGCGCGGGAATCGACCGAGCTCTCTGGACGCAGTTTCACCCTTTGGAAGCCTTACTGGAGGCGATGGGTGTGGCCACCTGGCCGATGGTCGAGCTGGAAGCGGACGATGCCCTTGCTTCGGCCGCACACCTCGCGGCCGGCGATGCGCGCGTGGAAAAGGTGTGCATCTGGACTCCGGACAAAGACCTGGCTCAGTGCGTCATCGGAGAACGCGTCGTTCAAGTCGACCGTAAGAGCGGTCACATTCGCGACGAGGCCGGCGTCCGCGCCAAGTTCGGAGTGACTCCGGCACTGATTCCCGACTATCTCGCTCTCTCCGGCGACGCCGCCGACGGCTATCCCGGAATTCCGCGCATCGGCACAAAGACTGCCGCCCGGCTGGTAATGCAATACGGTCCCATCGAACGGTTTCCGGAAATCGTCCTCAACGGCCCGCACCGCGAGCTCGCCCTGCTCTTCAAGACCCTGGCAACTCTGCGAACCGACGCTCCACTCTTCGACGACGTCGACGACCTGCGCTGGCGCGGCCCTCTTGCGACATTTTCCAAGGCTGCCGAGGTGATCGGCGAATCCCGCCTCGCGATGAGGGTGGAGGCGCTGGCAAATAAGTTGTAGTAAGTTGTAGGGTCAGGCCTTTGATCTTTCTCTTTGTCTGAGAAATCGAAGGCCTGACCCCAACGCTAGAAACCTGGTGGGGTCAGGCGTTTGTCATTTCGTCTCGGATCAGAGAAAGGAAGCCTGGCCCCCGTTTCCTACGGTTTGACGGCACGATGCCGTCTCGTGGCTTGGTTACCGTTTCCGCTGGGTATCGCCGGTGCTTCGAATGCGCCGATGTCGACGGCGATGACTCCGTCGCCATTGCCGTCCGTCCGGGTCACGCCTCGCTGATCGGTCGACGGTGCGTTGATGGTGTCGCCCCCATCGATGGCGGGACTGCCGGCGCCGAGGGCCATAGTTTGAGTCGGCCCGCCGTTGTTAGCGAGGGATCCGAGGAGTGCATTTGCCACCGTCATTCCGGTGCAAGTGGTGTCGCCAAACTGGAGATCATGTCCGCCGGCGAAGGTCCCTCCGGGCGCGAATGAGCAGTTGCCACCGTTATTGCTGGCGATGATGGTGTTAGTCACCGTAGTCACCGGCGTGCGACTTCCGAAATGAAGAGCACCGCCTGAAGCCCCCGCGGTGTTGCCGGCGATTGTGCAGTTGGTGATCGTGACTGGCGTTGCGTCGATGTAGATCGCCGCTCCCTGGCCGTTCGCTCCGCTTGCCGTGTTGCCAGTGAAGGTGTCGTCGGTGATGTTGACACTGCTTCCGGCATTGAGCGATTCGACTGCGATGGCGCCACCGCCGAACGTGGCGGTATTGCCGGTGAATGTGCAGCGGTCGATGGTCATGATGACGCTGAACGTCGAGTTGCCGTAGATCTCGATCGCTCCAGCTGTCGTTGCCGTATTGCCGCTGAACGTCGAATCGGCCACGGAAGCGAATCCACCTTCCATGCTGATCGCTGCGCCGCCGCCACTGGAGCCGTTCTGGAAAACCGAGCGCGTAACAGTGAGCGAGGGGGGGAGGCAGCCGGTACAGAGCTCCTGAAAGATCGCGCCGCCGCTGCCGACGGCGCGGTTGTTCGTGAAGACGACGGTGTCAAACGTCAGCTTCCCGAAGTTTTGAATCGCTCCGCCCGCAACCAGTCCGGTCGTGATGTTGCCGTTGGCAAAGGGGATGCGCTTGAAGGTTACGTCCGGCATCGCCGTGCTGCTGCCGACGATGCTCAGCATTCCTGAAGTGATGCCAGTTCCGTCCAATGTGATCGTTGAATTGCCGTCGATCGTGACCGGAGGGTTCGTCGACCCGATGAACATGGTGGATGTGACGGCGATGGTTTGCGCCCTGAGCCGCAGTTGAATGTCACCGTGCCGCCGGCGGAGATCTGCGCCTGCAGCGCGGCCTGCGTGCAGGAACTTGGCGTTCCGCTTCCGACCACACCACCAAAAGCAGCGGTCGACAGAACTGTCGCCACCGCTGCGACGACGAGCACACGAGAACTAAAAACAGAGAAACAGCGCAAAGTTGAGACTCCTAACTAGTTTTTTTGAAGTGACTTCAGGAGGGTTGCCGATCTGGTTGCTCAATCTTGGATCGGATCACCGAAGACGCGGTGACCTGGCTCACGGGAAGGGGAAGTTGCAGGCAAGCCAAAGGCAAGGGTCAGGCCTTTGATCTTTGCTTCTTCGATCAAAGATCGAAGGTCTGACCCCATGCCCCGGGCCGAGTCAACTTCAAGACCACTCTACTGTTCGTAGCGCAATCTTCCATTCCGAGGAGTTTCTCGGGCCATTTTCTCCACCGGATGCGGATTCCTCGGCGAAATCGATTCACCGAGGGATCCTCGGCGCGTTATGGCACGACCGTTAAGAATTGAATTCGCTGATGCTCTCTACCACATCACGTCCCGCGGCAATGAGCAGCGTTCCATCTTTCGCTCGAACCGCGACCGCCAGACGTTTCTCCTCTTCCTCGGAGAGGCTGCGAGCCGATTCCGATGGTCCATCACTGCATGGGTGCTGATGTCGAACCATTTCCATCTGGTTATCCAGACTCTGGATCCGAATCTCTCTCGCGGCATGCAATGGCTCAATAGCACGTACGCGAACTGGTTCAACCGGGTCCATCATCGATCCGGTCATCTCTTCCAGGGGCGATTCAAAGCGTTTCTCATCGACAAGGAGACGTACTTCGCCGAGGTCTTGCGATACGTTGTTCTCAACCCGGTACGCGCGAGCATCTGCGAGCGCCCGGAGCAATATCGCTGGTCGAGCTACCGCGCCACAGCTGGGCTGGAGATCGCTCCGGAGTGGCTCGACGTTGACGCCGTTCATAACCTCTTCGATCTTGATCATCAGTCGGTACAGAACTCCTATCGCGAGTTTGTGCTGGCGAAGATTGGTTGCGAGGACCGCTTATGGGAGAAGCTGACCAACCAGCTCTATCTGGGAGCCGAGTCGTGGGTGAAGGCGATGCGCGAAAAAGTCGAAGCGAAGCCGCGGTCGACGGATCATCCACGGGCACAGCGCGCGGTCGGCCGGCCCCAGATGCATTCGATCATCGACGCCGTGGCGAAGGTAGCCGGCGAGACGGCGGATTCGATTCGCGCCAAGCGCGGCAGCTCTCTCAGAGGGCTGGTCGCCTGGATCGGCTGGTACGAAGGATTGGTCACATTGCGCTCGATCGCGGCGTCGCTCCGGCTTCGGAGCGAAGGTCATATCTCGAACCTCATCAAACGGTGTGAACGTTTGCTCGGTAACGATCCGTTGCTGCTCGCCCGCTACGATCTCGCGATCGCGGTCCTGCGAGCCTGAACCGGCGTCTCAGGAAGTCACTTCGCTCGTTCGATCCGGTCGCCGGCTAGGTGAGAAGTGTTCCTGTTCGTGCGCTGTGTCATCAGCGTGCCGCGTTGAAAAGCCGCGTGCGTTTTCGTGCGGCCCGAATTTGCCGCGCCAATCCAATTTGGAGGGGAGTGCAGGCTCTTCTGGTAAGAGACGCGCGCCCACTTTCCGCCAGCCTCAGGAAAAACGGGGTCAGGCCTTCGATTGTCTAGTTAGGTTTCGAAAATCGAAGGTGTGACCCTACTTCAATTCCGCTCATACCCGTTTTTCACTTCAGGATGCTGATTGATGAAGGTGCTGAGTCCTCTGCCGGCCACTGCGAGTCTCTTCATCTCCTCGACTTTCTCTCGGCCGACGCGTCTAGAGGTGTACCGGTAAAGCTTGTCGCGACCATGGAATTCGATGACGATAAAGTCCGGTCCGAGGTCATACGCTCGGACACCGGACTCGCCGCTGAGGTTCAGATAGGGCCGCATGGGTCCAAATAGAGCAAACCGTCTGCCTTTCCATGGTTCTGCCGTCCCCATCCGGTCAAACGGGGAGGGTCAGGCCTTTGATTTTCGGGCAGCGATGCAGGAAATCGAAGGTGTGACCCCAGGTCAGAGAAGAATCGAAGGTGTGACCCCGCGCGAAAACTTACAGCTTGGCCTTCCTCAGCCGTAGCGCGTTTCCGATCACCGTCACGGAGCTGAACGTCATCGCGGCGCTGGCGATCATGGGGCTTAGCAGCAGTCCGAAGAATGGGTAGAGGAGGCCGGCGGCGATGGGGACGCCGAGGATGTTGTAGACGAAGGCGAAGAAGAGGTTCTGGCGGATGTTGCGCATCATCGCTTCGGAGAGGTTGCGGGCGCGCACGATGCCGCCAAGGTCGCCTTTGACCAGCGTGAGGTGGGCGCTTTCGATGGCGATGTCGGTTCCCGTGCCCATGGCGATGCCGACGTCGGCGCGTGAAAGGGCGGGGGCGTCGTTGACGCCGTCGCCGGCCATGGCCACGCGGCGGCCTCGGGATTGAAGCTCGCGTACGACGTTTTCTTTTTCCGCGGGCAGGATCTCGGCGGCAACGTTGTCGATGCCGAGTGTTCGGGCTACTGCTTCCGCGGTGATGCGGGAATCGCCGGTGAGCATCGTGATGGCGATTCCTTTCTCGCGGAGCGCGCGCAGTGCGCCGGCCGTGGTCTGTTTGATTGGATCGGCGACGGCGATGAAGCCGGCCGGTTTGTCGTCGATCGCTGCGAACATCACCGTCGCACCGGCAGCGCGGTGGGCGTTCGCTTTTTCTTCGAACGATCGAACATCGCCGATGAATGACGCGTTTCCTACCGCGATGAGGTGGCCGTCGACGTTTCCGCGAATACCCTGACCAGCAATCGTTTCGACCTCGGTTGCAGTTCCGACCTGCCCAGCCGCGGCCACGATGGCGGAAGCCAGCGGATGTTCGCTGGCCCGCTCGACGGCGGCGACCATGCGCAGCAGGTCATCACCACCTTCGACGGCGACCAGCTTCGGCTTGCCCTCCGTCAGCGTTCCGGTTTTGTCGATGACGAGCGTGTCGACTTTCGCCAACAGCTCCAAGGCCTCGGCGTTCTTGATGAGGATTCCGGCGGTGGCGCCGCGGCCGGTAGCCACCATCACCGACATCGGCGTGGCCAGTCCGAGGGCGCAGGGGCAGGCGATGATCAACACGGCCACGGCGTTTACAAGCGCGTGCGCAAATCGCGGCTGCGGACCGGCGATCGACCAGACCACGAACGTGATGGCGGCGACGGCGATGACGATCGGCACAAACCATCCGGCAACGACGTCGGCAAGGCGCTGAATGGGCGCGCGGCTTCGTTGTGCTTCGCTGACCATTCGCACGATCTGGGCAAGCAACGTGTCCGCACCAACGCGCTCGGCTTCCATGATGAATGCGCCGCCGGTATCGACGGTGCCAGCAGTGACGCTGTCGCCGATCCGTTTTGCGACCGGCATCGACTCGCCGCTGATCATCGATTCATCGATGGTGCCGCTGCCCTCGACGACGCGGCCGTCGACGGCGATCCGTTCGCCGGGGCGGACGCGGATACGCATCCCTCTGGTGATCGTGGCGACATCGACGTCGGATTCGCTGCCATCGTTCATCACTACGCGCGCCGTCTTCGGCGCCAAGCCGAGAAGGGCGCGGATTGCTCCCGAGGTTTTCGCGCGCGCGCGCAGCTCGAGAACCTGGCCAAGGAGGACGAGGGTCGTGATCACCGCGGCCGGCTCGTAGTAGAGCGGCAGCACGCCCATGCTGCGGAACGACGGCGGAAACGCGTTGGGAACGAGCGTGGCCACCACGCTGTACGAGTAGGCCGCGCCCGTGCCCATGCCGATGAGCGTGAACATGTTGAGATGGCGCGTGACGATGGAGGCCCAGGCCCGGACAAAGAACGGCCAGCCGCACCAGAGCACCACGGGAGTGGCCAGCGCCAGCTCGACCCACGGCAGCCATGGTTTCACTGTCAGTTCGTGAAGCGCGCCGCCAAACATGTCCGCCATGCCGAGGAGCAGCAGCGGGATCGAGAAGATGACGCTGATCACGAAGCGCCGTTGCATATCGATCAGCTCCGCGTTCGGGGCATCGTCGAGCGACGCAGTCATCGGCTCGAGGGCCATCCCGCAAATGGGGCATGCGCCCGGCCCATCGCGAACGACCTCGGGGTGCATCGGGCAGGTGAAGGACGTCGAAGACGAGAGGGGCGGGGAGGAGGGACGAGGGGTGTGCGACGCACACATTTCACACGCCGGTGGCTTCTGATCGGTCATCGCGGAGGTATCTCATCACATTCGGTGGGGTCGTCATCCTTACGTCCGTCACACCCGATCGTGCGTTCTGACGCTCATACGCTCCGTATTTACTGCTAGACTCCCCCGCATTCCCGTGAAACCAATTGACGCTGAGGAGCTCTTCCTCACGAATCTGATCGTCATCGATCGTGCGATCAGCTACGTTTGTCATCGCAACCGCATTGGCCGCGATGAAGGGGAGGAGTTCGGCTCGTACGTCAAGTTCAAGCTGATCGAGACCAACTACGCCATCATCCGCAAGTTCGAGGGACGCAGCTCGTTCTCGACATACATGACCACGGTGATCCAGCGGATGTTTTTCCAGTACCGCGTGCAGATGTGGGGAAAGTGGCGTCCGTCCGCCGAGGCCAAGCGGCTGGGCGACAAAGGCATCACCGTGGAGCGGCTGCTCACGCGCGAAGGCTTCACCTACGCGGAGACGATGGCCATTCTCACGTGCGGTCACGAAGCGGCCTTCACCGTTGCCGAGATCGAGGCGATTTACGTACGCCTGCCGGTGCGCCAGCCGCGGCCGGTGCTCGTCTCCGGAATCGAAAAGACGGACAACGGGCCGTTCATCGAGACCGAGGATGAGTTGTTCAGCAGCGAGCGTGGAAAAGCGGCGCGATGCACGGCGGCCGTGATCGATGCGATCATGGCAACCATGGCTGCTGAAGATCAGATGATTTTGCGGATGCGTTTCTGGGGCGGACGTAAGGTTCCGGAGATCGGGCGTGCGCTGGGCCTCGAGGCGAAGAAGCTGTACAAGCGCATCGACAAATTGCTCTCTCAATTGAGGTTGGCTCTGGAACAGGAGGGCATTGCGGCCTCCGAGATCTGTGAATTGCTGAACCATTCCGACCACGAGCTCTCATTTGCGTTTTCGGTCTCCGAGGGAAAACCTGAATTCCGGCACTCTAAGCCGGTGAAGGCCTCGGCAGGGCGAAAGAGCATTTGAGAAAGTGACGGCGATGGAGCACACAGGTTTTCCTTCCGACGAGACGCTGGCAGCCTTCATCGACGGCCGTCTCGATGCGGGGACCCGAGCGCAGGTCATCGCCCACATGGCTACCTGCCCGGAGTGCTATTCGGTCTTCATGAGCGCGACCGAAATGGCGGGGGCTTCGTCACCAAACGGGTTCCATCGTTCGACGCGGCGTGCCTGGCTCGCGGTCGCGGTCACGGCAATCGCTGCGGCGGTTGCGATCGTGTTTCTGGTCACGCCGATTCGCGATTTCGTCCTTCCTCACCAGGACAACGGAATGGAAACGCTGGCGCGGGCGGCACCGGAACAGCGGACCATCGCCGGACGGATCTCCGGTTTCCGGTACCAGCCGATGGTGCATCGCTCGCGCGGCGCGAGCGACGATCCGATGAGGGACCCCGCGAACGCGAATCTCCTCACTGCCGCCGCGGCTGTGCAACGGTCGGTCATTGCGCGGCGAACCCCTTCGAATCTCCATGCGTCAGGAGTGGCCAGTCTCCTCCTCGGCCAGACCGACGTGGCAGTCGACCGGCTGCACGAGGCGTTGCTTGCGGAGACCGGCCGGCATCGTGTGACGACAGCGATCGACGACTCGAACGACGTACCGCTGCTGAATGATCTGTCGGCGGCGCTGTCGAATCGAACGCGTCCGACGCTGGAAGACAAGGTGGAATCCCTCCGCTGCGCGGACAAGGCATGGCATGTCGGACGAACGCCGGAGGCGGCGTGGAATCGCGCCGTGGCCACCGAAGCGCTGAACGGCTCCGAGATGGCGACGGCCGCGTGGCACGACTACTTGGCGATCGATCCGGGCTCGCCATGGGCGACCGAAGTGCGGAAGCGCCTGGCGCCGGTGAATTAGGCGCCTGTCGGTAACCGAGAAAGAATCCACTAGTTTCGGATGGGGTCAGGCCTTCGTTTTTCAGAACGGGTAACGAAAAACGAAGGTCTGACCCCACTACTTTGCTCGCAAAGCAGGCGGGTTGGATCGGGGAATCTACGAGCGGCTGTACACCCGTCCGCCGTGGATCTCGTCCGAGGGATCGCGGAGGTAGACGCGGAGCAGGTAGTCGAGGGCAATGGCCAGGCCCTGGCGCTCGCGGAGCGTGGCCAGAAGCGGGACCGACAGCGCGCCGAAGAAGAAGGCGGTGGTGAGCCAGCCGGTGGGGTGGATACCGAAGTAGAGGAAGGCGATGCCGAAGAGGATGGGGATGCGGTCGGTGATGATCATGAACATCAGCGTGTCGCCGTGGTCGCGCTGATAGAGCAGGTTGCATTCCGAGCAGCGCTCGAAGGTCTTCAATCCGCGCTGGAAGAGCTGCCCTTCGCCGCAGGCAGGGCAGCGACGACGCAGTCCGCGAAGGAGGGCGGTGCGGATCGGTGCACGAATTGTGAGAGCGGTTTGCATCGGACGCGAAGTAGAACGGGCGGCGGCGGAACGCGATTCCGATTTATCCTTGCGCGCTCATGAACATTGCGGCAGGAACACGGCTCGGCCCGTACGAGATCGTTGGGCACATCGGGGCGGGCGGGATGGGAGAGGTCTGGCGCGCGCGCGACACCCGGCTCGACCGCAGCGTGGCCATCAAAGTCCTGCCGCGCGAGTTCGCCGGGAACGCCAACCTGAAGCTGCGCTTCGAGCGCGAGGCCAGGGCCATTTCGCAGCTCAATCATCCGAACATCTGCACGCTGCACGACGTCGGCGAGGAGCAGGGGACCAGCTACCTGGTCATGGAGCTGCTTGACGGCGAGACACTGGCCGATCGGCTGGGAAAAGGGCCGCTGCCGCTGGCGGAGGTGCTTCGCTACGGCATCCAGATCGCCGAGGGGCTCGATCGTGCGCACCGCGCCGGCATCGTCCATCGCGATCTCAAGCCGGGCAACATCATGATCACCAAGAGCGGCGCGAAGCTGCTCGACTTCGGATTAGCGAAGGGTGGCGCGACGACCTCCACCGAATCGGCCGCCGATGTTCCGACCATCGCCAAGTCGTTGACGCAGGAAGGGACCATCATCGGGACGTTCCAGTACATGGCTCCCGAGCAACTCGAAGGGATCCCCGCCGATGCCCGCACCGATATCTTCGCCCTCGGCGCGGTGCTCTACGAGATGGCCACGGGACGCCGCGCCTTCGAAGGGAAGACGCGTACGTCGCTGATCGCCGCCATCGTGAGCACGCAGCCGCCGGCGATTACGAACGTGCAGCCGCTGGCGCCAGCGTCGCTCGATCACGTGATCGCCACCTGCCTGGCCAAGGAGCCTGACGGGCGGTGGCAGAGTGCGCACGACGTCGCCCAGGAGTTGCGCTGGATCGAGACCAATGCCGCGGTCCCTGCGGCCGCACGCACGTCGTCGCGTCGTTGGATTGCCATTGCCGCGGTGGCGGTCATCGCTGCGATGATCCTGGCCGCGCTCTACCTGCGCGAGCGCGCGCGGCCGGCGGAGGCGGTGGCGTTCTCGATTCTGCCGCCGCGCGGTTTGTCTTTTCACGGCGAACGAATCTCGCCCGACGGCAACTCCATCGCCTTCATCGCCGGCAACGACAGCCAGGAGAGCAGCATCTGGATCCGGCCCGTCGGCTCGGTCGGCGCCACGAAGATCCACGAGAGTGCCACGCTCACGTCGCGGACGCTTTTCTGGTCCCCCGACGGCAAGTGGATCGGTTTCTTCGACAACGGCAGGGTCATGAAGGTTCCCGCCAAAGGCGGCGCGCCGGAGACGATCTGTTCGGCGTGCGTCTCGTATGGCGATGGCGCGTCGTGGAGCCGGTCGGGGACGATTCTCTTCGGACCGAAGTTTGCGGAGGGACTGTTTCGCGTCCCGGCCAGCGGCGGAACGGCGGTCCGGGTCACGACGCTCGACGCAAAGCGCCGCGAGACGCTGCACGGCTGGCCGCAGTTCGTCGACGACGGAGACCGTTTCGTCTACCTGCTGCGCACCTTCTCCGACGAGAAGAACGCCGTCTACGGTGGAAGTCTCAGCGGCAACACGAAGATCTTTCTGACGAACGCGGAATCGCTGGTGGGGGTCACGAAGTCGCATCTGCTCTTCGTCCGCGACGGCGCGATGTACGCGCAGCGTTTCGACGGCACGACGATGAAGCTGACCGGTGAGCCGCGGAAGATCGTCGACAACGTCGACTACGAGGAGGACAGCGCGCACTCCTTCGCCTCGGTGGCGTCAAACGGCGCGCTGATCTACCTGCCCGCATCCAACAGCGAGCGGAAGGTGGAAGTGGGGTGGTACGACCGCGGCGGCCGGCTGGTCGAGAAACTCTTCGACGACGTCAGCATCATGCAGGCGGTGCTCTCGCCCGATGACTCGAAGGTGGCGCTGCTGAAACTCGAGTCGAAGAAGGGCGCGAGCGACATTTACGTCTACGACATCGCGCGCGGAATCCGTTCGAAGCTCACCGGCGGCCTTGCCAATCACGGAGTGCCGCTCTGGACTCCGGCGGGTGACCGGCTCGTTTTTGCCGGCGACGGCGACGGGATGTACGACGTCTACTCCCAGCCGGACGACGGCGCGGTACCAGCGCAGGTCATCTGGAAGGGAGGCGACGATAAGTACCCGATGACGATCTCGCCGGACGGCCGGTCGCTGCTGGCGTCGCAATATTCGGGAAAGACGAGGAGTGACATCTGGCTCGTCCCGATGGACGGCAGCGCCAAGCCGTCACCGTTCATCGCCACCGAAGAGCAGGAAGAGGGCGCTCGCTTTTCGCCGGATGGCAAGTGGATCGCGTACTCGTCGTCGCAGTCCGGCCGCGACGAGGTGTACGTGCGAGGGTTTCCGAACGGCCGTTCGCTTCAGGTTTCGATCGACGGCGGAAACTCGCCGGAGTGGAGCCCTGACGGATCGGAGATCTACTTCGTCACGCGCGATCTCAACGTCGCCGCGGCGCCGTTCCACGCCTCGGGCGCGACTCCGCAACCCGGCAAACCGGCGACGCTCTTCCGCATGCCGAGCGCGATGGTGTGGTTTTCGCCATCGCACAAGCCCGGCCGCTTCATCGGCATCGTCCGCACCGCCCCCGAGGAGTCGATCAAGGTGATCAACTACCTCTCGGGATGGCGGGAGAAGCTCGAGGAGTAACGCGAGGGTTCGCGCGTGTCTGCGCGATCCCGCGTTGTCCGGTAGCACCGACCGAGCGGCAGCGGAAGGTAGCCAGGAGTGGAGAGCCGAGCGAACAGCCCCTGAAAAGATTATTTTGTGCCGCGTCAAGCGGCACAGCGAGGGGGTCAGACCTTCGGTTTTCGCAGGAAATAGCCAAAAAGCAAAGGCCTGACCCTCTCTTGCCCCTCTCTTGCCCCCAGATTTCGGGAATGCAGGCTACCTCGATGTCTGGGTCGGGCAATGCCAGCTCCTCACACGAATTTTGGTTCGTGAGGAGAGACGGACGGTGTGGGGTTTTTCGCGTAGAGCAGGCATCCTTGCCTGCTCCCGACGGGCGTCCTCGCCCGGCGGTGGTTTCCGTGCAAGTAACGCGATCTGTGCGAGCACGTCCCGCCGGGCGAGGACGCCCGTCGGGAGCAGACGAGGACGTCTGCTCTACGCGTGTGCCGCGGCGTGTTTTTTTCTTGCCCGCCAGCGTAAGCGGTCGAGGTAGAGGTATGTGACCGGCGTCGTGAACAGCGTCAGCATCTGGCTGACGATCAGGCCGCCGACGATGGCGATGCCGAGGGGGCGGCGCATCTCGCTGCCGACGCCGGCGCCGAGGGCGAGGGGGAGGCCGCCGAAGAGTGCGGCCATCGTGGTCATCATGATTGGGCGGAAGCGGAGGAGACATGCTTCGCGGATGGCGTCGAAGGGACTCTTTCCCTCCTTTCGCTCGGCCTCCAGTGCGAAGTCGATCATCATGATGGCGTTTTTCTTCACGATACCGATGAGCAGAATAATGCCGATCAGGGCGATGATCGTGAACTCGGTGTTCGTGATCAGCAGCGCGATCAGCGCGCCGACTCCGGCTGAGGGGAGCGTCGAGAGAATCGTGATCGGGTGCACCAGGCTCTCGTAAAGGATGCCTAGGACGATGTAGACCGCCAGTAGCGCGGCAAGAATCAGCATCGGTTCGTTTTTCAGCGACGCCTGGAACGCCTGCGCCGTTCCCTGGAAGCCGGGATGGATTGACGACGGCATGCTCATCGTCCGCTCCAGCTCCTCGATCGCCGCGGTCGCTTCGCCGAGGGAGACGCCGGGGGCGAGGTTGAACGAGATGGTCACGGCGGGGAACTGGCCCTGGTGCGGGATCGCCAGCGGGGTCTGATCGATGCCGAAGCTGGCGAAGGCGCTCAGGGGCACGTCGCGGCCGCCCGATGAGTGGACGTAGACGCTGCTCAGCGACGCCGGCGAAATGCTGTACTTCGGATCGACCTCCATCACCACGTGGTACTGGTTCATGCCGCTGTACATGACCGAGACCTGGCGCTGGCCGAAGGCGTCGTAGAGCGTGGTGTCGATGGCGGCGAGGGAGACGCCGAGGCGCGCGGCGGTCTGGCGATCGATGATCACCGTGGCTTGCAAACCGTGGTTCTGCTGATCGCTGGAGACGTCGCGAACCTCCTTCAGCTTGTGCATCTCCTTCTCCAGCTTCGGCGACCACGACATCAGCTCGGCCACGTTGTCGCCCTGCAGCGTGTACTGATAGTCGGAGTTGCTCTGCCGGCCGCCGACGCGCACGTCCTGCACGGCGCTGAGGAAGAGTTGCGCGCCGGGGATGTGCGCGGTCTTCGGGCGGAGGCGGGCGATGATCTCCTGCGCCGAAGCCTTGCGCTCGCTGAGAGGCTTGAGCGAAACGAACATGTTCGCGGAGTTCCCGCCGCGGCCGCCGCCGGTGAAGGAGACGACGTTCTCGACCGCCGGATCTTTCTCGACGATGCGCATGAACATGTTGAGCTTGGCCAGCAGCGCGGGGAAGGAGGTGTCCTGCGAGGCCTGGACGTTGCCGTTGAGCCGCCCGGTGTCCTGCTGCGGGAAGAATCCTTTGGGGACGATGATGTAGAGGTAGATGGTGAAGCCGATCGTGGCGAAGGTGACCAACAGCACCGGCAGGGTGTTGGCGAGGACGAAGTCGAGGGCGTGCTCGTAGCCGCCGCGCAGTTTGTCGAATGCGTTTTCGGACCATCGATAGACGCGGCCGTGTTTGCGGTCGCCGGGCGGCGAGAGGAACTTGGCGCACATCATCGGCGTCGTCGTCAGCGAGACGAAGAGCGAGATGACGATGGCAGTGCTGAGCGTGACGGCGAACTCGCGGAAAAGCCGCCCGACGATGCCGCCCATGAGCAGGATGGGGATGAAGACAGCCACCAGCGAAGTGCTCATGGAGAAGACGGTGAAGCCGATCTCCGCGGCGCCCTTGAGCGCCGCTTCGAGCGGGCGCAGTCCGTTTTCCAAATGGCGGGTGATGTTCTCGATGACCACGATGGCGTCGTCGACCACGAAGCCGGTGGAAATCGTCAGCGCCATCAGCGAGAGGTTGTCGAGCGAGTAGCCGAGGAGATACATCACGCCGAACGTGCCGACCAGCGAGAGCGGCACCGCTACGCTGGGGATGATCGTGGCCCAGCCGCTGCGCAGGAAGAGGAAGACCACCAGGATCACGAGGGCGATCGAGATCACCAGCGTGCGTTCGACGTCGATCACCGAGGCGCGGATGGTGCTGGTGCGATCGAGCACGACGTCGAGGTGAATCGTCGGCGGAATGGCCGCGCGCAGCTGCGGGAGCAGCGAACGGACGCGGTCGACGGTGCCGATGATGTTCGCTCCCGGCTGCCGGAAAAGAACGAGGGAGATGGCCGGCTTGCCGTTGACCGACCCGGCACTGTTGATGTTCTCTACCGAGTCCGTCACCTCCGCAACCTCGGACAAAATAATGGGCTTGCCGTCGCGCGCGGTGACGATGAGGCTGCGGTACTGGTTGGCTTTGAAGAGCTGGTCGTTGGTGTTGACGACGTAGGCGTTGCTGGTGCCGGCGACGGCGCCCTTGGGCCGGTTGGCGTTGGCGGCGCTCAAGGTCGTGCGCACTGCATCGAGGCCGACGTTCATCTTGCTGAGCAGTAGCGGATTCGCTTCGACGCGCACGGCGGGACGCGAGCTGCCGCCGACGAAGACCTGGCCGATGCCGTCGATCTGCGAGATTTTCTGGGCCAGGACGGAGTCGCCGACGTCGTACATCTGCGGCTGGGTCATGACCTCCGAGGTCATGGCCAGGATCATGATCGGCGCGTCGGCGGGGTTGACCTTGCGCCAGTTGGGATTCGAGGGGAGGTTGGCGGGAAGCTGTCCGCGCGCGGCGTTGATGGCGGCCTGCACGTCGCGCGCGGCGGCGTCGATGTCGCGATCGAGCTCGAACTGGAGAGTGACTCCGGTCGATCCGGAGGAGCTGTTTGAGGTCATCTGCGTGACGCCGGCGATGCGGCCGAATTGGCGTTCCAATGGGGTGGCGACGGATGAAGCCATCGTTTCCGGATTGGCGCCGGGGAGTCCGGCCGAGACGGAGATGGTGGGGAACTCGACCTGCGGCAGCGGCGCGACGGGAAGGTTCATGTAGCCCAACGCGCCGGCCATGAGCACGGCCGCGCTGAGCAGGGAGGTGCCGACCGGGCGGCGGATGAATGGGGAGGAGAAACTCATGGTTCGGGGTTGCCGAGTTGCCAGGTTGCCGGGTTGCCGGCGTGCGAGGTTGCTGAGTTGCTAAGTTGCTCGGTTGCTGGCTTACGAAAACTGGAGCGTTGCCGGACGATGATTCGGCAACCTGGCAACTCGGCAACTCGGCAACCTTGTGTGCAACGCATCGTCATCCTTCCGACGCCTGCGGCACCGCGTTCCCCACATGCACGCGCCGCCGCACTCTTGCGGCGAGTTTGTCGAACCAGATGTAGACCACCGGTGTGGTGTAGAGCGTCAGCAGCTGGCTGACCAGGAGTCCGCCGACGATGGTGACGCCGAGCGGATGTCGCAGCTCCGCGCCGGTACCGCGGCCGAGGGCGAGGGGGAGGCCGCCGAAGAGGGCGGCGAAGGTGGTCATCATGATCGGGCGGAAGCGCAGCAGGCAGGCCTGGTAGATCGCTTCTTCGGCGTTCTTGCCGCCCTCGCGTTCCGCCTCGAGGGCGAAGTCGATCATCATGATGGCGTTTTTCTTCACAATTCCAATGAGCAGGATGATGCCGATCAGCGCCACCACGCCGAGCTCCATGTGGAATAGCATCAGCGCCAGGATCGCGCCGACGCCGGCCGAGGGGAGCGTGGAGAGGATCGTGATCGGGTGGATGTAGCTCTCGTACAAAACGCCGAGGACGATGTAGACCGTGATGAGCGCGGCCAGGATCAGCCAGCCTTCATTCGCCAGCGAGCTGCGGAAGACAGCGGCGGTGCCCTGGAACTCGGCGTGGATGCTGGCGGGGAGACCGAGTTTGGCCACGGCGGCATCGATCGTCTTCGTGGCGCCGCCGAGCGAGGCGCCCGGCGCAAGATTGAACGAGATCGTGGCCACGGGAAACTGGCCGAGGTGATTGACGGCGACGGGAGTCGACTTCGTCTCGATGTGGGCGAAACTGCCGAGGGGGATGATCTGTTCGCGCGCTCCCGAGAGTCCCGGAACGGGCTTAGTGGTGCCGGGGATCGCGGGTGTCGATGACGTGGTCGTGGTTTGAGCCGGTGGCGCAGGCGCATGAATGTAGATGTGGTTCAGCGCGTCAGGCGTCAGCTGCAGTTTTGGATCGGCTTCGAGCACCACGTGGTACTGATTCAGCTGCGTGAAGATCGTCGACACCTGTCGCTGGCCGAAGGCGTCGTAGAGCGTGTCGTCGATCATCTGTGGCGTCACGCCGAGGCGCGAGGCGGTGTTGCGATCCACCACGAGATCGGCTTCGAGGCTGCCGCTGCCCTGATCGCTGGCGACGTCGCGCAGCTCGGGAAGCTTCTTGAGATCGTCGACGATGCGCGGAATCCATTGCGCCAGCTCGGCGGCATTCGCATCTTCGAGCGTGTACTGGTATTGCGTGCGGCTGACGCGGTTCTCGACCGAGAGGTCCTGCACCGGCTGCATGTAGAGCGTGATGCCGGAGATGCCGGCCAGCTTCGGCTGCAGGCGGCGGATGATGTCGGAGGCGTTGACGTCGCGGTCTTCCAGCGGCTTTAGGTTGATCTGAATCCGGCCGACGTTGGTGGTCATGTTGGTGCCGTCGACGCCGATGAATGAGGAGACGCTGGCCACCGCCGGATCCTGCGTGACCACCTCGGTGAGCCGCAGCTGCCGGTCCGCCATCGCCTTGAACGACGTGTCCTCCGGCGCCTCGGAGATGCCGAGGATCACGCCGGTGTCCTGCAGCGGAAAGAAGCCTTTCGGGACGACGATGTAGAGAACGATGGTGATCACCAGCGTGGCCAGCGTCACCAGCAGCGTGGTGGTCTGGTGGCGCAACACGAACTGCAGCGTGCGGCCGTAGTAGGCGATGACGCGTTCGAACAGCTCTTCCGATTTCTTGAAGAACCGGCCGTGCTGCTTTTCTTCGCTCTCGGCTTTGAGCAGCTTGGCGGCCATCATCGGCGTCAGGGTCAGCGAGACCACGGCGGAGACGAGGATAGTGACGCTGAGGGTGATGGCGAACTCGCGGAAGAGGCGTCCGACGATGTCGGCCATGAACAGCAGCGGGATGAGCACGGCGATCAGCGAGACCGTCAGCGAGACGATCGTGAAGCCAATCTGTTTCGAGCCTTTCAGCGCTGCATCGAGCGGTTTCTCGCCTTCCTCGATGTAGCGGGTGATGTTCTCGATCATGACGATGGCGTCGTCGACCACGAATCCCGTCGAGATGGTCAGCGCCATCAACGAAAGGTTGTCGAGCGAATAGCCGAGGAGGTACATCACGCCGAACGTGCCGACGATCGACAGCGGCACGGCCACGCTGGGGATGATGGTGGCGGAGATGCGGCGCAGAAAGAGGAAGATCACCATCACCACCAGCAGCACCGTGAGCAGCAGCTCGAACTCGACGTCGTGCACCGAGGCCCGGATGGTGACGGTGCGGTCGGTGAGGACGGTGACCTTCACACTCGGCGGCAGGCTGTTCGTCAGCTGCGGCAGCAGCGCTTCGATGCGGTCGACGACGTTGATGATGTTCGCGCCCGGCTGCCGCTGCACGTTCATGATCACGGCGGGCGTGGTGTTCATCCACGCGGCCTTCTGCGCGTCCTCCACGCCGTCGACCACGCTGGCGACGTCGGCCACGCGCACCGGCGCGCCGTTGCGGTAGGCGATGATCACCGGCTTGTAGTCGGCGCTGGCGAAGATCTGATCGTTCGCGCCGATGCTGTAGCTCTGCGCGGGACCTTGCAGGTTGCCCTTGGCCTGATCGGTGTTGGCCGCGGCCAGGCCGGTGCGGAGATCTTCGAGACTGAGTCCGTACGACGCCAGCGCAGAAGGATTGGCCTGCACGCGCACGGCCGGTTTCTGGCCGCCGCTGATGGTGACCAGTCCGACGCCGGGAAGCTGCGAGATTTTCTGGGCAAGCGTGGTGTCGGCAAGATCCTCGACCTTGCTCAATGGCAACTGCGAGCTGGTCAGGCCGAGGGTGAGGATCGGCGTATCGGCGGGATTGACCTTGCTGTAGATCGGCGGGTTGGGGAGATCGCGCGGCAGAAAGCTTGCCGCGGCGTTGATGGCGGCCTGCACTTCCTGTTCGGCGACGTCGATGTTCTGTTTGAGATCGAACTGCAGCGTGATCATCGAGCCGCCGAAGGAGCTGGTGGAGCTCATCTGCTGCAGGCCGGGGATCTGTCCGAACTGCCGCTCCATCGGCGCGGTCACCGAGGAGGTCATGACGTCGGGGCTGGCGCCGGGATAGAAGGTGAGGACCTGGATGGTCGGGTAATCGACCTGCGGCAGCGCGGAGACCGGCAGCTCGCGGAAGGCCACGATGCCGGCGAGCAGAATCGCCGCCATGAGCAGCGAGGTCGCCACCGGGCGCAGGATGAAGATGCGTGATGGGTTCACGGCTTCCCTTGCCGGTGCGCTCCGCCGTGTTGTCCGCCGCCGCGTTGTCCACCGATTTCGATCTTGCTCTTCGGCTGCAGCTTGTCGGCTCCTTCGACGACGACCTGGTCACCTTCATTGACGCCGCTGGCGAGAACGGAGGTGGTGCCTTCACTCATGGCCACCTGCACAGGATGCATCTCCACGCTCTTGTCGGGCTTGACGACGTAGACGTACGTTCCCTGCGCGCCATGCTGCACCGCCGCCGTCGGGACGGTGAGGGCATGCTTGCGAACATCGACCTGCAGCCGCGCGTTGACGAACTGGTTGGGGAAGAGCGCGCCGTCGCGATTGTCGAAGATCGCTTTGGCCCGGAAGGTTCCGGTGTTCGGATCGATCTGGTTGTCGATGGTGAGTAGCCGGCCGGTGGCGATTTTGGTGGTGCTGTCGCGGCTCCACGCTTCGACGGGCAACCCATCACCCTTCCCATGTTGCGTGATCGCCCGCAGCTGATCCTCGGGGAGCGTGAAGAGCGCGGCGATCGGCTGCATCTGGGTGATGGCGACGAGGCCGTTGGTGTCGGAGGCGTGCACCATGTTGCCGGGATCGACGTTGCGGATGCCGATCCGTCCGGTGATGGGCGACTTGATGTGGCAGTAGGCGACGTTGAGTCTGGCCTGCTGGATCTGGGCGTCGTCGGCTTTGACGGTCCCTTCGTTGACGCGCAGCTGCGATTGCTGGGTGTTGTACTGCTGCTGCGGAATGATGCCGGCTTTGTAGAGATCTGCATAGCGCTGAAGGTCGTGCCGCGTGTTCTCCAGCGTCGCCTGATCCTTGAACCGCGTGGCCTCGGCCTGCGCCAGCGCCGCCAGCGACGGCGCGGGATCGATCAGGGCAACCTCTGCGCCCGCCTGAACGATCTGCCCTTCCTGAAAGTTGAATCGCAGCAGCTGCCCATCGATGCGCGGCTTGATGGTGATGGTGTTGAGGGCGTTGACGTTGCCGAGTCCGTCGAGATAGACCGGAACGTCGCGCGCGACCACCGGCTCGACGCTGACGGGAACGGCGCGATCGCGCCCCGCGGCTGCCGTGGCCTTGGCTTTGGCATCATTCGCCGCCGACCGTTGCCGCACCAGCACGATCGCCAGAATGATGACGATGACCACGACGGCGATGCCGATGTTCCGATTGCGCCTGTGATGCGGACTCACCTCGGGAGGAGGCGCCACGCGAATGTCCCGCTGCGCCTCGTTTTGCGCGTCTTCCCGCTCAATCAACCTCTGAGGCATCGATACTCCTTCGTCCGACGGCAAGCAATGTCTCTACCAGTACGCCGGAGACGTGCCGATGCAGAAGACGGTGAAAAATACAGCGGAGCCGGGCTCGGCGCTATGGCTTTCCTGGGAGCGCGGGCGTCCCGCCCATAGGCGCTAACTTAGCTTAGTGCTACTTTAATTTGATGGAACCAAGGGTGGATGAGAGGGAGTGGGTTCAGTATCAGTGGCCGTACTTAGTAGCGTTGCTGGGCGGTGAG
>Ga0157378_10000402_pt1 | contig 42627 bp, 50 predicted proteins | sample M65metaG_FD_115309 | JGI IMG/M metagenome (GOLD analysis project Ga0157378, IMG submission 115309) | Miscanthus rhizosphere microbial communities from Kellogg Biological Station, Michigan, USA - M6-5 metaG | ecosystem: Host-associated > Plants > Roots > Rhizosphere > Soil | place: USA: Michigan... | reverse complement strand
GCGAGGCAACACCAAACAGCGAATGCAACTATGTGGCTTGCCATAGGCCCGCCCGATCTCATGCAACGACTGCCCGGCCTTCCAGCGGCTCCAGATCTCCGTCTTCTGCGTGGGAGAAAGTCTTGATCGTTTTTCTTCGCTCATAAACACCATCCTTACGTAGAAGGTCTACTAGATGGTGTTGCATCGACCTATAGAATCCACCCGACTATTCGGCGATACGCTCGTAAACTAGTATGCGCGCTTGCTGTTTATGTGGGTGTCAAGGTCTGTTGCTACATTTTTCGGGACGAGGACTTACCACCATATTGGAGACGGGCTGCACGGTCGGTGTATGCAATTCCCCATTGCTGTAAGCGCCCAACGAGTTCGGCTGCGACGCCGGCATCACGAAATTGTTGTGCTGCTTCCCAGACGTTTCCGCCGCTAATGTCACCGTAGGCTTGGGGAGGAGCGTACGGACGCGCAGGCAGCCCACCCATCGGCAAGTACTTCGTGATCGGGTATTGCAGATTCTTGTCCATCCAGGCTGTGAGTAGCGAAGCGGTTAAAGCCCGATGTATCTCAATCGGCAGAGGTTTGAAGATCGGTTCCCAAACGGGGCTGATCATGATGCGGGGATCGATGTTCTGCTCCGGCCGCCAACCCTGCTTGTAGTCGTCGGGGCCCAATTGGGGATCGGTGGATTGCATCGCTTTGGTTATGGCCACAAGAAGTCGCGCCGGCTCCGGTTGGTGTGTCTGGGCATAAAGGTCGCGGTACCGGCCGATCACATAGACCCAATCCACCGGGCCGCGATCCCGGTGCTGATGACTACCGCTATTCAGGAGGATCTGCAACTCATACCAGGACGCATTAAAGTATTCGTTAGTTAAGGAGCTACCGCCGACTCCAGCCAAACCATTCGGGATGAGGGCTGCCGACGGAGCAGTTTCGGCCGGAATGGTGTTGCACCATGTGTGGGAATCCGCAGTCAACCCAAAGAGGTCGCGGCCGCGCCCTTCAAGCCCTGATTCCTGCATCATCTCCCACGTCTTGACAAGCTGCCACAACTGGGTCGAGTACACTTTGTTGGTCAAAGTCGGCGACCACTGCACCTTTGGCCTGACCAAGTTTTTAAGGAAAGCACGTCGAGCTTGAGACCACCCTGCAAAGGCGGCAATGATTGAGCGAATGTTGTAATTGGTATTGTGGGCCGCCGCCACAAGGGTATGCAGCGATGGCCTCGCGCTAAACTTGCCTTTGGTCTGCGGGGCCGTTTCCCCATCGTACAATGCGGCGAATTCGCTCTGTGCAAAGTCTGATCCCCATGCGTCCTTGGGATGCACACGGGGTAGCCAACTATTCCAATCGGGAAGTTGCAAGGAGATAGGAATCTCACGAGCATTGAGGTTGCCATCGGGGCGAAAGAGATCGGGGTTAATCTGCCCCGCGAGTCCAAGAAGCTTGGCAGCATTCCCCGATGGGCTGGAGGCTGCCATGTTCAGCCTGGGGCCGCGCCGGTTGAACACATATGGCAATGCGTCCGTATCCTTGTCAAGGACCCAGCTGAGTCCGGCACCTGCGGCCCAGCTCGAGATGGGTCGCTCGTCTAGTCCGGGTCCGGGTTGGTAAGGGGGATTCCACGGGCGGCCCGGATTGGGGACGGGCAAGTTACGAATATAGGAGGCAATCTGCTCGCCCTGCAGAGTGGACAAGCCATGGAAGCGTGAGCGAGCGACAATGCTGCCATTGGAGAAGTTGAAGTATTTCAGGTCGCGCCCATCGTGCGCATGACAGTCCGCACAGTGTGCCTGAATTATCGGACTATGGGGGAGGTTGTTTGCCGCTAGCGGGGCGGTCTGCCAGAGATCTCGCCCAGCCAAGGCAGAAGCCGCGTCAGGCAAGGGCGGGGTCCAGCTCTCGGGTGCATCCTCCGTAAAATCGTCTGGCGGAAGGATTTTGCTTCCGTCGACGCTCAAGAAGTTCAACGAAAGGATACGATAGGCGCTGACAAACCCGTCTGTTTGATTGAACCGGAAGCGAATTGTGTTGTTGCCAGAGACGACCGTGCCGTTCGGGAGGGCGAGAGTCATCACCAGCGTGGATATGCCTCCGCCGATTCCACCGAAACTCCTGGCGGGCTCGGGGATTGTGACGGTGGTGTTGTTGAGGGGTACCCACGCGCTCGTATTGACTTGTACGCTAGCTTGATCCGCGTACCGCAGTCCATGGATCTGAAGCCAGAGAGATCGCACGGACTCAGCTTGTCCATCCTGAAGGGCGATGATCCTGCTCACCGGCGTGCCGTCTGCGCCCAAAACTTCGATTGGTAGTAGAATCCGGTCGCTGGCCATATGCGCAAATCCTATGGAAATTGATGTGGCCGCCAGCCCAGCCAGGAATAGTCTCGACAGCACCTCAGGCCATCCCGCCACCTGTAGGGTCCGACACAGCCACCTGCCAACCGATCGCGCACTGCCAGCAGATCTTCGCCCGGATACTATCTTCCGAGATACGACAATGCCCGGCGGTGCGGTGTCGCCCGCGTTTGGCCCGTCGTCTGACATACTCCCGACTCCCTTTAGATGCAATCGCCACCCGCACTTCAAAGAAGTGGGCTCATTGCTCTCAAACCGTCTCCGGTCAGGACGACTCGAGCACAATTTTGCTTCGACCAGATATAGGTCAGAGTATTCTTCCGATCGCAAATCGTGTCAACGAAGAACACTCTCGCCGCTGGACGCTCAAGCTGCCGTTTGGCGGGATGTTCGGCGGTCGAATGCGCTTTAAGCGACGCTCTTTGACATTTGACCTCCCGCGAATACAATGCGTTCCTCTCTCCAGGTTGTTAGCCCATGGGACTCTCGACGAAAAACGTAGTCATGTACCGGACCGCCATTTTGGTGTCGGTGTCTTAAAGAGCTAAGTTTCCTCGTTCGGGATACCACGGCTGATTCGAGACAGGGGGAAAAGACATGTTCCGACGACTCTTTGTCATCATAGGGTTCTTTCTCGCTGTAGCCTCCGCGCGGGGACAGGGTTCGCCACCTGATCAAGCCGAACAGCAGAGAATCCTGCTCGACCGAATCCAGCAACTCGAGAAGCGCGTTTCTGAGCTGGAAGCAAAGGGAGGGGTTTCTCCAGCGCCAACACCCCCTGCCCCTAGTACGCCGGTCGTGCAAACGCCCGAGTCGGAACCGGCACCTGCGGCTCAAGCCCCATCTCCTGGTCCGGCACATGAGCACGAGGCCCGCGATGAGCAGGCGGCTGTACGTCAAGTGGAAACTCACTATCCCTCACTGCAGGTACGGGGATTTGGCGACGTCAATTTTTCCGCAACCGACCAAAAGGGCGTGAACAGTGGGTTTAATCTCGGCCAGTTGGATCTGCACCTCGCGTCGCCGCTGTCGCGGAAGGTCAGCTATTTCGGCGAAATCAGCTTTACCGCACAACCCACCGGCTATGCTGTGGAAGTGGAGCGATCTTTCATCCGATACGACTACAATGACTATTTCAAGATCTCGTTCGGGCGCTTTCATACGCCAATCGGTTACTGGAACGCTGCCTTCCATCATGGCTCCTGGCTGCAGACCACGATCAGCCGACCGGAAATGGTACAGTTCGGTGGAACCTTCATTCCTGTCCATTTCGTCGGATTTCTCGCGGAGGGAAATATTCCGTCTGGAGGAGCAGGTTTGGGCTACAGCGTGGGCGTGGGTAATGGCCGGGGCTCGACCATCAGCCGTGCTGGCGACGCCGGAGACATTAATGATAACCGGGCTTGGGTGGCCAACATATATGCCCGGCCGGCCAGACTCTACGGCTTGCAGACTGGCGTTTCTGTCTATCGCGACAAAATCACGCTCTCTGACGGACGGAGTTTCCGAGAATGGATCAGCGGCGCTCATTTAGTGTGGACTAAGGAGAGTCCTGAATTCCTGGCAGAGTTCGCCAATGTCAACCACCGGGAAGTTTTTACGAACGCGGTCTCCAACAGCCAAGCCTTCTACGTACAACTGGGTTATCGGCTCCCGTGGTTTGAAAAGCTCGTAAAGCCGTATTACCGATTCGAATATACTCACACTCCGCTCAGTGAAAACGTCTTTGGGAATCACGACCTTGTTGGCTCGACGCTTGGTCTGCGATATGACATTACGAACTATGCCAGCTTTAAAGGGGAATACCGCAACACCAAGCGCAAGACGGGCGACCCAACGATTAACGGTCTATTTTTACAGACGGACTTCACTTTTTAGGCGAGCGCCCAATGAATGCGACTAGCAAACATCGCGTTGCAGTCTCGTGGGTGGTGATTTGGATCTCCTTTCATCTCTATTCTTCATCAGCGGCCCAGACGCCGCGTGGTGACGACATCGCTGTCGTCGTTAACCAAGAAACCCCCGTCAGCGATCTTAGCTTGGCCGAAGTCCGCAAGGTCCTCCTCGGCGAGCGGCAATACTGGAACTCGAAACTTCCGGTGGTATTGCTTATCCGCGCTCCGGTCGCCCGAGAACGAGATGTAGTCCTGCGCGTCATCTATCAGATGACCGAGGCCCAGTTCAAACAATATTGGGTAGCCAAGATTTTCCGGGCGGAGGCGGCGTCTCCGCCAAAGATTGTCTATTCCAACGATATGCAATATGAACTGGTGAGCGCCTTACCGGGTGCCATTGGCTTTGTTGACGCGCGCAGCGTGCGCCGGGAACTGAAAGTCTTGCGCGTCGACGGTCGCCTGCCAGGTGATCATGACTATCCACTGCGATAAGCTACGAAGTTTCGTGGCCTTCACATCCAGGGCGCTCTGGCGGAAAGTCTAATTCGCAAGCCTCGCCCGCCGCAGGAGGTCCAGAAATCGAGGATCCGACCGCACGCTCGCGAACATCGGCTCGACTCCGAGGGACACCAGCCCGCTGTCGTGTTCTTCGTACGCTCTTTCTAGCCAGCTAAAGGCCTTCTCTTTTTCCCCCATACGGATGTATGCCTGGGCGATGCTGTAAGAGGAGACGTATCCGTGCTTCGAGATTTCGGTCAAACCATTCAGCCAACTTTGCAAGACGCCCCGATACCCAGACTTGGCAAAATCCTCTTCAATTGAGGCCGCCAGTTCTGGACTTCCGGAAAGTGATACGATTTTTTCTCTCTCCTCCACAGCCTCTTTGTGTTTGCCCATCTGCGTGTATACTTCCTCGAGAATTCTACGGGCCAACGCGAACTTCGGATCAATATCCAAAACTTTGCGCAACTGCTCAATAGCTTGATCGTTTTGTCCCACCACGTAGTATTGCCATCCCAGGTTAGTATTAATAACTAGTGAAAGCGGATCCAGTTGCTGCGCTCTCTTCGTTTCTCGCATCCCTTCCTCGAAGCGGCCCATATTCGCAAGATAATCCCCGTACCAGTGATGCGCCGTCGCAGAGTTCGCATTGAGTTCAATGCCTCTCTTGAACTCTTTCTCGGCGCCCGCCCAATCCCACTCGAAATGCTCCTTCACCAGACCGAGAGAAGTGTGCGCTTCCGCTAGCGAGTCATCGATTGCCAAGGCCTGCATCGCGGCAGCTTTCGCCTTCGGCCAGGCTTCTGACGGCGGGAGATAGCCCGCATCACCCAGCAGGCTGTACGTATCCGCAAGGCCGGCGTAGGATAGCGCGTAGTGCGGATCCTTCTGCACAGCCTGCGTGAAATAGTCAGCTGCTCTCCTGAAATCCCCCTCGGTCCACTTGTTCGAATAGAAGAGACCCTGCAAGTAAAGTTGATTCGCCTCGACGTCGTCGGTGGCTGGTTTCGTCAGCAGTTTCTTCTCGTCTCTCGCAAGTCTCGGACGCAGCCTGCCGTAAATGTCCGACGCAAGCTCCTGCTGCACCGAAACCAAGTTGGAAAGCTTGCGGTTGTATTGTTCGCCCCAAATTTGCCTCCGGTCCCGAAGACTCTCCAGGCTCACACTGATCAGCAGTTCGTCCCCCGTCTGGACAAGTCTGCCTGTGAGAATGGCCTGCACACCCAGGTCATGTCCGACACGCTGTGGATCGATCTCCCTGCCCTTATAGCGGAAAACCGTATTACGCGACATCACCGCGAGGTTCGGCAGTTGCGACAAATTATTAATCAAACTTTCGGTAATTCCATCGCTCAGATACTCTGTTTTCGCGTCATTGCTCATATTCACGAACGGCAAGACGGCAATCGAGTCGATGCGCCCCGAATCTGCCCTGCCCAATAGCCGGTCGCGCAAGTTCTCGACGTTGAGTGCCAACGCAAGCAGCACAACAACGAGCGCCACAGCCCCCGCCAAGTACGGCCAACGCAGCCAGCGCGACTTCGGTTGTGAAGGCACAGACGTGCTTGCCATCGAGCGCGCCGAATCGGTATCGCGCTTCAATCGCTGCAAATCTGCTCGTAGGTCCGAGGCAGTTCGGTAACGCAGCTCCCGCTCTTTCTCGAGCGCTTTGTTAATAATCTGTTCCAACTGCAGAGGGACCGCGGGATTTAAGCGCACCGGCGCTGTAGGCATCCGGTTCAGGATCGCGTCAAACAGGACACCAGATGTATTTCCGCTAAACGCTTGTTGCCCAGTGGCCATTTCATAGAGAACCAGCCCCAAAGAAAACAGATCCGTCCGTTCGTCGAGCTCTTCTCCGCGGACCTGTTCTGGCGACATGTATGCGACCGTGCCCATGGACACCCCGGTGCTGGTCAGCCCCGGGCCTTCGATAGTCGTGGTGAGATCCCTTGAAACGTGCGTTGGCGCCGTCGTCCCTTTCCGCTCGGGCAATAGTTTAGCTAGCCCAAAATCCAGCAACTTCACTTGGCCCCGTGCCGTCAAAAAAATGTTCGCTGGCTTGATGTCGCGGTGAATGATAGCTTTCGCGTGCGCCGCTTCTAGCGCATCTGCGATTTGATGGCCATACTCCGGCACCTGCGAGATGTCCAAGGGCCTGCCAGCTATACGATTTTTGAGAGTTTGGCCCTCGAGGAACTCCATCGAGATGAAATTCTGCCCCTCAAACTCCTCGACGTCATAAATAGTGCAGATATGCGGATGGTTGAGTGACGAAGCCGCCCGGGCCTCCCGTTGAAATCGCTCGATGGCCTGATGATCCTTCGATAGTTCTACTGGAAGAAACTTCAATGAAACGTAGCGGCCAAGTCTAAGGTCTTCCGCCTTATACACTACGCCCATGCCGCCGCCGCCCAGCTTCTCCACGACGCGATAATGCGAAACGGTCCGTCCAATCATGAGTTGGAAACCACCAAGGGCTTGTTGTCAGCGGAGGATTCGCTACATATTAGTAGCGACTCCTCGCGCAAGTCAATGAAGACGAGTTCCATCGTTATCGGAGGGAGAGTTGTGATCGTCCAACGCGTGTAATCGTCTACCCCCGCTCCTTCCTTTGGTGTCTTCGGCCGTAAAGCAAACGAAGGTCTACTCGGATCGGGGGGAGCTGACATTGTTGTGCAAATAATATGCCGCGTTAGGCGTGTTCGGAAATCTCCAGATCATTTGGCCATGCCAGTCCGGTAGAATCAATGCCCGTGATTAGCCTGGAACGGGTTCCGAAACCAAAGTTTTTCGGAATCGATTGAGCACGGGGAACCAATCCTGACAGCTCGTGCCCATTCGCCTCCTTCATATCTAGGCGCCGGCAGACTTGGCTATTGGACGAGCGGTCTTCGTTTGCCAGACTTTTCTCAACTGTTCGCGGCGAGCGAGGACGTCAGCTTTCGCTTCATCGAAGCTCTTGTAGACGCGTGTGCCTTTGATAGTGTTGCAGGCACTGCAGCAAGCCACGAGATTGCTGGGATCTTTCTTTCCTTTGCGCGCGCGTGGAACCACGAAATCGACGCGCATTACCAGTGCATTCTCAAAACTTCCTCGGCCGTCCAAACCACAATACCTGCAGACATAGTCATCGCGTTCGAGAATTTTGCGTCCCTCTTCAATAGTAACCGGGGAATCCACGAGCGAAAACGAAACGAGGTTAAGCGGCATAGGACCTCTATAGCGGGGAAGCCGGCATAACTAGAACAATGCGTGACTTCCGGTTCTGTGGCATGACGTTAGGACTGACCGGTGACTGTGTCAAGTGCGAGCGCGAACGCGCACAACCAAGGATAAATCGAAGCTTCTTTAAGATAAGAACCTGAACTCATCTTGAATCGACTTCACTAGGCTTTCGAGTCCATCCGGTTTTCTTACCACCAAGTTCACCGACCTTAGCGGCAGTTCTCACCGACTCGCTGATTTCATTCTCCATCATGGTAAACAACGCCGCGCGGGATCGCTACGGTATTTCACGTTGGGTGATCCGTCAAACGGCGGAGCGCAATGCTCCCACCCGGCTGTCCAGAAACCCCACTTCGACGAGGATCGCAAGTAACTGATTCTAGATGCCTGAAAATCTCTGACTTGGATGCCCATAACGAGTTGTTTATGGAGCACTCGCCCGAGCTAGACCGGCGTTCCGCCGATCGTTGTCACGTATTCCCAGTTTCCCTTGGGATCGAGGCGATACATCTCGATCGGCGAGGTAGCATGAAGTCGATGCTCTGCGCCGCAATCGCTGCAGCGCGCCAGATAGATGGCCGATCGTAGCGACCAGGTCCATCGAAGCAACAACCTGGCTCCGCATGAACAATTCACCACCCTCTGCTCTGGGGCTGCCATAAGAAAACCTTAGACCTGACCGGGGATGTGCTGCCGCTTTTTGCGATGTCACTATAGCGTGTTTGCTCACACCCAACTGTCAAGAAGTGTGTCCGCGCCTCACGTGCAGCGCGTCCTCCACCCATTCAATCTGCTCTTTGGTGAAATCTATTCGCCAACCACAGTCTGGACAGCTACGGAACGTAGTAAGGTCTGACTCCATGCTCGGATTCGCGCACCGAGGACATTCTCCAAGAACTTTCGCCTGCGTGGATTTATCCAGGTTCCACTGAAGTCTTTCGCTACATTTCTCACTCGCACGATGCAAGCACGAGTGCGCGTGATCCATCGCGGATTTCAAAGTATGGCGGTCAACAGGCGTCCACTTCTTGCCATCCAGACTCATGTACCATCTGAGAACCTCGTCGTGTGCGACTCGAATAAGGTCCTTGCCGTGTTGCGCGTAACGGATGCTGTACAAGCTCACGTTAATTCCTACGTGCTCCCTACACTATGCTGCGCCTTCCGAGCAAGTTGTGGTCGATCTCTATAGACTCGCGGTCTCAATCACAGTTGGTTGGTGAGGAAGATTCTATGAATGGGGACCTCGAAGGGCTCGGCCACGTTTGTCTCCACGTTGACCTGGACTACCTTCCACCGTTGTCCTTTTCGCTCAACGAAGGAGCCTTGCTCGGGAACGGATTTGTCACCGTCCATGTCTAGGTCGATCTCTTCAGTAGTTGGATCGCCGTTGTACCGAAACACCATTTGCTTTGCGGCTCTCATGCTTTCACTCCTATTGCTTGCGCGTAGTGGTGGTCACTCCCTTCTGGCGTCGAACCGGAAACTTGATCGGTCGGCAGGAATGACGTTGTGCGTGCGTTGGTCGAACACCACGTACTCGCCCGGAGATGATGCAATCAGCTCTCTGATACGAAGGTTCGCAGACGCAAGGTCGTTCACCGTCTCGAACCGGCAGAAACTTCCCTCCGGGTTTTTCTTCAGGATGTCAAAAGGAGAATGCATTGATACCTCCCGTGTTGCATGGTGTCGTAAGTCAAACTGAAGGAGGGAAAAAGATGCTGCACCCTAAGGTGCAGACTTGGCGCGGAAGACCACAACTAATCCTAGTGGCTCGGACAGTTTGCTGGCTGGAGTATGGGCGCGAGTTTCGTGAAAGTACAGTCTATTCGGATTTCAGCGCAGCTCGAATCATGCGGCAGATCGACGCTCGCTGGCCGGGCGACAAAGTGCGGCGGATCTTGCGCAACCGCACTTAGCGGAGCGTCAGCTTTAGGGTCTATGCTTCACTCGAACGGAGGGCAATATGCCCGAGGTCGACCCCGAAATAAGATGCGAGAAGCACGACCGCATCATGTCCTTAGTGGCCAACGTCCCAGTAAAAGTGTTCGAGGATGACGAGCCGAGATGGACGATTTATCAGTGTCTCGTCCAGGGTTGCACCCGATACTACTGTGAAAGCCTCGGAGGATATTTAACGCGGTCTGAGAAGGGAACGCTTGTCCCCGTAGTGCCGGTCAAGACGGCTACGACTCCGTAGGTCGCTTTGGATATTCAGCGCAGACATGCGCTCGGTATGGGGTGCCATCTTTTGAAGTGGCTTCCTGGAACGGGTTCCAACCCTTTGCCTTCGTGAGCTTGCCAGTCTGCGCCGACGCCTGAAATGGATGCTCGCAGATGTAGTCCATTCCATCCGCCTCTGCCTTCTTCGCCTCAGCGAGCTTGTGAAGCCAGATCGTTTGCGCCATATAGTTCCTCCGGCTTCAGGCTCCACTGTGGCACACGCGCAGACGCGCAAGCACCTGCCCGGAGGGGCAGATGTCCTCCGCTGGCAACCAGTTCGGAACCCTGACAACCCAATTAGGTGCCTCGTTGAATCAACGGCTTGCAGGCAGTGTTTTGAAGGGGTTTTCAGAAGCCGATTCCGGGTACTGTCCTAGTGTCGCTTCGACACTGGGGGAATTTGGCGTTCTAATTTCTGGATAAGATTATCAGCTTGCTCAAGAAGTTGCCGCATCTGCCGCAACAGCACGCGCCTCTGTTCCGGATCTGAGGTAGCGCTGAGCTTTTGTTGGGCAATCTCCAAATCCTTGGTTATTGCACTAAACGTTCTTGGCATCGCAAGTGGGATTATGACACGCGCGTGCAAGCTGTGGTACGCGACTTCCACGAACAAACACAAGATCAGCTCCAATAGCAACGCCAGCGGCGAAACTGCAGGCCCAGCAGGAACGACCCACGCGCCCCAAAGTACCGCAACTAGCGCGTCCAAAACTATGTAATCAGTACGGCTGTACTACGTTCTAATGCGATTTCGGCATTTAGGATCGATGCTGCCGAAGGTGACACCCCCAGGCGACCCGGATTTCCGGCGCGAACCTCGTTTCCACGCTTTGCGCGCATTCGCTAGGACTTTGAGAGGTGACCCATGCTTAAGTCCCTGAGCATTCTCCTGTTGGCCGTGGCGGTCGCGCTGCCCGCGATGGCTAAAAAGCCGGAACAGACCTGCACGGTCAAATTCGCATTTGCGTATACCGACAGACTGGACAACGACTATCGCGGCATTCAAGGCAAACAACTAAAACAGGTCGAACAGAAAGTCAGCAAATACGGCGACGTGTGCTACACGGCCGATGATTCCATCGCGGACTATATTTTCTACGTTCATACTAAGCCGGCCGCCTACCACGGTGTTCGTACAACGAGCAACACGTCAACGAATACAGCTCCAATCCTGTCAGTGGAGCGATTACGAATGAAGACGGAAACCGCTCAAACATCAGCGGCACACTGGATACCACCAGTACAACGACGACTTCCTCCTCGGTTCCCTACCAATTCGACTACAGAATTTTCATTCTGGACGTCATGGTGCCGGTTCGCGGCCCTGAGCGGACGACTTACTCTAGGATTCACACGCTCGATCAAAAAGGGATGTACAACACGATCTACGGTATCGGCTACGGCAAAGGCAAGAATCCTATCGTCAATGTTGTCGATGCGGCAGCCAAGTGGTTGATGAAAACAATCTGGGCAAGTAGAGCCTGGGGAAGGTGACGCCTATGCCGGAAAAGGGCGATCCAATCGACGAAGAATATCGAGAACTCATGAAACTGGCCGGCGACGATGGCTGCAAGTGTGGCATCGAAGGCTGTCCGGGACATGAGGTGATCGATGGAAAAGTCTTCATCGACAACCACCCTTTAGGGCTCGTCATCAGCGTTCCGAAGCGCAAAACCGAGGGATAGACTTCAGCGGCCCAGGACCCGGTCGATCATCTGCCGGGTCGTCTCACGCAACAACCCTTGCTCCCTCATCTTCCTGGTTCGCCCTTTCGCCGCGGCAAGTTCCCTACCCAGCTCCTCGAATGTCGCGCCGCCACTGAGTGGCGATCGCACATTTAGCCGGCCATCGGCGAATTGACGGGTGAGCTTCCAGACGTACATTTGGCTCACGCCGAGTATTCTCGCAAGCCTGCGGCCTGACCATCGGTGGTTCGGATCGTTGCACCACTTCAACGCCACACGTCGGATCAGCTGAGTCTCGGCTTCGCAGCGCCAAGGGCGCGGAGCCCGCCAGCGCTCGTTCGCTTTCGCTAGATTCCTCCGTGACGCTTCAGAAGAAGGCATACCGGGCATCTTAGCGGAGTTGTCAGTTTTGCCCTATCGCATCTAAAGGACTTAGTGGCGGCGGCCGAAGCCCGTGGCAAATTACTCTGGTCTAAGCTAACATCACGGCCGCGACGACAGTTGACGCGAATATCGCGCCTCTTTGATGCCCTGATGGAAGACTTATCCCGACATCATCAACCGGTCAGCGCGCTGTTTGCCCGCTCCGGTTCCACCAGCGGGGACCAGTATCGCTTGAGCGAGGAGCAGCTCGAGTTCTTCCACGAAAATGGGTACTTGAAAAAGCCCCTTTCCGGTGAACTCGTTAATCGGGCATGTGCCGGGATAGCACTGTCGACTCAGCCGCAAAAGCTCGGGGATTCAGTATTCCTCATAAATCTCCTCGCTCTTCAAGAGTTTCAACGCGCGATGCCGCAATTTGCCGAGCTTCCGGTTCAGAAAGTGATCCCTGGAAAAAAAGGATAGTGGGGGGGAACTGCGCTTTTCCAGCTTGCCACGTGCCTGCCGCAGTCGTTCATCTTCTCCGAATAATTCGAGCGCCGCGTCCAGTGTATCGAACGCTCTTTCGCGCCGCTTGGCTAATGTAAAGACCTCAGCCAAATTGAGATAGAACTGGATCTCTCCATTTTTCAAATGTATTGCTACTTCGCACAACTCGGTCGCTTCATCCCACTTACGTTCTGCACGCGCTACCGACAACCCGAGATAGGACAGATAATATGGGTTGTGCTTCTCGCATTCGAACGAAAGTCGCAAAAGTGCGACGGCCTTTTGGGGGTAGCCCTCCTTGAGCAGCCGGATCCCTTGCTTAAAATTCGCAACCGGGTCCATTTTAGCCGTCAATTCCAAGCTCTTAGCTACGGACATAGGTGTGGACCAGTCTAAACAGGCCTCGCTTACCGGTCTACTGGCCTAGAGGGCAATGTTGCGAGTTTGAGTGACCAAAAAATGCGGCGGCTACGAATTCAGGCCGCTGAACGGGCGCGGTTTTTGCGCCCGTTCTCTGCTACCTCAGACCAACTCATAGTACCAATGGTACCTTCGTTAGTGCTTTCGTTCTCTTGCCCGCTGTCTCGACGCAAGTAATTATTTTAATTACGGGCGGTGAGCAGCAAATGGACGAAATTGGAGTTCCGACTCGGTCAATCTTCTCCACCATCGTTGGTGGATTTGTGTTGCGCGTAGTGGAACCTCTAGAGCGTCTCTTCGGCGGCTCAGTTGACCTTCAACACCGAGGAACCCTCATTCGAGCGTACGCAAGAAAACATGACGTTTACCTGGTTCCCGAAATCCTAAATCAACCTGAACAATGCCCATGTTCCCAGCAGCACACCACATTCATGCTGGTGCATTCGTCTAACCGTTCATACTGCTTTGACTGTTGGAACGCACAGCGTGAGGAATGCTTAACGCAAACGTCGAAGTTTCACCTGAACCTGTCGCTTCGAGAATGGGGATTTCTCCACGACATCCTTAAAATTACCTCGGCTAACTTAAAACGAACTCTTGATAGACAACCTATAGAATATCTCGAACTAAAGGACTTTGACCTGTTTTGTCACCTGTGCGAGGGGATTATTGAAGTATTGAGCCCTCATGAAAAGACTTTCCAAGGCCTTGCCTCTGTCTCGCGAGACACAGATCGCATATCAGTTGATTTGGACCTGCAAGAGATGGATCTTGTGAGGATATCGGCTGTGGCGATGGCTGAAATGCTGAAATCGGCCCTCGAACCGAGAGTGACGCCGGAGCTTGCCTACGAAGGCATACCGAAGGAAGAGCGGCCCGCTTCCATAGCGGCGATTGATTTACTTGCGGACAAGTTGACGAACGCGATTTCTAATCAGTGGTAACAGAATGACGTATGGGCTGAAGGTGGATCGAGGATCGTCCGCTGCAACAAGCTCAATTCCTGATAAGTCCGTTTGCTTTCGGAGGGGCGATTACCTACTGCAGCACTAGCCCACGGCCAGCCAAAGCCTGCTTAATCTTCTGCGCCCGTGGCATCCCTCGACGCGCGGCAAGGTTCACGAACCGCAGCTCATTTCGGGTTAGCTTGCCGGCTTTCGCGTCGGCCTCAAGTCGCTGGAAGGTGGGCTCCAGGGCGTCGTCCAGCATGAGCTGGAGCGCTGCTCGGTCGTAAGCGATTGCTTGCTGCTCATCCGCCCAGGTCATGCCCAGGCCCTTGCTGCGAATCTCTTGCGCCTTGCGGTGATACTCCACCCGCTGCCACATGTTCAGCCCTTTGAGATAGAAACTCAGCAATTGGTGGTTCGTGCTCAGTTCTTCGGCCAGCGCGCGGAGTGACGGCCTTTGCGTTTCGGGTTCCTGTCGCCAGGCCACGAGCCGAGTGCGAATGGCCGTGGCGGGTGATTCATCGGTGCGTTTGCGCCCGACCTTCATTGCGCCATTTCCCCCAGGACACACGAACTCAGCTCCGGATGGCCCGGGCCACGTACCGGCATTTTTTAGATGAGAAAGCCGCATAAATCGATGGTTTTGTCCGCGATAATTTGGCCGTCCTGGACGATTGTGGCGTGCCGTTCTGCCTCTGCGAGGCTTTTCGGCATGCGTCATCACAGAAAGACGCAGTTCGACGCTTTCCTTTCGGCATTGGCGCAGGGCAGTGCTGGCAGGTCCCAAGGACACTAGCTCGGTTCCCATCCCGGCATTCCCGCCTGCACCAAACTCCGGGATCATCCTTCCGCGTGAAGCGAACCGGTCCGATTCCCTTTCCGCACCGATCGCAGATTTTTGTGATGTAGGAGCCATGCTTTTCGAGAAGATCGTAAGCCTGTTTGGCGGTGAGCTTCATGTTTGGCCGCCTACGGGCGATTCCTCCATTGCTCAACAACGTACAGGGGCGTCTTGCCGATGTTCTGGAGTTGTTCACCCGCTCCAGGCCGGCCTTGACGGGCAAGATCCAGCAGACGTCCTCGCGGGATCGAGGCCATATAGTTCGGATCTTCGCCGGCAACGGGCTCGCGAGGAACCGGAAGCTTGACGACTTGCGCGGTTGGCGCCGCTGGACCTTCGCCTGCCGCTGGTTCCGGAGCCGGTGTCTTAGCTGCTCTTTGTTGCGGCCGTTCGGCCGCAGCCTACTCTCGCGCGGTCCTGCGATCGAGAATATCGTTCATGCTACGTATCTTGTTCAGTTCCGCGCCACGATTCTCATAGAACTCACCAGTGTCAGGGAGACTTCCATGGGGTACTGGCGCGCTTTTTCTACTGCGAAGTTTAACGCTGGGAGCCCTTGTGGGTTTCCTCTAAACGTATCCTCTGGGATAGCTGAACTGACGCCCTTGATAATCTTCCCTGGTATTTGGGTGGATGCTCAAGAACCGATAGATTCTGCATGATCGCAGGCTTGTTCTCAGCCAGTGCTGCCCCAATCTTCCTTGGAATGCCTGTAGCTTCTATCCCGCGTGTACCAAGAGGACTCAACCGTGCTAGTCGGCAATGTGGCTTGCCCAACAATACCAGCGGTATCCCCGTGCTCTGCTCGTTCGGCCATACTGCGAGGATCGATCCCAACCGCAGCGCCAGCTATATCGCGAGGTGTATGACGCTGAATCAGGTACTTAACTACATAAACACTGAAAACTGGGTCAGTCCACCGAATGCCAGGCGCCGCAGCATGGACCCGGCAGAAGGCAGAGATTCCCTCAAGCCCGCACCGAATCTAGCAGAAGTTCGCTTCGGGTGCGTTCTTGCTCGAATTGAGTAGGCTGCGTTTGTGCTCCGGGAGTATTCCCTGCCCTAACAGCGGCAGCTAACGCTGGCGTACCACCCGGAAGATTCGGGTTTTGATCTGCTTCGTCATCCCACAGGAACGGTTTCTTGCCACCAGAGGACTGCTGTTTGTCGAAGTCATCCCACGAGAATGCTTTTTTACCGTCTGCCATCAGGCATCCTCAGAACCTCGTGATCTATGTATTCCCGGCCTTCGTCAACGTTGCCGTCCATCAACACACCTCCAGAGTGGCGGTATTCAACGCACACCAAATGGACGCGCTATTTTGTTTAGAGAATCGGGAAGGAGATGCTGCGCCGGCTGCCTTCATGCCGCCATCTCAACAAGAAAGTTAGCTCGTGGCAGAACCGTGCATGCCGCTCCCCCGGCACATTCCGAACATCCGCCAAGCAAGTTGCAATCTGCTAGCCGTGATAGGTTAGATGCGATGGGTTAAATCGATGGCCTACATAGGCTTGGGGTGCGTGGCCAGACCCTCACGGTAGACTTTGAGATTGTTCTTGTCCACAATCACTGTCCCGGTATCCGCAGAGATAGGCATCGGCGGAGCGAGAGCTGTGCGCCAATCTTTGAATTGGTGTACGGCATTGTGGTGCAAGTCGTCGAGGAACTTCAGTCCGTAGTAACTCATGACATACGGCTTTTGCGTGACCGTGGCGCTTATTACTCCGCGATCGATCCAGTCCAGCGTCTCCGGATCGTTATCAAAGGCCACGATCGGCAGCTTGCCTTCCAGGTTGAAGCGGTGGACCGCTTCGGCGGCGCCGGAACCTCCGGACGCCTCCAAGGCAATAATTCCGCCTATCTGTTCTTTCTTCTGTAGCAGCTCGGAGACTTGGTCATTCGCGCTTCGCGGATCGCCCTTGTCATCCAGGATCTTTGTCACTTTCAGTTGCGGGAAATTAGCCAGCGCGTCCGCCACACCGGCCACTCGATCGTCAAGATTGTTCTGACCCGCAATCGTAATCACTGCGATGTTCGCTTTGCCCGGAACCAGGTCCTTCATCCGTCTCAGGCTCTCTCTGCCAGCTTTGAAATTGTCCGTTCCGATATAGAGCAAGCGTTTTGACTTCGGCACATCCGAGTCTACACAGATCACTGGGATGCCCTCCGCCACCGCCTTGTCAATGTCTGCCTGGAAAAGCTCGGGACGCGCCGCGGAGAGGCAGATTCCGGCGGGGTGCTGTTCCACGATGTCGCGGAACATTTTTAGCTCCGCATTCGGAGCGTACGCCGTCGGGCCAACGAACTCACCCTTGACGCCAAGCTCTTTGGCCGCGTCCATAAAGCCGGCCGCCGCTTCCTGCCAGTACGGCAAATTAATATTCGTGGCCACGAACACGTAACGTTCGTTTCCCTCGTGGTACGGCTTCGCACACGACCCCATCAGCACTGCCCCAACGAAAATAACAACCGATACCAACGCGGATCCCTGTCTCCTCATTGGAATTCTCCTTTCGCACCCTCGGCACATGGCCCTATATCGCGGCAAAGAGCAAAGCCGCGACTCCGTCGTCCTGGCCTATGCGAACTTCCAGAGCAACACCCGCCTGCTAATCACTCAGGCACCTCCTCTTCCTCCGGATCTTCCCGATTGGTAACCAGCCAACTCGCGGTGCCAGCGTACACGGTTAGCATGCCCGCGTCCGAAGAGCGAGGCTCTCGGAGACCTCTTGGAAGGCCATTCTACGACACCATCCCCGTCGCCCTCCGCAACATCGATCTCGGATACGAACTTGGCTGGCCACAAATAACTCCTCATGTGCACGATTCGCTGTATTGACGCGAGCCTGGGAACCGTCCTTTTTTAAGGCTTCCACTCGAAAATTTGCGGCGAGTGGAAATTACATGCGCTACGCAGTGGAGGTACATCATGGCTGATGCTGGAACAAAAACACAACGAACGGAACCACAAGAATCACAAAGGACGAGCCTAACACCATCAGAGCGGATCGCAGGAGTCGGCAGGCGACACTCGGGAGAGATGCCACGCAGCTTCTATCCCTCTGTCTTTTCTGTCAGTCCGGGAGAATTCTTTACGATGAGCCCGATCACCCTGATGAGGAGATTCACCGAGGATATCGACCGCGCCTTCTCGGGGACCCTGGGCGATCTTGGCCGTGGATCTGCTGACCGCGATTTTGCTTGGACGCCCGCGGTGGAAGTTCGCCAGTCTGGGAATAACCTCATGATTCACGCCGACCTGCCTGGACTGAGCGAAAACGACGTGAAAGTCGAGGTGACCGACGAAGGGCTGGTCCTCCAAGGGGAACGCAGGCAGGAACACACCAGCGACGAGGGTGGTTGGCATCGCTCCGAACGGGTATACGGCCGCTTCTATCGGCTGATCCCCCTGCCCGATGGCGCAAAGATCGATGACGCCAAAGCCAACTTCAAGAATGGCGTGTTGGAGATTAATGTTCCGGTCCCCGAATCAGCGGCAAAGCGCCGCCAGATTCCTATCAGCACATCGGCGCAGAATCAGGCGAAAGCGACAGCCGCGGGCCGTTAGGCGCGGTGCAAACATTCAACGCGAGTCGCCTCTGTCTTTTTGGGTGGCCCATCCTCGGCGTCTTTTTGCGAAAGGTGGGCGCCTCCCAAGTTCACGTCAACGAGCCCTTGCACTCGAATCACGCAAATGGATCGGACCGGCGTTCGGGTGGCCCGTGCCTCCAAATTGCTTGTCCCACAGCAATCTGGCTGTCAGGCAGCCTGCGAATAGGGACTAATCCGCCGTGCAACTCGCAAAGCAACCGCCCACCAATACAATCTCCCGAGCATCGTCGCCGTTGATCGCCTTGGCCGGTCGGGTGCCACGATACCTCCCGTTGCGTCGAATTGCTCCCACGCGCTGGCGAAGCTCACCGTATCCCGCACTGTCACCGCGTGTAGCTCCGCGAACACCTGCCGCAATTGCTCCACCGCCCGAAGGCCGCCGGAAATTCCTCCGTAAGACACAAAGGCCACCGGCTTGGCGTGCCATTCGACTCCCACGGAATCAATCAGCGCCTTCAGCGGTGCTGGATAGCCGTGATTGTATTCCGGCGTCACCACCACGAAAGCGTCCGCCTCGCCGATCTGCGCTTTCAGCGGCCTCTCGCCATCCATCCGCGCCGGATCGACGATCTCCACCGAAAATCGCTCGTCGCTCACGATCTGCGCGGTCACCCATTGCGCCACCGTATCGCAAAACCGACCCTCTCGCGTGCTCCCGTAGATCAAGCCCAAACGAATCTTCTGCTCTTCTTGGGGTTCTCTGCCTTCCATTTTCTTGTCTCCTCCTCACCGTTGACATCAGCGGGGAACCAGGGTACAACCTCAAGTTAACCTGAGGTCAAGTGCCAAATACTCCTGCAAACCCCTCTGAGACCATTCCCTCCGCTCTGACCGTCGGCCAGGTCGCCACCCGCAGCGGCGTCGCCGTCTCCGCCATCCATTTCTACGAATCTCAGGGGCTGATTAAAGGTTGGCGTAACAAAGGCAACCACCGCCGATACTCCCGGGACGTCCTCCGCCGCGTCGCCCTGATCAAAGTCGCCCAGCGCACGGGTATCTCCCTCGCGGACATTCGCAAAGCCCTCGATTCCCTTCCCAAGGGCCGTACCCCAACCGCTGACGACTGGAAACGCCTGTCCGCGAACTGGCGTAATAGCCTCACCGATCGCATCAATCGCCTCACTCGCCTCCGCGACCAACTCAGCGGCTGCATCGGTTGCGGCTGTCTCTCCCTGGGTGTTTGTCCCCTCTACAACCCCGGTGACAACCTCGCCAAACTGGGCCCCGGCCCCCGCATCCTCGATCCCGACTAACCCGCCGCCGCCTCGCCTTGCTGTTCCCTTTAAGGCTTGTTCGCCCCTTCCTTGTCAAACATTTTCCTTGTCAAATGGGTCCGCACGAACCCACAACCCGAACCCATCTCGATGCCTACACCTCGCACGGCGAGAAATCTCCATCCGCTGGCGCGATCGATCCGCCGTAGCAAAGCAAAATAATCCTTGCTCCAGGTGATGAATCTGTTACGATACCGTTGAAGTAAGCGAGGAGCGCCGGGGGGAACCCGGCGTTCCGTATTTTAGGAGCACAAAAATCGAGCTAAGTCCCACAGAATAGTATCCTTGCCCCAACTCGCGAGATAAGGCCTTTGTTTTGATAATCTTGCGCAAAAACACGGGGGAGGGGGTACACCCAAGCCTCTCAACTCCTACCCCGTCGCCAGCATCCATTGTCTCCACTCCACGGCTCGGCGTAGGATGCGCCGAACGCAACCGCCGTGCCCAACGCAAGTCCCTTCCCGGCGAAGGAGGAGATCAATGAGTTCACGCGCAGAAATGGACCGGCGAACCTTTGTGAAGCTGGGCAGCAGTGCCCTCGCCGCGGGAGTCGCTCCGGCCCGGGCGCTCACAGCCGAAACCCGAACCGCGGCGGCGGCGGATCCCACGCCGTATCCGGTGAAGTGGTACCCATTCACCGGCCATCCAGACTCCGACACTTGCTGGTCGCTATCGGTCGGCCCGGACGGACGGATCTACGCGGCAGCGTGCGCCGAAAGCGTGCCGGGTGGCGTGGTCAAACCGGTTCGGTATAACGAACAGCGCGACGATCTCGATTACCTGTTCAATCTCGCGGAAAAAGTCGACGATCCTGGCGATTCCGGCCGTGCTTCCCAGTGCAAGATTCATTACAGTTTTGCGCCCTCGATGCACGACGGCGTCCTGTACATGGCCACGCATCTTTCCGGGCCGCCCATCGATTTGCCTGTGTATTCGCCGTGGTTTTCTTGGCATGACAGGAAACGGGGATTTCGCGGCTCGGCGCTGCTCGCTTACGACACCCGCAAGGATCAGGTCTTGTGGTGGGATACGCTCATCCCCAAAGAAGGCTGCCGCTGCCTCCTTCACGACGAAGAGCGCGGCCTGCTCTACGCCATGAGCTATCCCCGCGATCATTTCATCATCTACGACCTCAAGACCCGCAAGCGCCGCGACATCGGCCGCATCAGTTCCATCAATCCGCAAGCCTTGTTTCTCGATAAGCGGCATCGTGTGTGGACCAGCAGTGATTACGGTCGCCTGGTGCGCTACACACCGGGAACCGATCGCTTGGAGATTTCGCCCGGACTCATCGCGCATGACCTGAACTATCAAACCGGATGGCACAGCGTGTTTTACGACATCGCGCCGGCCCCCGATCGCGAGTGCGTGTACGCCTCAACCTGGTGTCCGAATCCCCGGCTGATGCGCATCTGGCCCAACGAAGGAGATTGGCCGCGCGTCGAGGATCTTGGGCCCGCGACCCAGGTACGCGACACCAGTTTTCCGGTGGATATGTATCGCGATCACTGCGGAGGGTTAACCTTTGGCGGCGATGGCAAGCTGTACTACGTAGCGTCTCGCTGGCGCGATGCGAAATACAATCCCACGCCTGAATCAAGGAAGCGTAATGAAGGCGTGGTATGGCGCCTCGATCCTTCGACGTTGAAGGGAGAGGAAGTAGCACGGCTGGAGCATCCGGCGGGCCTGGCGCACTACGTTTCTCGCGGCGCAGTGGATCACAATGGCGATTTGTTTTTTGGACACGTGGGAAATCGGCCGTCGGGAATTTTCAAAGTGTCGATGCCCGCGGAGGGGAAGCGGAAGGATGCCCATTTGCCGATTCGGATGTGGGGCTGAATGATGACACCGCAGACCAAAGGCAAATTCGATCCGGATTCACTCGAAATCAAGGCCTACCTGAACGAACTCGGCCATCAGTTCGTCCGTGAGGGAACGATGGTGGCGTTCCCGACTTGCCTGCCGGGAATGACCACGCCGATCACACATGATGAAAGCCGGATCACCGCCCTCGACATCAACCCCGAAGGGCACGTGTACGGTGGAACCAGCGGACGCCAGGCGCATCTGTTTGCAGCCGCGTTTCACGGGCTCACCGGAATTGTGCTGGATGCCGGAGTGGTTCCAGACTGCACCAGTACCGTCGCGGTCTGTTGCGGTCCGGCTCGCACGATCGCCTTTGTAAATGGATCGCGAGGCGGACGTGCCGTAGCCATCCCTCCGATTCATCTCGCCGAGGATTGGATTCAGGAGTGGGGACTCGACGAGCCCGTGCTAAAGGACCTTGGCGAGTGCTTGGCCGGCGAGCCAGTGGTTCACGCGGTCTCCGCGCCAACGGGAACGGTCGCCGTCGGGGCGACCACTCATCATCTCTTTACCGTGGAGTTCGACTCCGGATCGATCACCGTTGTGGGAGAAGCGCCAGGACGCGGCCATCTGGCGGCCGGGCGCGCAGTCGTGTTCGGGCAAGATGATGGCGCTCGCCTCTGGCGCTTCGATCCGGGCAGTGGAAAAATCCACCGCGCCGCCGTCGATTTGCCGAATGGCGAATGGACCGAGCCGCTGCGGTGGGCTCGCGATCGGTATACCGGGCTATTATTTACTGCTGACGCTGCCGGCCATCTATTCTCCTTCGACGGGTCCAGCAGTTTCCGTACGCTCGGAAAAACGCATCTGGCGCCCGTCGGGCCAATGGCGGTTACACCCGACGGCAGACTTTTCGGCTTCTGCGGAGAGGAAATGGCCAATCTGTTCTGTTGCGACACGCCGTCGGGCCAGGCCACCAATCTCGGAGTCGCAGCTTCGGTACTGGAGAAGCGCCGCTACGGATATCAATTTGGCGACGCGGTGACGGGCCGCGACGGCGAGATTGTGTTCGGCGAAAACGACAACGACGGGCATCTCTGGCTCTATTTTCCGAAGATCTTGACTCGCAGCACATCGGCCTAGCAGTTTTTGCCTGACGGGAACCACCGTTCGGTCGTCCACTTCCCTGCCGCGCAAGAAGTTTTGTCAGCACCTAGCCCAATATCGGCCATAGGTACGGCTACACCGAAGCGTGTATTGCCAGCCTGGAGGGTGCCGGATAACGTTTTCTGCGCATATCTGGGTGCGCTGGCGGGGGCGCGCTTCGCTGGAGGACCGCTTGCCCAAGTGCATCCTGCTCGTCGACGACAACCCTGCCATTCGCATGGCACTCCGAAAATTCCTGGAAGACCATACTGACTATGGGGTTTGCGGCGAGGCTTCGGATGGGCTGGACGCGATTGAGAAGGCAGCGGAGCTACAGCCGGATCTGATTGTTCTCGACTTGTCGATGCCGCGAATGGGCGGACTGGACGCCGCCCGCGAACTAAGGCAGCGCATGCCGCAGGTACCCTTGATTCTGTTCACCATGCACGCGGCGGCCACGAGTCAAAACGAGGCCGCGGCGGCGGGATTCGACGCAATCATCTCCAAGACCGAAGGATTGCAAACTCTGATTGACAAGGTCCAGACTCTGCTGGAGCCGGTTTGAATGAGCCTGCTTGCGCGCGCCAGGCTGGCCAGCGTCAAATGGACATAACCGGGTAAAACTTCACGAAGCAGCGCGAGTCGCACTGGACGCTTCTCGCTTTGCTCGATCCACATCGGTTTCCGTCGCGCCGGTGATCAGACGCGCGCCGCGGCTGAAGGTGAGATATTCGAATCCCCACTGAACAAACACGAGAATGCGATTTTGAAATTCCACGATGTACATCAAGTGGATGAACAGCCAGATGAGCCATGCGGGCAGCCCGGAAACGTGCAGCCCGAAGATATTGGCCACCGCCGCCGCGCGTCCTATGACGGCCATGTCGCCTTTGTCGAAATACCGGAATGGCGGTGGCGCCGGCCTCCCTTCCACGCGAGCGCGAATGGTCTTGGCTGCGTAGGCGCCGCCCTGCATCGCGACTTGTGCGACGCCGGGTAAAGGCTTGCCGTCGGGCTTGGTGGCAAGAGCCAGGTCGCCGGCGATTAAAATGTCGGGATAGTTTGGAATGCTGAGATCCGCTTTGACCTTGATGCGTCCAACCTTGTCGGTTTCAGCGCGTGTGCGCACTCCCAACTGCTTGCCGAAGGAAGTGATGTCGACACCGCCGGCCCACAGTACGGTTCGGGCGGCCAGCTTGGCGGTCACATCGCCGTGCTTGTAGGTCACTCCTTGCCCGTTAATGTCGGTGACCATCACGCCTTTCATGATCTCGACCCCCAGGCGTTTCACCAATTCCTCGGCCCTGGCGGAAAGATCCTCCGGGTAAGCGGTGAGCACACGGCTGCCGCCTTCCATCAAAATGATGCGTGCTTCGCGCGGGTTGATCTTGCGAAAATCACGCTTGAGAGTTTCGTTGGCGATCTCGGCGAGCGCTCCAGCGAGTTCCATTCCTGTAGCACCGGCCCCCACGATGATGAACGTAAGCCAGGCTCGCGCTTCCTCTTCGTTCTCGGCGCGCTCGGCCCATTCGAACGCATACAGGATCTTATGGCGAATCTCGGTGGCTTCCTCTACGGTCTTAAGGCTGGGGGCCCACTCCTTCCATTCATCGTGGCCGTAGTAGGAAGTTTTTGAGCCTGTTGCTACAATCAGCGAATCGTAGTCAAATGCCGCGCCATCCCGCAGCATGACGCGTTTTGCGTCCGGATCGATGTCCACCGCTTCGCCCATCAGCACCTGCGCGTTTTTCTGGCGGCTTAGGACGCCGCGCAAAGGAGCCGCGATTTCGCCGGGCGAAAGCGAGCCGGTGGCCACCTGGTAGAGGAGCGGCTGAAACAAATGAAAATTGCGGCGATCGATGAGCGTTATTTCCACCGGTGCACGCTTGAGTTTCTGCGCGGCATTCAGCCCGGCAAATCCTCCGCCCAAAATCACGACTCGATGTCTCGGAGCCATGGCAAGCAATCCTTTTCACGTAACTCGACTGCGCTTCCCTTCATCTTACCTGAGGTCATGCATCGTTATCGGCTTCTCCGCGGCCGCGGATCGTTGAATCTAATTTTGCGCCTGGCGGTTGCCGCAATGTTGATGCTGGCGAACGGTTTGCAGGCGTGGGCGGACGATGCGGCTTCAAAGGATTCGAAGCCGCCGCACGCGGCGAACGATCCATCGGGACTGGTAGGTCGGAATTCGCCGTCAACGCCGATTGTGATCGGCTTTGTAGGCGGATTCATACGCCACGATGATGCGGTGCACAGCACCGTGATCCTCGCGCGGAATTTGCAGCATGATTATGCGAGCACCGTGCACGTCGAAACGTTTGAGAACCGCCGGGTAACTGACGCCAGAAATACGGTCCTGCGTTTGCTCGCAGGGGGCCACCGCGGCGAGCCAACCGCCGAGGAAAAGCGCGCAGCGCGCGTCATTTTATACGGTCACAGCTGGGGAGCCAGCGCGGCCCTACTGCTCGCAAGACAACTCCAGACCAGCGGAGTCCCCGTGGTGCTGACCGTGCAGGTGGACAGCGTTGCGAAACTCGGGCAGGACGACGCATTGATTCCCGGCAACGTCGAGCACGCCGCAAACTTTTACCAATCCAATGGATTCCCTCGCGGCCAGAAACAGATTCGCGCCGCGGACGCCGGCCGAACGCAGATCCTGGGAAACTTTCGCTTCGACTATGATTCGAAGTCCCTTGCCTGCCCGGGTTATCCCTGGATTGCGCGAACCTTCATGAAAAGCCATATCGAGATCGAGTGCGATCCGGAAGTATGGCAGCGAGTGGAAGGGCTGATTCGGGCGCAACTGCCGCCGATCGTCCGGGAGACAGCATTGCAATGAGCGCTTTAAGTATCGCGGAACATACCAACATGGAGCGCGACACACTCCGCCTGCTGTGCTCGGTGCTCGTCAAGCCCGCCACACGTGTCGAGCTTTGCCGCCTGTTGGAATCGGACTCTTTTTACGAGCCGCTGCAGCGCGTGATTTTCGAAGAAGTGAAGGCCCTGGGCGCCGTGGATGCGAAGCAATTGCTCTTGCTGCTGCCCGGCCGCATCACCAACCGCGGCTTCCCCGACTTCGAGATGGAAGATCTGCTGACTCCCAAGCTGGTCAGCGAGCAGGACATCGAGAAATTGTTTCAAAGCGCTCTGCGGCTGATGAATCTCGACGAAAACGACGACGAAGCGGCCGCGAATCCCTCGTAAATGAAGGACCGGGCTTCCTATCTCACGATTCTTGAAGCCCTGACATTTTCCGGAATTGTTGCGTTGTTCATCTGGCGTTGGCAGCTGGCATATCCGAAGTCCTGGATCATCTTCCCAGTGTGGCTGATCGCCAGCTTCTTGATTCACCGCGACACGCCCAAGACTCTTGGCTGGCGCGCCGATAATTTGTGGCCGGCAACGCGCCAGGGGCTGGCATTTTTTGCGGTCTCTGTAGCCGCTGTCGGAGTCATCGGCCTATTGCTGGGCGCGCTGCACCATTTGCCAGCGCGCTTGATCGACGAGCGGCGCTTTGTGGGCTACTTTTCCTTCTGCCTGCTGCAACAGATCGCGGTCAATTCCTACCTGATGAATCGGTTTCTCAGCTCGGTCAAGGCGCCCTGGGCTTCGGCATTGCTGGCCAGCGCAATTTTCGGCGCGCTCCACTGGCCCAATCCGGTGCTCATGCCGGTCACATTTATCGGCGGCTTTGCGATGTGCCTGTTGTTCGCGCGCCAACGAAACATTCTCCCACTCACGTTGGGGCAGTCGATCCTGGGAGGGCTGGTCTGGTGGGCGTTTCCGATCTCCTGGCATCACGGGATGCGCGTGGGGCCCGGATACTATTCGTTCGCGCAACGCCTGGTGACCTGGTGAAGAGTTACTTGTTGAAGAGCCTCCGTAAGAGGTTCAACAAACGACTACAAGTTAAGATGGCCATATTTTCCAAATCCCAGCGTGGGCCGGTGCGCTGAACCATACTGACGCAAAGTGTTTTCCCATACGCCGGGAATCTGAAATCCGCAATCGGGGCAGGCGCCTTTTCTGATGCGATTTTGCATCACGTCGTGCCAGGAGCGCTTCACCAGCAAATTCCCACAGCCCGGGCAATTGGTGTTTGCGCCATCACTGTAGATATTCCCTTCGTAAACGTAGCGTAAGCCCACTTCACGCGCGATCCGGCGGGCGTTGTGCAAGGTTTCCGGGGGCGTGCGAGGTTTGTCGCGCAGCTTAAAGTCCGGATGGAACGCGGTGAAGTGCAACGGAACGTCCGGCCCAAGATTTGTGAGGATCCACTCGGCCAGCTTGCGGGTCTCGACAGGATCGTCGTTGAGGGTCGGGATCATGAGATTGGTGATCTCGAACCAGACATTGGTTTCGTTCTTCAGCCACTGCAGGGTTTCCAGCACCGGCGCCAAATGTGTCAACGTGACCTTTCCGTAGAAATTCTCGGTGAAGGCCTTCAGGTCAATGTTCGCGGCGTCGATATGGTCATAGATGTCATGGAAGGCGTCGCGCGTAATGTAGCCGTTGGAGACCAGTACCGTTTTCAGTCCGTGCTGCTTCGCGGCTTTGCAAATATCGATGACGTATTCGCCCCAGATGGTCGGCTCGTTGTAGGTGAACGCCAGCGACTCGCAGCCGTGCTGCAAGGCCAACAGGGGCACATCCTCAGGCGGAACGTGCTGGGAATGCACCTGATCGTGGTGCGATTTGGAGATGTCCCAATTCTGGCAGAAGAAACAGCCCATATTGCAGCCGGCCGTGCCCATGCTGAACACGCGAGTGCTCGGAAGAAAATGACTGAGGGGCTTCTTTTCGATGGGATCGACTTGCAGGGCCGCGGGTGCACCGTAGCCCAGGCTGTAGAGCTTGCCGCCCTGGTTGACGCGGATGAAGCAAAATCCTGCTTGCCCGGGGTTGATGTGACAGTGGCGCGGACACAAGAAGCAATGCACTCGGCCGTTCGCTTCAGGTTCCCACCAACCGGCTTCGTGGAGTGACTCCGTCTTTTGGAGGATCTTCAACTCACTCATGGGATCCTCGATTCCCTGCTCTGCCCCGCTGCTTCCAGGACGTGGCTTTAAAGCCATGGAGAGGTACTCTTCAGACCGCGGGGCTTTACCGCAACGCCATTCATTCGGTGACGACAGGCAGGGTCGCCACAAATCCAGTATACGCCTGCGAGGGAATCGCTACAGGTGGCGCTGTTGAGCTTTGCGGCGCTCATCAGCCCAATTCAGAAAGCTCTCCAACTGATTTCGGTACTTCCACGACAGCCGAAAAAATTTGCCGGCATTCATGTTGGCGGCTTCCGGCCCGAGGAAGGTTTCAAATCGCCAGCGAAGATACGGGCTATTCCAGGGAGTGAAACGATAGCCCTTTGACGTGATCCAGTAATACCGCAACATCTTCAGCATTCCGTGTGGGCAGAGAGGGCAGTGTCACCGCCGCCGTAGTCATCTTAGCCGAGACGCCTACCCGAGCGGCGCCGAAAGATGTTCATGCACCAGCAGCCAGTTTGCCCCGCGCTTCTCCCAGATCCCGGTGTAGCGGACGTCCACCTCGCTGGCTTTGTTATCCTTGGTCTTTTCCGATAAATGCATGGACACGGTGGTCCACGCGATCATACCGCGGCGCACTACGCGCAAATCCTTGCCCGCCGAGAGTTTTTCCACGGCCGCGTTGTCGAGGAACTCCTTCTTTACTCCATCGTGGTACTCGTTCCAGCTGCGGTAGGCGAACGGTGCGAGGTCGTAGAAGACCAGGCCATTTTCCTTGGCATAGAACCTGGCGGGTGCGTCGGCGTTGCCGGTGCTCCAGGCGGCGCAATAGTCATCGATCAGCTTGCGGAATTTGGCATCGTCGGAGGCCTTTTGCTGTGCTCGCGCGCCGACAAAGGTCAGCATCGCGCCCGCAAAGGCCATGGCCACATAGAGCAGCCAGCGCCAACGCTCTGCCACACGTTCAGGCTTTCCTGGACCGTCCATACCATGCCTCCGTGGAACCCTTCGAGTTTCGGCCGGTGCTCGCTGTCAACTGACCGTTTGGCGACCATTTGGCGACCGTCTGGTGCCGCATAAGCTAGTGCCATTTCCAGGTTTTTGCAAGGTGGGTTCCGAGCCCGATAAAAAAGAACTCGATTCCGCTGGTACGCGGGCGTCATTCGCCCGCCGATATCTGTCATTCGCCGGTACAGGCGGCGTCTTCCCCGAATTGCCGATGCACCCCTGGTGGTCCTTCCCTAACCTAGGCTTGTCACGAGGCGTTGGCAAGGAGCTGGGCAATGGCACAGAGTACTTACTCGAGCCGAAATGGCAGAAAACAGATGGGGTTGGCGCTGATCGTAACGGGTTCCGTGCTGCTTTTTGGCAAGCTGGGCATAATCGCCGCGAACCTGCCGCAATTTCTCGCCAGCATCGGCGCCGACGCCATGGGGGCGCCCGCCGCCTTGGGGCTCAGCCTTCTTCGGCTATGCCGGGCAATCGCCTTTCACCCCGCCGCCCTATTGCCGCTGGTCTGTGGGATATTGGTACTATCCTTCGCTCTCACGGGTATCTTGTTAGGGGTGCTTTTGCTGCGCAAGCGGACGCTGGAGACGGCGCGATGACCGATTGGGGCCAAGACTCGAGGCGGGACGTCCCCGGGGGCGCTCGACGCGAGGCCGCGGGAGAGCCGCGAATGGATTCCATCCATGACGCCATCCGCGACGGAATCCACAAGGACATCAACAATCGCATGCGCATGCGATCGGGGCGCCGCGATCACGGAAGTCACGGAATCATCGTCGGCGCGATCGTCTGCGCGATCGGCGTCGTCCTGTTGCTCGATCACATGGGAGTGGTCTCCGCGGACCGATTGTGGCGGCTTTGGCCGGTGCTGTTGATCATCGCAGGCGTGGGCCGGCTGAGCATTCCCGGCAGGCGCGCCTGGGGCGCGATGCTCATGCTGATCGGGTCGCTGTTGCTGTTGGGAAATTTTGACGTTCTACACTTTCACTGGGCAGACTTGTGGCCGCTGGTGATCATTTGCGTCGGCCTGGTGATGATCTGGAACGCCATCGAGGCCCGCCGCGTGCGCGGCCGCGTTTCCAATACCGCCGACGACGTACCGACCATGAATGCGACCGCGGTGTTCGGCGGGATAGAGCGCCGCATCAGCGCGCGTGATTTTCGCCGCGGCACGGTGACTTGCGTATTTGGTGGCGGAGAGATCGATTTTCACGATGCGGACATGGAGGGCAGCGAAGCCACCCTGGAAGTGAACGCTATTTTCGGCGGCGCGGAGATCCGTGTACCGGAAACCTGGGCCGTTGAATTCCATGGCCAGACCTTATTTGGCGGCTATTCCGACAAAACTCGTATGTCCATGCCCACTGATCCCAGTGGCGTTCAGCGAAAGACGCTATTCATCACCGGCACCACCTGCTTCGGTGGCGTCGAGGTCAAGAACTAGCCGCGCATGCATCCGCTGCTGAGCCGCCGTTCGTATCTGGCCGCGTACCTCGCAGTCTGGGTTCCACTGGCCCTGGTTCTGGTTTTTCTGGTGACCGTCTCGGGTGGAATTGGCGCCGTCGAGGCGACCATTCTTCTGCTGCCGATGGCCGCGCTGTATGCCACGGCCTGTTTAGCGACCTGGTTCACCTGCCGGGCCACGCCGCTGTGGTCCTCGGGGTTCACGCGGGTGGCGGCTACCCACCTGATCGCGGCGGTGTTGCTGAGTTATTTGTGGGCGCATGCAGGGCGCTTGTACGCGCGGATGTTGGCGACCTCCTCTTCCTACACCGGCCTGACACAACGGTACGACGCTCACTTCAGCATGATGCTGGTCAGCGGCGTACTCCTTTATTTCATTATCGTCGGCTTCTTTTACGTGCTGATTGCGCTGGAGGCTTCGAGAACTGCTGAAGCCCGTGTCCTAGAGACCAGCGTATTGGCTCGCGACGCCGAATTGAAGGCGTTAAAGGCGCAAGTCAATCCGCACTTTTTGTTCAACAGCCTGAATTCGATAAGCGCGCTGACCAGCATCGACGCAGGTCGCGCCCGCGAAATGTGCATTCTGCTGGCGGACTTTCTACGTATGACCCTGGGCCTTGGAGAAAGGGCCGCGGTGCCGCTGCGCGAAGAATTGGAATTGCTGAAACGCTACCTGGCTATCGAAAAAGTGCGTTTCGGAACGCGCCTGGAGGTGGACCAGGAAGTCGATGCGCAGGCCGAGGCTTGTCTGGTGCCACCGCTGATTTTGCAGCCGCTGGTGGAGAACGCCATCGTTCATGGCATCGCCAATTTGCCGCAAGGCGGCACAATCTGGCTGCGCGCGCGCGTCAGCGAAAGCATTTTGCAGATTTCCATCGAGAATTCCTTTGACCAAGAGGCCGCAACTTCCCGCCGAGGCGGCCTAGGGTTAAAGAATGTGCGGCAGCGCATCGAAGCGCGCTATGCCCAGCAAGGCAGCGTTCGTGCGACCCCTGAAGAAGATTCCTTCCGTGTAGATCTGGCGATCCCGGCGGAAACGGCAGGCTCAGCTGTACACGCTGGTGCATCAGAACCAGCGGCGCGACCCCTTACAACTCCTACCGTGAGGGAGGTCCGCTCGTGACCTCCGCTAAACAAAGCCCCCTCCGTGCCCTGCTCGTCGACGACGAGGACCTGGCGCGCTACGCACTGCGCGAACTGCTTAAACCGCATCCTGAAGTAACCGTTGTAGCCGAATGCGCCAACGGCTTCGAAGCGCTCAAATCCGCCGCCGAACATCAACCCGATCTCATCTTTCTCGACGTGCAGATGCCCAAGCTCACCGGCTTCGACGTTCTCGAACTCATCGAGCCGCAGCCCGCGGTGATTTTCGTCACCGCCTACGACGAATTCGCCATGAAAGCCTTCGAGGTCCATGCCGTCGATTACCTGCTGAAACCCGTGGGCCGTGATCGCTTTGAAGCCGCACTCGAACGTGCCAAGAGCCGCATCGGCGAAAAAACTCCCGCGGCGCACGAACTCGCCACCGCCGCCCGCCCGCCACAGCAATTTCTGGAGCGCCTGGTAGTCAAAGACGGCACGCGAGTCACGTTGATTCCCGTGAACAAACTGGACTATGTCGAAGCTCAAGACGACTACGTAGCGCTAGCCACGCACGGCGCCAAACACCTCAAGCAGCAAACCATTGCCAGCATCGAGGCAGGCCTCGACCCCGAACGCTTCGTGCGTATTCATCGCTCCTACATCGTCAATTTTGAACGGGTGGCGCGCATCGAGCCTTATGGAAAAGACAGCCGCCTCGCCATTCTCTCCGACGGCACTCGCCTGCCCGTCAGCCGCGCCGGCTACGCACGCTTGAAGTCCTTGCTGGACGATCGCGCCTGAACTCCGCCATCTTTTTCGTGTCGCGTAGCACTTGTCTACGGTGTGTTGGCGCCGGAACGGGACGACACATTCGCAAAGTATTGTTTGGATTAAGAACTAAGCTTCCAGCCGCCGCACCCAAATCCGGCTGGTCGCCGGCTTCCCCAGGTGCATGGTGCGACCGGCAGCGCGCAGCGTCATCGTCTCGTCATACTCGCGTTTTTTCACTTCCACGCGCGTCTCCGGCCGCAAGTTCAGGCCTTCCAGAAATTCCAGAAAGCGCCCGTCCTTCTCATAAACGCAGACGATTTCGCCCTTCTCGTCGTCTCGCAAGTCCGACAACAGGACCGCGCCCTGTTTCCGCAGTTTGGCGATCCCGCCGCGCATTGGGACTCCATGCGGGCAGCTCTTCTTATCCGCGAAGCGCTTCAACAGCAGTGCTTCCACCTCTGGCGAGATCGCATGTTCCAGGCGCTCGGCCTCGTCATGTGCTTTCGACCACGATAATCCGATCACATCGGTAAGCAGCATCTCCGCCAGCTGATGGCGCAGCGCCAGCCGCTCTGCAACCTGACGTCCCTTGCGCGTCAGATCGATGCGTCCCTCGCGATCCACGCGCACGTGCCCGTCGCGAGTCATACGCTTCAACGCCGCCGTCACCGCGGGAGGTGTCACGCCCAGTTCTTCGGCCAACCGCGCGCTGATCGGTGTGTGGTCCTCCTCAAGCATCTCCCAGATGGCCTTGAGGTAATCTTCCTGCGATACGCTGGTTTTATCCCTTCGCAAATTTCCGCCTATCGCCCGGAACTACGTTTGGCTTTCGCACCGTTGGACTTAACGCCTCCGTTTTGCGCTCCAGTTGATTTTGCTTCGTGCCTGGTTGGCAATCGCTCTCGCACCATTTTCAAGAAGCGCTCGTGCACGGTGGTATCGACGGTCAGCTCGGGATGAAAAGCCGCGGCGATCACGTTGTCGCTCTGAACCAACGCGGGCTTGCCTTCGTATTTAGCGAGCACCTGGACACCCTGCCCGGTTCGTTCGATAACCGGAGCGCGGATGAACACCATCTCCAGCGGCTCGTCTTTGAGCGTTGTGGGGCCGCTAACGACATCGCTATGCACCTGCCGGCCGTATCCGTTACGCAGCACTGTAATGTCCAGCAGCCCGAGCGACTCCTGCTTCGGATTTTTCACTTCCTTAGCCAGCAGGATGGCGCCTGCGCAGGTACCAAACACGGCCTTGTCTGATGCAACGAACTTCCGGATGGCCTTGTCGAGTCCCTCTTCCTGAAGGAACTGCAGTTGCGTGGTGCTTTCGCCGCCGGGCAAAATGAGCGCGTCACACGAATCAAGAGCTTCTGGCGTGCGGACTTCCACGCTCTCCACACCCAGACTTTTCAGCATCGCCGCGTGCGCAGCGAAATCGCCCTGCACGGCCAAGATCCCGATTTTCACCGGCCTTACCAGCCTCGCGTCGAGAGTAAGTCCTTCTCTTCCATCTGCCGAACGTCCAATCCCGGCATAGCCTCGCCGAGCTCCTCGTGCGCTTCCAAAACGATCCTGGCATCTGCAAAGTGAGTGGTGGCTTTCACGATGGCCTTCGCGCGCGCTTCGGGATCGCTCGACTTGAAAATACCGGAGCCCACGAAAACCGCTTCCGCACCCAAACGCCGAACCAGTGCGGCATCGGCTGGGGTCGCGATGCCACCTGCCGAGAAATTCGGCACCGGCAACTTGCCGGTCTTCGCCACCTGGCGAATCAAATCCAGCGGCGCGCCCAGTTCCTTGGCATCCTTCATCAATTCGTCTTCGCGCATGGTGGTGAGTTTCTTCATCTGGCTCACGATGGTGCGCATATGCCGCACCGCCTCAACCACGTTACCGGAGCCGGCTTCGCCCTTGGTGCGAATCATCGCCGCGCCTTCGGCGATGCGCCGCAGCGCCTCGCCCAGGTTGCGCGCCCCGCACACAAACGGCACACGATAGTCGTGCTTCCAGATATGGTTCTCTTCGTCCGCCGGCGTCAGCACTTCGCTTTCATCTATGAAATCGACTTCCAGCGCCTGCAACACTTCGGCTTCGGAGAAATGCCCAATACGCACCTTGGCCATCACCGGGATGGTAACCGTTTGCATGATCTCGCGGATCACCTTGATGGATGCCATCCGCGCCACGCCGCCTTCTTTGCGGATGTCCGAAGGCACGCGCTCCAGCGCCATTACCGCGCACGCGCCTGCTTTCTCGGCAATTCTGGCCTGGTCGGCGTTGGTGACGTCCATGATTACGCCACCCTTCAGCATTTCCGCCAAGCCGACTTTCACGCGCCATTCGTTGGACGTCGCGCTTCCGTGACCGTTGACGCTCTTGCTCCCGCTTCCGTTCGCGCCGCCATTTGCGTTGCTGGCGTTGGACTTTTTTCCGTTATTGCCCTTATTCGCTGCCATTTCGTTCTCCTCTTTTTCCAAATCTTGTCAAAACCAGAGCCAATTTCCCCGAATTCTAAACTGTTACGCGCTTCTTCTCCGGCTCTCCCCCAGGATGTGCTTGCCGCACGACCACAAACCGCCCCTTCCCTCTTGCCAGGACATCGCCGACCAAATTTCGGATTTCGCCCACCATAAACAAATTTCGCCCGCTCTGCTGCTCCTCAAACGCTTCCACAACGATCTCCTGCTCCACGTCGATCGGCTTCAGATAATCCACCGTCAACTGCGCCGTCACAGCCCGAGCGTCCCGAAACCGGCAAACCTTTCCCATGGCCTCATCCAGAAGTACGGCAATGATCCCGCCGTGCGCCATCCCTCCGCCACCTTGATACTTCCCGCCCAGCACGAACCGTCCCACGATCTTGCGCTGCGCATTGTCCTGCTCGAACGCCAATTTCATCCCACTTTCGTTCGCTCCGCCGCACCCGAAACATCCATTCTCCGGATTCGGCTCCAATCGTAGGATTTCGCTCAACGCCTACCCTCTTCAAATCATCGATCGCGATGTGTCTTAGACCAGCGCCACGCGACTCCGCTCCGCACGCCGCACGCCTCGCTGGCGCTTGCGCATCTCCACGCGCAGCAAATCCGCTATGATCATCACTCCTCGCGCGATCTGTTTTTCATCCAGCCCCGCGAAACCAAGCCGCAAGGTGTTCGGCAATGGTCCTTGTACGTAGAAGTACCGGCCCGGCGCAAACAACACTCCGCGCTCCTTAACGTGGATCAACAACTCGCTGGCATCAAAACCTGGCGGCAACTCCAGCCACAGGCACATGCCGCCCTCAGGACGCGTCCAGCGCGTCTCCTCCGGCATATGCTTGCGCAGCGCCTCGTCCAGTGCCAGCATCCGCGACGCATAGACCTTCCGCATCTTGGCCACGTGCTTGGTGAACAATCCTCGCCGCAGAAATTCCGCCAGCACCGCCTGCGCCAGCTGATCCGTATGCAGATCCGTAGTCTGTTTTACCACTCGCAGCCGCTCGATAGCCGCCGCGGGCGCTACAATCCACCCCACGCGGAGCCCCGGAAACGCGACCTTCGCGAAACTGTCGATGTGAATCACCAGGTTGCTGCGGTCCAGGTGCTTCAGCGACGGCAGGCGCTCATCCCGCGAGTGCAGCCGGCCATAGATATGATCTTCCACAACGGGAACTTGATACCGCGTCGCCAGATCCAGCACCTTCCGCCGCGAATCCACAGGCATCGATGTCCCCGTCGGATTGTGGAAATCCGGCGTCAGCACAATCAGCTTGACCCGATTCGCTGCCAGGGTCGCTTCCAGCGCGCCGACATCAATCCCCAGCGAACTTCCAGGTTCCGGATGAGTGTGTACCGGCACGGCCAAGCACCGCGCCCGGGCGCCGGTGAAAATCGAGACTGCTCCCGGATACGTCGGATTTTCCAGAATCACCGAATCGCCGGGTCGCACAAACGCCTTGCTGATCAGATCCAGAGACTGCTGGCAACCGTCGGTAATCAGCAAATTCTCATCTTTGACGGTCAGTCCTTCGCGCCGCAGCAACTCCAGCAGCGCCTCTTTTAATGGTGGATAGCCGTCCGACGGCCCCAGATTCAAAACTTCCGTGCCTTCGTGCCGCAACACCGCGTTCACGCAAATCTGCAGCTCATCGATCGGAAAAAATTCCTCGGCAGGCCGCGCCATCACAAACGACAACGAATTCTCCGGCGCGCTCGCGGTCAACCGCGTCAAAACTTCGTCGCTACGTTCGTCCGCAAACAACAGCTCCCAGCGGATCCCGTTCCCGCCATTCATCACCGGTGGCGCCGGCGGCGTAATCTTCAATCCATTTCCATTGCTCTTTATAAACGTGCCGCGCCCGACGTGCCCCTGAATCAGCCCTTCCGATTCCAATTCGGCATAAGCGTTCGCCACCGTCGTGCGGTGGACGCCCAGCATGGTCGCCAGCTCGCGGCTCGCGGGGATTCGGTCACCCGGACGCAGGTCGCCCGCGTGCACCAGCGCCCGCAATTGATCTCGCAACTGCACATAGAGAGGAACGTGGCTTTCCGGTTGGAGGTGTACAGGAAGCATTGTCTCTCACCCTGAGCCAATTCTACACGCTATTGGACTGCTGCAAGAGCCAATTTGTCCATTTCCCAAAAATCCTGGAAAAATACTGCATGGGAGCCCATCCTTGAAGGCCGGCGTCCGGTCGCCGCGAAAAAAGCCAGCACGGAAAAGCGCCATTCAGGCCTTGGCAACCGGCCAAGGCCCAAGTTAACAAAATCAGTTGTTATGTTAACCCTCGACGTTACTGCAGCCTCTACTCCCCCGGACGCATCCACCCTGTACCCGTGTTGTCTCCCTCGGCCAAATCCCGCACGCACAACTTCATCCAGTCTTCCCTTGCGCACTGATAGATATGCTTGAGCGGCAAATCGCCCCGCTCAATCTCATAGTTCCCACCCTGCATGTCATCCGCTGCATCGGCCGAAGGCGACACTATCCAGCTGCCGCGTTTCACCACTCGCACACGAAACTGTCCCGACGACGGCTCATAGTTCGAATACACAAAGCACCGCCCCACGCACGCCCGGTCCACCATGTGCGCGATAAACTCGATCCTCCATTCCGGATCCGCCGCCATCGTGGGGATCACCCGCGTCCCGGCCGGCAACGTGGCAACAATCTTCTCTACGTTAGCCTCTAGCTGGTTCAGCTTACCGGTGTCCTGATACAAGAACGTAAAGAACACCACGGCAATCGCTCCAAATCCAGCGGCCTGCCACCATCGCGGTCTGCCACACGCCAGCACCGCCACTCCTGCGATGGCCGCCACCATCGTCAGACGTGATGCCAACAAACCGATCCATGCCGCATACATCGCTGTGCGCACGTTTTCCGGCATCACCACCATCGTGCACACCAGCAACACATATAATTCCAGCGGAAACGCTATGCCTCTCCAATACTCCCCATCGCTCCGACGCCTCCAGAGTTCCGCGGCAAAACACGCCACGCCAAACAGGAACGCCGCCCAGACCAAATAAACATACCGATCGCCGAAAAGCTCCAGTTGGTCCGATCCATTCAATTCGTAGAAAGGAATGGCTCCTTGCCAGTCCACAGACAAATTCTTGCGGTGTACGTACCACAGCCCCACGCGATAAGCTGCAAACTCCGCCAACGGTATCGCCAGCTTCCACGCGCCCGGCAATAGCCTCCGCAGTCCTCGGTAAAGAAGCACCCCAGCGATCCAACAGACCCCGAGCGGATGCCCCAACATCGTCAACAGCGCCACGACCACAGCAGCAACCCAATCAAGGATTCCCCCGATTTCCGGGGCCCGCCAAATCAGCGCCAGGAACAAACACCCCAACCCGATCGACAGGTAGTAATTGAAAAACCCCATGTTGAACGGATATCCATAGGCCAGCATCGCCAGCGCCGGCGTGAACATCCATGGCGTCCGACCGCTCAAGACGCTCACAAACGCGAAAGCGCCCCAGAAAAACACCAGCACGCAGATCGGCACCACAATTTTCTGCGCCGCCGCGAATCCCACTACATTCGCCACATGCAGCAGTGTCACGTCGAACAGTACATTGTTCCACTGTTGCGCCAGGTACAGCCCCGGCGCTTGCCCTTTGCCGATCAGTTGCGCCAGCCAGACGTTATAAACGTGGCTTCCCAGATCCCCAGCCTCGATACGTTGATGCCACAGGCACGGCACCACCAGCAGCGCCGACACCACCAGCACACGCCAACGATTGGCGTTGAGAAACGACCATCCGGCTGCTACGACACTACCCCTTCTTCGCGGTTTACCTTCCACCTATCCCACTCGTACTGGAGGATTTACAGCCGCGGCATTCTACTATCTTCAGCGCGGCCCCTGCCCTTGTTCTTCCCTTCGGTCCAGTATCCTCGAACCTCTGTTTGACCCACACTGATCTCCGACTTCCTGCCGTCCGAGGTGTGTTCTCACAGCCATGCGACCTCTCGCCAGATCCTTGCCCGTCGTTGCCGCCCTATTCGCCGCTGTGGTCGCCATAGGCTGCGCCGCCACTGGCTCCAGCAACTCCAACAACAACTCCGGCGGCAATCCCAACAATCCCGGGACTCCGGCCTCCACTTCCGTCAGCGTTTCGCCCACTACCGCCAACATCCGCGCTGGCAGCACCTTCCAATTCACCGCCACTGTTTCCGGCAACTCCAACACCTCGGTCAATTGGTCCGTCAACGGCGCTCCCGGTGGCTCCGCAGCTCTCGGCACCATCGCCTCCAATGGCACCTACACCGCCCCCTCCGCGCTTCCCACTCCGAACACCGTTACCATCACCGCGACCAGCGCAGCCGCCACTTCGGCCAGCGCCTCCGGCGTCGTCACGCTCATGAATCCGACTCCCACACTCGTCGGCACCAACCCCGCCAGCATCGGCACCGGCAATTTTTCGCTCACGATAACTGGCACAAATTTCCTCGCCGGATCGCAAGTCTTTCTAGGCGCTACCGCGCTCAGCACAACTTTCGTCTCCGCCACGCAACTCAACGCCACCGGTTCCGCGGCCTCTGCGGGAAACTTCAGCCTCACCGTCGTCAATCCGGACCCGGGCGCCAGCTCTTCCAACCCGCTCAATCTTCAAGTCGGCGGGTCACAGCAAGCCTCTGGCTGCTCGCAGATGCAGCTCGGCGTTGGCGCCAGCCTGGCAGGCTTCCTGCCCTTCTCCGCCAACAGCCTATGGAACCAAGATATCTCTGCCGCAACCGTCGACCCCAATTCCGCCAACATCATTAGTTACATCGGTGTCGGGATCGGGCTGCACGCCGATTTCGGCGCCGGCCTCTATCAAGGTGGGAAAATCGGCATTCCGTACACCATCGCCAATCAGCAGCAACCCCTGTTACCAATCACCTACACCGATTCGCCCGGCGAAAGCGATCCCGGCCCCATGCCCATCGCGCTCTCCGACCCCATCGAAGGCGAACCCAATTCCGGCGATCAACACGTCCTCGTACTCGATAACGCCAACTGTTTCGTCTACGAGCTGTACGCCGCCACACGCGGCACCACCAGCTGGACCGCAGGCTCCGGCGCTATCTGGGATCTCCTCGGCAACGAGCAGCGCCCCTACACATGGACCTCCGCGGACGCCGCCGGCCTCCCCATTTTCCCCGGCCTGGTCCGCTACGACGAAGTCGCCGCCGGCCACATCAATCACGCCATCCGCTTCACTCTGCAGCGCAGCCGCGCCGCCTTCATCCCGCCGGCCTCGCACTGGGCCGCGAATTCCAGCGACGCGCTCGCCGCGCCCATGGGCATGCGCCTGCGCCTGAAATCCAGCTTCAACGTTTCCGGATTCTCTCCCGCCAATCAAGTGATCTTGAACGCCTTCAAGAAATACGGGCTGATCATGGCCGACAACGGCTCTTCGATGTACATCGGCGGCGCCCCCGACGATCGCTGGGACAACGACGACCTCCGCAATCTCGGCGGCGTGCATGCCTCCGACTTTGAAGTGATCCAGATGTCCCCGGTTTATATGCAGAGCAATCTTCCGACCGGCGCCGCACCGCAAATCACGAGCTTCACCGCCGACCAGACCTCCGTCGCCACCGGCACGCCAGTCACCTTAAGCTGGCAAGTCACCGGCGCCTCCTTGGTGGTCATCACTCCGCAAGTAGGTGCCGTCCGCGGCTCCAGCGTCACCATTGCGCCCACCGCCACCACCACCTATGCCCTCTACACCATCAACGCTTTCGACAACACCAGATCCACCCTCACTATCACCGTCCACTGAAGCGGCCGCAGTTCAGACCATTCGCCTAGTCCTTGCGGAACGCGTTCGGGATTCGCGGACAGTCTTGTAAGCTCTGGTTTGTAGGCCCTAGTTCGCGCTTACAATACTTGCGGGCTCTTCATGGCCACAACACAGCAACTCCGCACACCAGCCTGGTCCGCCCGCCTTGTTCTGGAGTTGAACACAAATGACCAGACGGCGCAGGCACTGATCGCCGGACTTACCGAGGAACACTTCAATTGGCAACCAGCCCCGGGATCTTGGAGCATCGGCCAATGTCTCGAGCACCTTTGCATCACTAACGAGGCCTATCTACCTGCGATTACCGCCGCGCTTCAGGGCGAACCGGACGCCCCGACGGAAAACATCACTCCTGGCTGGTTCGGCCGGTGGTTTATCCGCAGATTTGTCGAGCCTTCCTCTGACATCAAGCGCGTTCCCGCCCCGGCCAAAATCCGGCCTGCCCGCCGTGTAGACCTATCCGTAGTTGACCGATTCCTTTCCAGCAATCAGGCCTGCCGCGAATTGATCGTCAAAGCTCGCGCCAAGAACGTCAACGGCATTCGCTTTCGCAATCCACTGGTTCCGGGAATCCGCTTCACCGTCGGCACTGGCCTCCAGATCATCGCCAGCCATGAGCGCCGTCACCTCCTGCAAGCCCAACGTGTGCGCGACTCAGCCCCCTTCCCCTAGCCTAGTCAGCAAGTCCTGCATGCGACTTTCAATGCGTTGTACGTGTTTGATTCGGAATCTGCGCTGACGCTTCTTCCTCGCGGGTCTAACGTCATACAAGCGGTAGCATCTGCCCCGAATTGCCCCCCAAGATGTAACCGAAATCAGCTTGCACCGCTTTATCCAAAAATGGGGGTCTTGTGTGTTTCGGGTTACACCGCCGATGCCATCGTTCATCACGGAGCTCGTGGCGAGGATTTTGCCTTTCTCTCCAAGCCCTTTTTGCTCAATGCTCTCGGCCGAAAGGTGCGGGTTACGTTAGACAGCGAATTCGTTGCCGCTTAGTTTGTCAGGCACTAGCCGGTGACCGAATCGTTTCGTGTCTGTTTCCACGTATCCGACAATTTCGCCTGTGGCTCAGGCCTGAGAGGTCCTCCATTGCGTCTTGGCACCCACAGCCGCTACATGCGGGCGGTGCGCGGACTCGCGTAAGGGTAGAGGAACCGATGGGTTCTTCCCCAGGCGAGCTGCTGCTGCCGATCTACCGCTTGTGGATGCCTATTTCGACGGAATAAGATCGAACTTCCCTGATCCTTCCTCATAGAACAGCGCGCCTTCGGTCTTGTCGCCACCGCTCCAGTGTTTGTGCCCCCCCGGAACTCGAAGAAAATCGCCCGGGCCCACACGCTTTTCGCCTGCGTCGTCTTTGTATAGATACGCGCCTTTTATGACCGAGATCCACACATCGTTCGTATGCGTGTGCATTCCCGCGTCGTGCCCCGCCGCGAATTTCGTGAACGTTGCATGAGCGCCCTTGTCCGGATCACCCCAAAGCGTCGCCATGGAAACCCCTTCCATTTGCGACGGCTTGAAAGTAGCGTCGCTGGAAGACACGTAGATGACCTTTTTGGCTTTCTGGGCCAGCCCGACGCTTGACACCGCGACGATGATCAACGCTCCCACACCCCAGGCAATCCGTGATTTTCTCATTTCGTTTTCTCTCCAGTTCTTCAGTCTGGGAGGCCACTCGCGACCCAGTTGCCAATGGTTATACACCTAAATGCCTCGGCCCATAGCATGTAGCGACCGCCTTCGCTAGCCCTGAGAGTCGAAAGGAGGCGGACGCCCTTGTGCGATCCTTCTGTAGATTTTCTCCAGGATTCTTTCCGACCTGCTACGCGCCGGTTTCGCTGAATGCTCGCCCCAGTCAACGCCCCGAATCCAAGAAATTGAGTACCAAGTTGAGCGCAACTCCTCGGGCGACGTCATGACTCATCCCCGGAACATCGGTGAAAGTTTTCTTGGATTGTCTGGACAGTTCTGCTGAGTCGGGCCACTGCAGAATACTCTGAGCAGTTGACGAACTGCGGGCCACAAACTTTATCTACTTTAACTTGTTATTTGAAAGGAGTGCCGCTTTCTGCTTGAATATGCCCCGGGGAGTTATCGTGAGAATATACAACATCACAGGCTATTTGATTATTTTTGCCTACATGCTGGCTTGTATGTATTCTGCCCCAACTCATTTGGGACCTTGGATTGGAATGTCGATAGGCGGAATCTATTTTGTCT
>Ga0157378_10000400_pt1 | contig 42656 bp, 36 predicted proteins | sample M65metaG_FD_115309 | JGI IMG/M metagenome (GOLD analysis project Ga0157378, IMG submission 115309) | Miscanthus rhizosphere microbial communities from Kellogg Biological Station, Michigan, USA - M6-5 metaG | ecosystem: Host-associated > Plants > Roots > Rhizosphere > Soil | place: USA: Michigan... | reverse complement strand
GAATAGAATCGCCAGCCCCCCTGTTCTTCAGGGCCGCATCCCGATCGCCGTTGTAGCTCAGTTGGCAGAGCAGCTGATTCGTAATCAGCAGGTCGCCGGTTCAAATCCGGCCAACGGCTCCAGATTCGATTTCGCCAAGCCTCTGGAAACAGAGGCTTTTTTGTTTGCTGAATAGATCGTTCGATCCACGTTCTTGAGCCGGACGATGTAGATCGAAACCCCGTCTTTCATCCATCTCTTTTCATCCCCCGCGGTGCATAGTCACGCCGTCGCGCATGTGGGACAACACGCCTTACAGAAGGAGCTATGGGCGTGTCTCGGATCAATGTCCTGGTTGCAAGCGTATTGCCGGATTTGAAGGCGGAAGTGATCGCCGAGGCGGTGGCGGCGCGGCAGGACATGAACCTCGTCGAGGGGCGCTGCGTGTCGGCGGCGGACGTCGACGCACTTCTCGCATCCATTCCTGAGTCTCCGCAGTGCGCGCTGGTCGTCGTCGGGCGTCCGGCGGACACCGACCAGCTGGCGGAGCGGTGGCTGGCGGATCGGGCGGACATCGTGGTGATGCATGTCGATGTCGTCGGCGACGTCGTACGCATCGATGTGCGCGCGCCGAGGCTTGATCCGTTGCTGAATGCGTTGCGCGAGCTCGTGGAGCGCGTCGGTGCGCACGAGCCGGAAGTAGTTGTGCGGCCGCTACTGCAAGCTGCTGTCGATTGGGTGCATCAGGTTTTGCGCGACGCTGTCGGGAGCGTCTCCGACGACAACGGCGACGTGCATGGCCTCTCATTGACGCGCGCTACGTTGCTGCAGTCGCTCGATGCTCCGGAGCGCGACCGGCCGCGCGAATTGATCGATGCCGATGCGGCGTTCGATCGCGCGCTCGCTGCGGCCGATGCGGCAACGGAGCCGTTGGCCGTGGCTGCCCGCGCCTTCGATCTCACTCCTCTCGAATTCCGAATGATGGTGCTGGCGCTGGCGCCGGAGCTCGATCTCCGCTTTCAGCGATGCATCGGATTCCTGCTCGATGAAATGGGCCGCCGCGTCGGGACGATGGCGCTCTACAGCTCCTTACTCGGAGCGACGGCGCACGTTCGCGGCGCTTTGGCGCGCTGGCTGGTCTTCGAAGGATCCCGGCAATCGTCCGCCGATGAGCCGCTGCGGCTCGATCCTTTTCTCGCGCAATGGCTTCTCGGCGACCGGACCGCGCTCGCGCACGATCCGCGAGTGCGGCGGTCGATGCGGCTCGTTCCCTGGCCGGGTGCCGGCTTGTTGGAGCGGGAAGCGGATCACGCCGCCAGCTTGATCGGGAGCTCCCAGTGGCTCGTCCTCGGCGGCGATGATCCCGCGGCGTGGCGTGCGTTGATCGAGCTGGGGGCGCGGAGCCGGAACGTTGCGCCGATTCGCGTCGAGACCTCGCGGCTGGCGAACGTCGACATCATCGACATCGAAGACTGTGCCCGCCGCCTCGGGCGCATGGCGCTGCTCACCGGTCAGCCGCTGATCGTCGATGCCGCCAGCGAAGGGGACGACGATGCGCTGCGCCTCTTTCTGGCGAGCCTGAACTGTCAGCCGACGGTGATCTGCCGCGATGCGGCGCGCATGGTCCGGTTGCTCGGATCCACGTCGTACGAATTGATCGACGAGCCGCCGCTGACGACGTCAGCGCGCGTCGCCGCGGTGCGCGCGGCGGCGACTGGAGCGGGCGCGTATTTGTCCGAGGAGTCGGCGGCGGCGATTGCGAATCGCTATCCGTTGAGTGTCGATGGTCTGGAGCAGGCCATGCGTCTCGCGTCCAGCCGCACGGAACCGTTCGATCCGTTGGTGCGCTTCACTTCGGCGTGCAGCGATGTGGCGGCCGAGGGCGTCTCGCAACTGGCCGAACGGATCGAGCCGATCTTCAGCCTCGACGACGTCGTCCTGCCGCCGGATCGGAAACAGCAGCTGACCGAGATCGTCGACCACGTTCGTCTTGCGCCTCAGGTACTCGACGAATGGAAGTTCCGCGACCAGCTTCCGTACGGCCGCGGCGTCACCGCGCTCTTTCACGGCTCCAGCGGAACGGGCAAGACCATGGCCGCCATGGGTGTCGCCCGCAAGCTGGGCATCCAGCTGTTGCGGCTCGACTTCTCGCGCGTGGTCAGCAAATACATCGGCGACACCGAGAAGAACATCGATCGGGTCTTCACCGACGCCCAGCGATCTGGCTCCGCCATCCTCATCGATGAAGCCGACGCGCTCCTCGGCAAACGCAGCGAGGTGAAGGACGCGCACGACCGCTACGCCAACATCGAGGTCGCCTACCTGCTGCAGCGGATGGAAGCGTACGAAGGGCTGGCCATCCTCACCACGAACATGCGCCAGAACCTCGACCCGGCCTTCCTGCGCCGGCTTCGCTTCGTGGTCGATTTTCCGCGGCCCGATGTGGAAGCGCGGCAGAAGATCTGGCGCCAGTGCCTCCCCGAGGAGTCGCATGAGCTCGACCAGGCAGCGTTTGGGCAGCTGGCGCGCAAGATCGACCTCACCGGCGGGCACATCCGCCAGATCACCTTGCGCGCGGCTTTCATCGCCGCGGCGGCCGGCGCGCAGATCGGACTGGAGCACATCGTTCACGCCGCGCGCGCGGAATTCGCCAAGCTGGGGATGCCGCCGGTCGAGATCGACCTGAGTCAGACGAGGCGGGCGGCATGAGCGCCGACGCCATTCTCAACGTGACCCTGGCGCTCCGGAAGCGGCTGGAGATTGCGCTGACGAAGTCCACCGTGCCGGGCATCGTCTTCGTCGGTCCGCTCGACGATCCCGACGCCACCAACGCGGCGCTCATCCTCTTTCTCTATCGCATCGTTCCCAACTCCAGTTTGCGCAATCGCGAGCACGTGGTCTCGGGAACGCCGCCGCCGGTCATCTATCGGAATGCGCTGCCGCTCGATCTCTACTTCCTGGTCACGGTCGGAACGAAACCGGGTTCAAGCGAGGAGACGCTGCTCAAGGCTCTCGGATTTGCCATGCAGGAGATGCAGGGCGATCCGGAGCTGACCGGTCCCGCGGTGAAGCACCAGGCCGTGCACGTCTCGCTCGAGCCTCTCTCGACCGAAGAGGCCAGCCGCATCTGGGCGCTCTTCCCGACCGCGAATTACCGGACCTCGATCGCCTACCTGGCCACGCCGGTGTGGATCGATCCGTCGGAGCCGGAGCCTCTGGCCGCACGCGTCACCGAGGATCAGTTGTTTGCGGGACACAAAGTCTCGGAGGCGGTGTCGTGATTCGCCAATTCGAAGCGCCACCCGAGCCGGCGTATCTGCGTAACGTGCTCTTCGCCATCGAGCTGCTCGATGCCGTGACGCTGGAGCGCGTCAGCCAGGGAGTGGACGTCGTCGCCGACGGGCTGCAGGGCAAGCCGATCGTCAACGCCAGCGGCCTGTTTGTGTGGCTGAACGAAGACCTGGCATCGCTGCGGAAGATCACCATCGATCCCGGTCCGCTGCCGTACGAGAGCGTCGCCCTCGATCCGGCGCAGCTGCAGATGCCGCTGACCAGTGTCGAGCTGCCGCCTCGGGTCGACTACGCCTTTGCCGCAGGCGTTACCGGAATGCGCGGCGTGCTGATCGAAACGCGCGTTCCCTCGCCGCAACGGCCGGTGCCGGTGCGCGATGCGGAAGTCCATCTGCGCTGGCTGGACGACAACAGCATCTGGCAGGACGGGCCGGTGTCGCATAGCGATCCCCGCGGCGGCGACTTCGCGGCGGTGCTGCGATTTGCGCCGGCGGACGTGCCGCTGCTCGACAACGACGGCGCGCTCACCGTGCGCCTGCGCGCGCGGCGCGGCGCGAACGAGCGCGAGTCCGCCGATCTGAAACTGCCCCAAGGGCGCATCACCGATCCGTCGGCGTTCGCGCAGGACCCACCACCCAACCCGTTGATTTTTGCCTGGGACGAGTTGCAGCCCTGAGTTTGACCTTTAGGAGACCGACGCCATGACTGACTACAGCAAGAAACCCGGCCACGAATGCCCTCCACCGCCTGACGATCCCGCCGGCCAGCCCAAGCCGCCCGGATGCGAGTGCGACCCGCTGCCGACGACGACTCCGCCGGTGCTGGATCCGCCGGCCAAGTGTCCCGATCCCGATCCCTGCTGCAAGTGCCCGACGCCGCCGGGCTCGAATCCCAACTGTCTGGAAGATCTGATCGCCAAGCAGACGGCGGAGATCCTCATCGCCGGGAACGCCGACAAGCTCAAGAAAGAGCTGGAGGCGCTGCTCGACTCGGCCAAGAAGGCCGCCGCGAAGTACACGCGCGACAAATACGAGCAGCTCGTCGCCGAGTGGGTGAAGCAGGATGCGGCCATCGCCGAGCTCATTCGCAAGCTCGTCTGCGCCGTGCCGTGCTGGCGCTGCATCATCGACTGCTACGTCTGCCCGCTGCTCAACGATCTCCACTACGCCGAGAAGTGGCTCTACGACGACGGCCAGCTCTACACCAGCGTCCACGATCTCTACGACCTGCAGTACTGGTACACGCGCGACAAAGCCGCCAAGCAGCGCCGCTTCAATCGCATCGACAGCGTGCTGAAGGCGTGGGGCGACCCGGCCTCAACGATTGAAAAGGCGCTCGCCGCCGACAAGGCCCTGATCGATGCCACGAACAAAATCATCGGCACCGAGGGAGGGAAGGCGATCTATGACGTCTTCCTGAAGCTCGTGCCGATGCACCTCGCCATCGCCCCGCCGGCCGGTCCCGATACCACCACCAGGATCGACGAGAAGTTCACCAGGTTCTGCGACTGCGACAAAGGAACGCCCGACGATTGCTGCGGGCCCGACGTCGGCGAGTGGAGCCTGCGCCAGCGCCTGATCGGAGCGCAGCCGTATCTGATCGATCCGAACGACTACTTCTCGCTCATCTGCTGCCTGGTCGAAAACCGCTACGTGCCGGCCAAGGACGCGCTGAGCAAGGCAGACACCGATCTCACCGGCGTCACCAACAAGATCGCCCGCTACGAGAAGCAGCTCGCGGACGGGCTCAACCCCGACAACTTCGAAAAGAGCGCCAAGGGCGTCATCCCGAGCGTGATCGATTGCTGCGATTACGAGAAGGACGACGACGAGCCAAAGCCATCCAGGAAGTACTGATGAGCCAGGAGGACCACCATGCCTGAATATCTAACACCCGGCGTTTTCATCGAAGAGATCGAGCGCGGTCCGCGGCCGATCGAAGGAGTCCCGACCAGCACGTCGGCCTTTCTGGGCGAGACCGAGCGCGGGCCGATCCGGCCGCGGCTGGTCTCCAGCTACACCGAATACAACCGATGGTTCGGCGGCGTCTTCGCCGACGGGCGCTACATGCCGCATGCCGCCAGCGGATTCTTCGACAACGGCGGCAAGCGGCTGTATGTCTGCCGCATCGTCGGCGAGGAAGCAACGACCGCGTCGAAGGTCTTCGGCGATTTCCTCGTGCGGGCCTCGGGTCCGGGGGAGTGGGGACGGAGAGTCTGGGTCAAGATCCAGGACGGTTCGACGAAGGACAAGGACGGCAACAGCACCGGTTTTCGTCTGAAGCTGGCCTACTGGTCGACGTTTCCGCAGGGCTTTCAGCCGTACGACCCGTTCGATGTCAACAATCGCACGAAGCTCCCTCGGCCGCAGTACGCGGAGGACTACGACGACCTGTCGGTCGATCCGAATTCGTCGAACTACTTCACCAAGCGGCTCATCGACAGCGGTACGAATCAGTCGGTCTCTGCCCTGGCCAGCCTCGAAACCGCGGTCAGTGCGCCGGCCAAGCCCCAGCCGAATAACCCCAACGGCGAATTCCTCGATCAGGACGGCATCAACGACCCGAAGGCGCTCAACGCTGATGACTTCGAGGGGAAGGTGGCCCCGCCGGGACGGGAACAGGTGGCAGGCCTGCAGGCGCTGGAGCTCGATCCGTATCGCGACGTGGCGCTGGTCTACGCGCCGCATCCGCCGGACAACGGCGTCGACATCGTGCGGGCCATCATCGATCACTGCGAGCGGATGCGGTTCCGCTTCGCGGCCATCGATTGCGAGCCGAATGACGAGCCCTCGGATCTCGACCCGCGAGCCACGAACAAGTGGGACACGCAATACGCCGCGTTCTACGCTCCCTGGATCGTCATCTCCGATCCGCAAAGCGGCGCGCGCCGTACCGTGCCGCCGGGCGGACACGTCCTCGGCGTCTACGCCCGCACCGACACGGAGCGGGGAGTCTTCAAGGCGCCGGCCAACGAGATCGTGCGCGGCGCGCTCAACGTCCGCTTCGACGTCAACGACAACACGCAGGGCGTTCTGAATCCGCGCGGCGTGAACGTGATTCGCAGCTTCCCCTCGCGCGGCATCCGGGTGTGGGGCGCGCGAACGCTTTCGTCGGACAGCCTCTGGAAGTACGTCCCCGTCCGCCGGCTCTTCATCTTCCTCGAGCACTCCATCTACGACGGCACGCAGTTCGTGGTCTTCGAGCCGAATGACGACAAGTTGTGGGCGCGCGTCGTCGACACCATCCGCCTCTTCCTGCGCGCGCAGTGGCGCCTCGGTGCGCTGCTCGGCCGCACCGAGCAGGAAGCCTTCTTCATCACCTGCGACCGCACCACCATGACCCAGGACGACATCCTCAACGGGCGTCTCGTCTGCGAGATCGGCATCGCGCCGGTCCGCCCCGCCGAATTTGTCATCTTCCGCATCTTCCAGAACACCGCTGAGGCCCAGCGTTAGGAGCTAGACATGCCACGCATCGATCCATTGCGCAATTTCCGCTACAGGCTCGAAATCGACAGCATCGCCCAGGCCGGGTTCAGCGAAGTCATGATCGCCGAGACCAGCATTGACGTGGCCGAGTACCGCGAAGGCAACGAGCCCCCCCACGTGCGAAAGCTGAGCGGCCTGACCAAGTACGGGAACATCACCCTGAAGTGGGGCCTGACTATCGGCGGCACCGCCCTCGATCTCTTCAAATGGCACGCCGACGTCTCCGCGGGCCAGATCAAAGAGAAACGGAAGAAGGTGGTCATCGTGGTCCAGGACGAAGCCGGCGCCGACGCCGCGCGCTTCGTGGTCACCGACGCCTGGCCGATCAAGTACGACCCCAGCGATCTCAACGCCAAAGGTAACGAAGTGCTGATCGAGCTGCTCGAGCTGGCCAACGAAGGCATCGAGCGGGTCGCGTAAGGGAGGAATGCCATGAGCGTCACGACGCATCCCGGCTTCCAGACTGAAATCGAGTTCGAGCTGCCGAAGGGCTACGTGGACGAAGTGGGAACGCTTCACCGGCGCGGCACCATGCGCCTGGCCACGGCCGCCGACGAGATCCTGCCGTTGCGCGATCCGCGCGTGCAGCAGAACGAGGCCTATCTGGCCATCATCGTTCTGGCGCGCGTGATCATCCGGCTGGGCACGCTGCCCGACATCCACACCGGCGTGATCGAGGGTTTGTACGCCTCTGACCTCGCCCATCTGCAGCGGCTCTACGAAAAGTTCAACGCCGGCGACGACGCCGAGCCGGAGCTCGAGAAACCGGGCGCCGGCCGAGGAAATCCGCTGCGGAGGATCACTGCCGTGGGGGAAGCATGAAGGCCTATCCCGTGAGGTCGCTGTACGAGGAGATGGCCTTCATCGCCCGCCACTTTCACTGGTCGCACGACGAGCTGATGCGGCTCGAGCATCGTGAGCGCCGGCGGTGGTGCAGGGAAATCTCGGCGACCAACCGCGCCCTCGACGGCGCGCCGGCAAATCCGTTCGACGTCTGAGGCAGACCGATGGCTCGACAGGACCCACTGCGCGGATTTCGCTTCCTGCTCGAGATCGATGGGATCACGAGCGGCGGCTTCTCGCGCGTCAAAGGCATCTCCCGCGACGTGAAGCACGAGTCGTATCGCGAGGGAGGCGTCAACGAGTACGAGCACAAGCTGGTCACGCAGGTCTCCTATCCCGTGGTCGTGCTCGAGCGCGGTCTCGCGCTCGACGATCTCTGGATCTGGGCGCAGGCGGCGGCCGACGGCGACGTGCAGCGCAAGACCATCCGCATCCGTCTGCAGAACGAAGCCGGCGAGAAGACCTGGGCCTGGCAGATCGAGCACGCCATCCCGGTCAAGTGGATGGCGTCCGATCTCGACGCGCAATCGACGCAGGTAGTGATGGAGAGCCTCGAGCTGGCCCACCACGGATTGAGGAAGGCCACATGAAGATGCTCGTGCTCACAGCGCGCATCGCCGCATCGCGGTTTGTACCCCGCTGGAAAGCGCAGGCCGGGCGGGATGCCTGGCGTCCGATCTCGTTGCATTGGAGAAAGACGCGCAGACGGCTGGAGACGCCGCGCAATCGCCGCGAGGCGATGGCGGCATCGACGAACGTATGGCAACCCCAGTTTCACCTTCACTTCGCCACGCTTTCTCCTCGAGAGCCCTTCTCCCCCCGCGGTTTTTTGCGGGGGGAGAAGGTGCCGAAGGCGGATGAGGGGGGCGTGAACGCGATCCCTGCGATCTTCCGGCGCGCGGAAATGAAGTATGCGTGTAACGCCCCCTCATCCGCCTATCGGCACCCTTCGACTCGCTTCGCTCGCTCAGGGCAGGCTCTTCTCCCCCGCCAAAACCCGCGAGGGAGGAAGACTCTCGAGATAACAGGACGCCGTTCTTTCCACTTAGGCAGTGAGAAAAGCGGGCTAACGCGCACGTCAGTCGTCGAGCCAATCCGGAAAGGCGTCCGCGCGGGCGCATCGAGGAACGCGCCGATCCACTTTTTCCGAACACACGCACCGACTGGCCGCGGGGAACTTTTGGTATCCCGCCGTTCGATCATTCTGAGAGATGCGACCAGGACGATACGCACCTCTTCGCAACAGGTAATCGTCCGTCCTCCCGAGCTTGTCTATCGCCGCGAGCTCACTCCTCGGACGGAAGTCGCCGACCAGCCATCGCGACCGATTCCAGCGACGTCACATCGTCCGTCATCACGCTCCGTTGCGATCCAGGAAACGGCGCCGGAGGCGTCCATCTCCAAACGCCCGCCCGCATTACGCCTAACCGATCTCGATCCCGCGCTGCTCGATCGGCTGACCGATGACGTCATCCGTCGCGTCGATCGGCGCGTGCGCATCGAGCGCGAACGGCGGGGACTGTGAGCTCATCATGAGCAAGACCCAGCTCAAGAAGGCCACCATCACCGTCCTCGACGGCGCGGACAAGGGCAAGGTCATCGCCGTGCTCTTCAATCCCACCGAGTACAGCTTCGAGCGCACCAACTCCTACAAAACGACCGCGGTGCCCGGGCTCGGATCGCCGCTCATTCAGTTCGTCAACGGCGAGTGCGACCAGCTCAGCATGGAGCTGTTTCTCGACGACTACACCGATCCCACCGGGCCGACGTCGTTGCAGCAACCGGAAAAAGATCCGGTGGCGACGCGCCTCATCGGCATCTCCAAACTGCTGGAGATCGATCGCGATCTGCACGCGCCTCCTCCCGTGCGCTTCAACTGGGGGCCGATGGAGTTCTCGGCCGTCATCGAGAAGCTCGGCCGCAAGGTCACCATGTTTCATCCCGACGGCACGCCGGCGCGGGCCACGCTCTCGGTCAGCTTCAAGGAGTACCGCACGCTGCGGCAGCAGATCGAAGACCCGCGCCGCCAATCGGCCGACAAGACCAAGCGCCGCGTCGTGGTCGGACGCGAAGCGCTCTGGTGGATCGCCGCGCGCGAATACGACGATCCGAACGAATGGACACGAATTGCGGCAGCCAACGACCTCGACGATCCGCGCGAGATCGCGGCCGGCGACTGGCTGGTGCTGCCCCCGATCGAGAATCCCAATGGAACTGGCAACCCTCGCTAGCAATTACGGTGATTTCTACGCGCCGTCCTATGCCGTGCGAATCGGCAGCGACGATCTCATGCGCGATCTCCTGGTCGCCGTGAGCCAGATGGAGGTCGACCTCGTGCTGGGCACGGCCTCGCGCTTCACCTTCACCGTCTCCGATTCCTACAGCCAGAAACTGCACGCCTTCAGGAGCGGCGCGGGCGACGACGTCCTCAGCCTGCTCGCCTTCGGCACCGAGGTCGCGATCTGCATGGGCTACGGCGACTCGAAATCGATGCCGGCGGTGATGCGCGGAGTGATCACCGAGATCGCCACCAGCTTCCCCGACGGCGGTTCCCCGGAGCTGACCATCGCCGGATACGACCACGGATTTCCGCTGACCCTTGGGAAGTATTCGCGCACCTGGTCGAAGGCGCGCGACAGCGATGCCGCCCACGAGCTGGCCAGCCTCAACAACCTCGATGAAGCCATCGAGACCACCGATGAGAAGCACGCACAGATCGAGCAGAGCCAGGAGAGCGACTGGGAGTTCCTCAAGAAACTGGCCGATCGCAACTATTTCGAGCTCTACGTCGACGAGAAGAAGACGCTGCACTTCGGCAAGCCGAACGACAAAGCCGACGCCGTCGTCCGGCTGGTGTACGGAGAAGGGCTGCTCAGTTTCAAGCCCGAGGCGAACCTCGCCGGACAGATTTCAAACGTCGAGGTTTGTGGATGGGATCCGAAAGCGAAGAAGGAAATCGTCGGCCGGGCCGTTGCCGGAGAGGAATCAGGACTCACCGGGAAAAGCGCGGGACAACATCTCAACGCCTTTGTGCGCGACCCTTCCAAGCGGCCGACGCTTCGCATCCGCCAGCCGGTGTTTACGCAGGCGGAAGCCAACCAGCGCGCGAAGGCGGTGCTGAGCGAGCGCGCCAAGCTGTTTCTGACGGGAGAAGGGGAAACGATCGGCCTGCCCGAGCTGCGTCCCGATTGCAACGTGGAGCTCGACAACCTCGGCTTCCCTTTTTCCAAGAAGTACTACATCCAGCAGGCCACCCACAAGATCGATTCGAGCGGCTTTCGCTCGCGCTTCAAGGTGAAGGATCCCGGCCTATGACCATCGTCGATATGAGCCGTGAGACCGCACTCGAATCGGGAGGGTTCCTCAAAGGCGTCGCCATCGCCCTGGTCACGCAGAACCAGGATCCCGACGGTTTGTGCCGCGTGAAGGTCCGCTTTCCCTGGCATGAGAAGCCGACCGAGAGCTACTGGGCGCGCCTGTCGATGCCGATGGCCGGTCCCGACCGCGGCCTGGTTCTGATCCCCGAGGTGGGTGACGAAGTGCTGGTGATCTTCGAGCGTGAGGACCTCCGTTTCCCCTACATCCTCGGCGCGCTCTGGAACGGGAAAGACAAGCCGCCGCTGGCCAACGACGACGGCAAGAACGACAAGCGGATTCTCAAATCGCGCAAGAAGCACTACCTGCTGTTCGATGACGGCGACAAGGGCGTCGTGGAGCTCAAGCACGAGAAGGGGCGGAAGGTCACCTTCGACGACGACGGCTTCGTCGTGCAGGACGAAAACGGCAATCAGGTCAAGGTCGACAGCAACAGCGGCGCGATGACGATCGAGGCCAAGGGGCAACTCAACATCAAGGCCGCCTCAATCACGCTCGAAGCGACCGGCACGCTCGAGATCAAGGCGAACGCCACGCTGACCATCCGCGGGTCGCTGGTGAACATCAATTGAAGGAACGTCGATGGGACAACCGGCCGCACGCATCGGAGATCAAACCAGCCACGGCACGCCGCTGGCGCCGGGGCCGGGCTGCCCGACGGTGCTCATCGCCGGGCAGCCGGCGTGGCGGGCGGGATCGGATTTTCACGCCTGTCCGCTCGTCGATGGTGTCAAGCCGCATGTCGGTGGGGTGGTGGCGGTGGGAAGCGTGACGGTGTTGATCGGCGGCCTGCCTGCCGCGCGGCAGGGAGACATGGTGGTGGAAGTGGGCGCTCCGAACGCGATCGCGATCGGCGCGCCAACGGTGATGATCGGATGAGCACGGAGAATTTCAACGTCGATCGGAAGGACTTCCTCGGCCGCGGCTGGGCGATGCCGGTGGAGCTCGATCCGCGCACCGGTCTCGTGGCCAGCGTGGCCTATGAGGAAGACATCCGCCAATCGATCCTGATCATCCTCGAGACCGCGCCCGGCGAGCGGGTGATGCGGCCGAACTTCGGCTGCGGCATCCACGAGCTGGTCTTCTCGGCGATCGACAGCACGGCCATCCAGCGGATCCGCTCGGTGGTCGACGAAGCGCTGCGCCGCTGCGAGGCCCGCATCGAGGTGCTGAATATCAATGTCGACGAGACGGCCGCGATCGACGGCCAGCTGATCGTCGAGATCGAATATCGCGTCCGCAAGACCAACCAGCTCGGCAATCTGGTCTTTCCCTTCTACTTCCGCGAAGGAGGGCGGCCGTGAGAACACCGCGCGCACCGCGGCTCGATACGCGCCGCACGGCCGAGATCTCGGCGGAGCTGCGCGAGAGGGCGCGGTCATGGATCCCGTCGTGGGCGCTGGCCGACGGCGAGCGCGATTTCGGCCGGGCGCTGCTGGAGATCGCCGCGCGCTTCAGTTCCGAGATCGCCGAGCGGCTGGACGACGCCGGCGAGAAAATGCGCCGCGGATTTCTCGACTGGCTGGCCGTGCGCGGCGAGGCCGCGCGGCCGGCGCGGATGCCGGTGGTGTTCAAGCTCGTCGATGCCGCCCGCGATGCCGTGCTGGCCTCGGCTCCCGTGCGTATGCAGGCCGATGCCGCCGGCACGAGCGTCATCTTCGAAACCGAGACCGACGTGCGCCTGGTGCCGGGCAATCTGCAGGTGATTGTCGGCGTCGACGCCGATGCCGACGCTTTCTATCTCCCGCCGCCGGGCCTGAGCGATCTCAAGCCGCTGGAGCCGCTGCCAGTGCAATGGCAGACGAAAAGCTTCGCCGCCGCAGGCGCGACGAAACTCCAGCTCGATCCCGAGGGCGGGCTGCTGGTGGGGATCGTGATCGAGGCGGCCGGACAGCAATACCAGATCGTCAAGGTCGTCAAAGAGATCGTCACCATCAATCCGCCGCTGTCGGCCGAGCTGCCTGCACAGACGGTCGTGCGCAAGATCGCGGCGTTCTCACCCTTCGACGGCGTGTCGCGCAATCGCCAGGAGCACGCGCTCTACCTCGGGCACATGGAGCTGCTCGACATCGAGGCCGAGGCCACCATTGCCGTGGTCGGCGCACAAACGCTGCGCGAGGGCGTGGTCTGGCAGTACGGCGTCGATCCAGACGCGGAAGTGGACTGGCTGCCGCTGACTCTTGCGCCGGATGCTGAGCAGCAGACCGACGCCGTCGTCCTGAAAAAGCCGAAGGGCCCGATCGTGCCGCGCCAGATCGGCGGCAAGACCAGCCGCTGGATCCGCGGATTCACCAGGAACGTTCCGGCCGGGCAGCTGCCGTTCCATCCCGTCGAGCTGTCCATTCGCGTCAATGCCGCGCGCTGCGGTCAGTCGATTCCCTGTCCGCCCACCTCGGAGACCGCATCGCCGGCCGCCGAGGGGATGGCCAACACCACGCCGCTCGTGCTGGAGAGCGTGTTCTTCCCGCTCGGCAAAGAGCCGCGGCAGTTCGATGCCTTTTACCTCGGCAGCGTCGAAGCCTTTTCGAAGAAGGGCGCCGACGTCCAGCTCTGTTTCGAGATGGCCGATCCCACCTTCGCCAGTCTCTCGCGCGTCGGCGGCCTGTTCGGCAACACCCTCGCCGGCGTGGCGGGCGATCGCGCCCTGCACCTGCTGCAGTTCAAGCCCGTTACACGTACGCTCGAGAAGTTCCTCGATCGCGAGCCGCTGCAGCCGCCGTCGCCCGGGTTCAACGGTCAGGCCGAAGCGATCAACGCCGTGGCCCTGGATGCGAAGCCTCCCTGGCATTTGCCAGCGTGGGGCGTGGGCTTCGAGTTCTTCGTCGGCGTGACCGCGGGACCGGACGTCTGGATCTGGCACGAGACGATCCTGAACCAGGTCAACAGCGGCTGGGTTCATTTCGGCCAGGTCCCCGGCGCGCTGCCGTCGTCGACCGCGCCGATCGATGGGCTCGTCTATCTCGATGATCCTTCACCCAAGCTCGCGGCGTTGCGCGACGGTCAGCTCTGGATGCGCGACTGGCCGAACGGTCCGCAGTGGGTTCTGGTTCCGACGCCCGTCGCCTTGAAGTCGATCGTTCCCGTGCTCGTCGTCGACCCCAACGATCACCTGGTCACCTCGGCGACCGAAGGGATGGTCGGCGTCGACGACACCAACAGCCTGTTCCGCGTTTCGATCGCCGGCGCCTGTTCGCCCCTTCTTGCGGGCACCAGCGTTTCGTTCGACATCCGTCCGGCTGCGGTCTTTGACGGAACGGATTTCGGAGTCCTGGCGGTCAACACCTCCAACCCGCCGCATCTCGTCGGTGAGCACACGACGGCACTGCCTGTCGACGAACAGCTCGATACCGATGCGCACGTCGCCGGCGCGCTCGACGCGGTACATCACAACAGTCAAATCCACTTCCTCGCCGGCGTATCGCAGGACCCCGAGGACTACCTTGCTACCTGGGCGCCCTTCGAGCCGAACGCCCTCACCACTCCGTTCCGAGTTCCCATTCCGGCCAGCGTGGGGAAAATCGGCGGTGGCCCGACCGCGCTCGATCACGACGTGGTGATCCCGGGCACGCACGCCGAGGTCTTTCTCGCAGAGTTTGATCTGTCGCGGAGATTCGCCGCCGATGCCGTCATCGAGCCGGGCATCGTCCTGCCCGTCTCGGCGCCGGTGCTGGTCCCCAACGACATCGTCGCGCGCATGGTCGGAGGATCTCCGGAGCTTCACACCATCACCGATTACGGGACCACGCGCGATGGCGAAGTGTTCTATCCGATCGATGCCGCGTTCACCTTTGGCGCGAGCGGTCCGCTGCTCGCGTATCGGGCCACCGTGCCCCTCTCCGGCACAGCGGCCCTTCCCGACACACTGACCCTGCAATTGCACGATTTCGAAGCGACGGTCAATTCGTGGCTGCTCGTCGACGGCGTTCCCCGGCAGATCACCGCCTTGAACAAGACCGCCGACCCCTGGGTGGCGACGGTGACACCCAATTTCCTCGCCGCGAGCCCGGTCCAGTACTCGCGCCCACTTCCCACCGGCGGCCGCACCGCGCCCTTCATGCGCCTCGATCCTTTGAACAACGGCAACTGGGATGCGGCGCTTCTCGACAACGTCAAGCTGATGTTTCCCGGCGCCACGCCGGACCGGCAGCCGGCCAAAGCGTTCAGCGTCGATACCGGGAACCATCCCATCATCGTCGTCTTCGCCGACGAGTTCGCGGTCGCGCCGGGCGTTGGACCGACCTTCGTCGTCGACGCGGCCGTCGGTGAATGGAAGCGGCTCCTCGGCGATACTTCGGCCAATCCCGAGCTCTCCTGGGAGTACTGGAGCGGCAAGGGTTGGTGGAAGCTCCCCATCAAGCTCGATGAGACGTTGAATCTGAAGTCGACCGGCGCTCTGCAGTTCAAGGTGCCCGACGACATCGCCTCCTCGGATTGGGCCGGCAAGACCAGCTTCTGGATTCGCGCCCGCCTCGTCGGCGGCGATTTCGGGCAACCGCTGGTCACGGTCAAGACCAAAACCCTTCCCGACGGGAGCACGGAGCAAACCGTCGAGCGCTCCTCGGCCGGCATCCGCGCGCCCTCGGTGGTGAAGCTGCACATCTCCTATCGCCTTTGCACCGGCGTGCGGCCGACGTTCGTGCTGGCGCAGGACAGCGGTTCGATCCGCGATCAGAGCGACGCCAATCGCACTCCCGGCGCGATCGTAGAAGCGTTCGTGCCGCTTTCGCTCGCGGTCGGACGACTGTCGGGAGCGGCGGCATTGCCGGAGTCCGCGGATGAATGTCCACCCGAATGCGATTGCTCATCCTCCGCAATCGCATCGGCAGCGACGTCGACCACACCCGTTGCGTCCGCGCAGGCCACCGGCCGCGCGCTCTTCGTCGGCCTCAACGCCGCACTCTCCGGAGCGCCGGTCAACGTGCTCCTGCTCGTCGACAAAGAAGCGCCGCACGAACAATTCGCGCCGATGAAGATCGAAGCGCTGGTGGCGGACCGCTTCGTGCCGGTCGTCGCCGACGACTCAACGCGCGCGTTGGGCGAGAGCGGCCTGCTGGAGATGGCCTTCGCCGTCGAGCCGACGCCGCGCGAGCTGTTCGGGATGGATGACCTGACCTGGCTCCGGCTCACGCCCGGCGGCAGCGGAACCGCGAGCGATTGGAAGCCGGCCATTCGCGGCGCGTACCTCAACGCGGTGTTCGCCAGCGCCGCGGAGACGCTGACCCGCGAGCTACTCGGCTCCTCCCAGGGCGCGCCGAATCTGACCTTCTTCCTGGCGCGGCCGCCGGTGTTGCGCGACACGCTCGAGCTGCGCGTGAAGGAACCGCTGGGCGATGAAGAACGGGAGCAACTGCGCGAGGGCGATGAAACCCGCGTGTTGAGCGCGGTTGATGGTCTGCCCGGCGATTGGGTGCGCTGGGAGCGCGTCATCGATCCGGGCGATGAGCCGGCCGCGGCGCGCGTCTATGCGCTCGACGAATCGAACGGCGAGATCCGCTTCGGCGACGGGCAGCATGGCCGGATTCCGCCGATCGGTCGCGACTCGATCGTCGCCTTCAGCTACAAGCGTACGGAGCTGGGGAAGTCGGGCGGCGACAGCGTGCCGGCAAACTCCATCACCGCACGCACCACGCTCAATCTCGTCTCCCCGGTCGAAAGCGTGGAAGCCGTCTTCGCCGCCGATCAGGCCGCGGGCGGCGCGCCGCCGGAGTCGGATGAGCGCGTGCTGCGCTTCGGCACCGCGCGCCTGCGGCATCGCCAGCGCGCGGTCACCGCGAACGATTTCGAGGACCTGGCGCTGGAGAGCTCGCCCGACATCGTGCAGGCCCGCTGCTTCGTCCGCCCCGGCAAGGTGCAGTTGGTCGTGGTCATGCGCGGCGACAATCCGGCGCCCAACGCCGCGCAGGTGCGCGAGCTGCGGCGCCTGCTGCTCGCCGCCGCCCCGGCGTCGCTGAGCGCGCCCAATGCGCTGCAGATCGCCGGACCGCGGATTCGCCGCCTGCGCATCGTTCTCGATCTGCTCGTGGCCAGTCTCGACGTCGCCGGCGACGTCTCGCGCAGCGTCGAGCAGCGCATCAGAGCTCTCTTCGATACCGCCACCGGCGGCGCGAACAAGGAAGGGTGGGCGTTGGGCGACAACCCGAGTGAGGAAGACATCGCCCTCGCTCTCATCGACACGCGCCGTCTCGAAGGTATCGAGAGCGTGACGTTGCGCGAAGTCCTGGCCGGCGGCACGGAGCGTCCGTGGACGGCCACGATGAAGCGCGACGAGCTGGCTATGCTCGACAAAGACGCGCTGCGCCTCGGATTTCAAGTCGTCGAGGTGATCGCATGAGAGAGCTCGCTCCCGACCTCTTCGATCGCCGTTTCCAGGACCTGATCGAGATCGGCCGCGCCAAGCTGCCTTCGCTGGCGCCCGACTGGACCGATCACAACGCCCACGATCCCGGCATCACGCTGATGGAGCTGCTGGCGTGGGTGGCCGAGGCCCAGCTCTACTCGCTCGGGCGCCGCCCGAGAAAGGATGAGCGCGCGGCGTATGCGGCGTTAGTCGGACTTCATGTTGGAGGCACGCAGCCGGCGCGCGGTCTGCTCTGGCCCGACCACGGCAATCCGCAATCTCCTGCTGCCACGTTGACGCGCAGCATCGCCATCCCGGCCGATGCCGTCATCAACGTGCTGACGGACGAGACGCCAACCTTCCGGCCGGTGGACAAGCTCCTCTGGGTGCCCGGCCGCATTCGCAAGCTCGAATCGCGGCTCGCCGGCGGAAGTGTCATCGATCAAACCGCCACCAACGAACGGGGCGGCACGCCGTTTCTTCCCTTCGGCGATCGCGCCGGCCGGCGCGACGTACTGGCCATGACCTTCCAGTGCAATTCGGAGCTCTTCGGGCCGAAGCGCCAGGAGTTGAAAGGCGGACGCTGGGCAATCGGAGTCCGCGCCGGCGCACCGCTCGGCGATGCCGGAAGCGATGCTCCGCAACCGTGTCACGTCCCGATCACCGCAACGCTGGTCGCCGGCGACCAGCGCATTCCGCTCACCATCGTCTCCGACACCACCGGCGGCCTCCTCACCACCGGCGCACTGCTGCTCGATCTCGACAACGTCACCATCTCGCCACGCGAATTCACCATCGAGCTGCAATCTCCCAACGGCTTCCCACGCCCGCCGCGCTTCCTGCGCATCGAGCCGAACGTCATCCCTATCGAGCAGGGGCGTTCGGTCGTCAGCGAAAATCAGCAGGCCAGCGGCTTGCCCGATTTCACCTTCGCCCTGGCCGAGCCGGGCCTGCGCTTCGCGCCGGACGAAGAGCCGATCGAGCTGCAGGTCAGTGAAGCCGATGGCTTGCATCTCTGGAGTCGTGCCGACCGCCTGGCCGACCGCGGGCCGGACGAGCGTGTCTACGGGCTCGACACGACCACGGGGCGGGTCACGTTCGGCAACGGAATCAACGGCAGGACTCCTCCGCAAGGCTCCCAGATCCTCATTAACTATGCGGTCTCCGACGGCGAAGCGGGCGACGTGGCCCGCAATCGTCAGTGGAAGGTGACGGGATTCGAAGGCGCCTTCGGCGTCAATCCCGATCCGGTCACCGGCGGCGCCGCGCCCTCCGGTCCGATCGACCAACGCCGCGAGGCCCGCCTCCGCGCGCGCGCCGAGCACGCTCTGGTCAGCTCCGACGACATCGCCTCGGCGGCGAAAGAGCTTCCGCTGCTCGAAGTGGCGCGGGCGTGGGTGCTTCCGCCGTCGGCGCAATCACCGCGCACCGGCACGGTGACGCTGGTTGTGATGCGCAGCCGCCCGAACGGGAAGGAGCCGGCGCAGGTTCCCGAGACTCCGCGCTGGCTGGCCGCGATCCGCCGCCGGCTCGTGCCGCGGATCCCGCTCGGCACGCGGCTCGTTGTCACCGCGCCGCGCTACGTCGATTTCACCATCCGCGCCACGATCGTCGCCGACGCCGGCCGTGATCCGATCGCGATCAAAGCTGCCGTCGCGAATGAGCTGAGCAAGCGGCTGGCGCTCATCGATTCCACCAATGGCGTTGCCCGCAGGCCAGGAGTCCCGGTGACGCAGCGCGATGTCTCCGCCTGGCTGCGCGCCGTCGATGGCGTGAAGAGCGTGAAGCTTCAATTGCTGCGCGCCGGCAGAGACGCGAACGAGATCACCGTTCCTCGGGGTGGCCTCCCGCGATTCGACCTCGCCGGGAGCAGCATCGACGTGAAACGGTCGGGGCAGGGGAGCTCGTCATGACGGCAGATCCGCTGCGGAGCTACCGCTTTTCGACCGCTGCCCAATGGAACGCCTGCCTGTTCGATCGGGCCGATTCGTCGGCAGGACTTCGTCCCTTCGCGCCGTTCGCTCTGCCTCCATTGCGATTCGCAACGCCCGGCGCGCACGCTCCGGTGATCACGCGAACCGGCGAGATTCTCTGGCGCGATGACGCCGGCACGCTCTATCGCCTGCCGGCCTGCGCCGAAGCGCCCGAATCCTCCGCCGCGCCGTTCGCCATCGCGCAGGCGACGCGGATGATCGCCACATCGAACGGCTTGTGGGCCGGCTCTCTCCAGCGCTTCGAAATCGACACGCTGTCACGCCTGCTCGCGGTGGAGATTCCGGATGTCGCCGACATCGCCAGCGATGGCCGCGATGGCATCTTTGCCCTCGTCTCACGCGGCGATGCCTGGCAATCGGTTCACCTCGACTGCGCCGGCCGGATCGTCGATACCATCACCTTCGAAGGCATCGCCCACGCCTCGGCATTCGTCTACCTGCGACGCACGGATCGTTTCGTCGTGCTGGTCGATGAGCCGCAGCAATGCCTTCATTGGTATTCCGCGAACGGCGGCGCGGCGACGAGCAACATCCCGGTCGGAGCCATGCACCCGTGCTTCACCGCCACCGCCCTCGGCAGCGATGCACGCGGCCGCGTCTTCGTCGCGGGCGTCGACGGCGAAACGTTCGGCGGCGGCGCGTACGTGCTGACCTTCGACGCCGACGGCAACGCCCTCAGCGAAGTCCCGCTCGATGCGCCTGCCACCGGAATCGTCGCCACGCGCGACAGCCTGCTCGTGACCGATCCGCGCGGCCTGCTGCGATTCGCGGAAGCCGGCGCCGTTCCCGATTCGGCGGCCGAAGTGCGCTGCACGGTGGTCACGCCGATGCTGCAATCGCCCGATCGCGAAGACGCGAGGCGCTGGCTTCGTATCGAAGCGCTGGCCAGCCTGCCGGAGGGTTCGACGATCGAGATGTCGTTCGCGGCAACGGACAATGCCGAGGCTCGGGAGCGGATGAATGCCATCGCCGCGGATGGGTCGCTCACTGCGAGCCAGCGCATCCAGAAGCTCCGCGCCGAGCCCGATCTCTGGCATGCGGCGACCGTGTTTCACGGCAGCGACCCGCAATCGGATACGCCGTTCGCCGCGCCGCTGTTCGACGTGCGGGAACGCTACCTCTGGGTCAGCGTCACTCTGACCGCCGCGCCAGGCGCGCGGCTGCCGGAGTTGACGGAGCTGAAGGTGCTCTATCCGGGTCACTCGCTGATGGAGAACCTGCCGGCCATCTATCAGCGCGCCGAGCAGTCGCCCGGTAGTTTTCTGAGGAGCCTGGTGGGCGTGCTCGAAACGACCACGCAGGGGCTCGATGCCCGCATCGCCGCGATGGGCAGCCGCATCAATCCATCGACCGCGCCCGAGCCGTGGCTCGACTTCATCGCCCGCTGGCTCGGATTGCCGTGGGACGACGGGCTCACCATCGATCAGAAGAAAGCGCTCATGACCCGCGCGCCGCGGCTCGCCAACGGCCGCGGAACGCGCGCCGGCCTCGAAGCGCTGCTGGAAAGTCTGATGCCGGGGACGCCGCGCCGTTTCCGCGTCACCGACGCCACCGCCGATTTCGGGTTCGCCACCGTCGGCGGCGACGGCTGCTCCGGCACCTCCCTCCCGGCCATCCTCGGCGGATTCAACCGCTGGAACGCGGAGCTCGACTCGCGCGCGGTGCTCGGCATCATGCGCTTGCCTTGCGCCGGACAGCGCGACGACGGCACCGGCCAGCTCGCCGGAAAGATTCGCATCGAATTGGCGGCGTCGGCAGCAGAGCGGAAGGCGTGGGAGCCGTGGCTCCTGGCGCTGATCACGGACATGGTGCCGCTCACCGCGCGCGTCGAGTTGCGATGGGTCAGCACGCAGGCGCTGCGCAGCGGCCGGCTCGATGGCAGCCTCACGCTTGAAGCAGCCCCGTCGCCACACCTCGGCACTGACGCCGTAACCGGCCTGGCCCGCCTCCCCGAACGAGGCGCGCGCCTCTCAGCGGACATCGGCACCCCTTTGCGTTGATCGACAGGAGAACCTCATGAACAAGCCCGACACTCAACCCGCGCCGCAACCCACCAGCACCAAAGCGGAATGCTGCACCGAGACTCCCTGCCACTCCGGATGCAGAAACAACTACTTCGAGGGGAAGCGCCTCACCGCCGACTCCTTCCGCGTGGAGCAGCGCTACCTCATCGAGCGGCGGCAGCTGCTCAATCGCGCCATCCACGGCTGGGGCGTGGTGTACGGCTTCGCCATTTCGCGCGGATCGTCGGAGAAGTTGACCATCGGCCCGGGCCTCGCGCTCGACGAATGCGGCCGGGAGCTGCTGCAGTGCGGCCCGAAGAAGGTCCGGATCGAAGATCTCATCGTGCTCGACGAGAACGCCGCCCGCAGCGATCTCGCGCGCACGTTTTCGGGCGGCCAATCGACCGGCAAACCGCCCGAGTGCTGGCTGCTCAGTGTGCACTACGCCGAGCAATCCAGCGGGCCGGTCACCATCAGCGATTCCTGCCGATGCGAGCATCAGGAGTGGGAGCACACCTGTGAGACCGTGCGCTACTCGTTGAGGCGCGTCCTTTGCTCCGAGTGCTGTTGCGATTCCGAGTGCGGGCTGACCTGCGAATGCGGAACCGGGAAGTGTTGCGACGAAGCCGATCCAGCCGGGACCACTAAGAATCCGACGGTCATGAATCCTCCGGCGATCCAGCCGGTCAAGCGCGGCGGCTGCCGCTGCCTCTGCGAGCACCTCACCCGACTGAATCCGAATCCGGAGTGCGGTCCGCTGTGCACCATCGAGGAGCCGTGTGGCCACGCGCGCGTCGATCTCCGCCACGGCGTTCCGCTGGCCTGCATCACCATCACGCCGGGAGAATGTGATCGCTGGGCGCTCGATTCGGTCGTCGACGCCTGCGGTCCGCGCCGCCTGGTCAAGCGCAACGACCTCCTCTTCGATCTCATCCGCGGCTGCGATCTGACGAGGATCAGCGAGATCGGCTGGAAGGATTTTCATCGCAAGAAAGAGCCGGTCCCGTTCGATGAGTTCTCGGCCGCGCTCGGCCCGGCCGGCAACCATCAGGACGTCTACATTTCGCGCGACTTCTGGGTGAAATTCTCGGGTCCGGTACGCAACGACACGGTCCGACCGGACTGCTTTGTCATGACCGTCATGAGCCCGGAGCGTGAAGGCGGCTGGTTGCTGACGTTCCGCGTTCCCATCGTAGATATCCAAATCGCGCCACCGGAGCCTGGCGATCCGCCCGGTCACACGCGCATGGCGACCTTCGTCTTCGACGGTGCCTGGACCGAGGATGCCTTCTACGGCCGCCGAAGCATCTTCATCGGCTCTGAAACCCGGGTCGAGATCGAAGTCCGCGGCGATTTCATCGTCGATTGCAACGGGCAGACGGTCGACGCCAATGCGGTGGGACTCATTCCGGCGCCGACCGGCAATGGCACCCCCGGCGACACGTTCATTTCCACGTTCTCGGTGGCGGCGGCGCGGGACCGCGCCTCGTATGACAAAGGAGCCTCGTCATGAGCGGAACCAACACCACAGTCAACAGCGTCAAGGGGACATCGACACTCGTCAGGGCCAGGTTCGGGCCGGGAATGCTTCTGCAGCACGAGGACCTGGACCAGCTGAACGTCTACACGCGCGAGCTGAGCCGCCTCATGTTCCGCTCGTTGTTCGGATGCGGCGTCATCTGCGGCCTCGTCGTCACCACCGAGACCAAATGCGGCAAGGTGTACGTCACCGTCGGTGCCGGTCTGGCTCTCGACGGCAACGGCGATCCCATCTACCTGCCGAAAGACCAGACCCTGCCGATCGATGAGAATTGCGATCCCAATCTGAGCGGCCCGCTCTGGGTCGTCCTGTGTGGCAATACCAAGTGCTGCGCGCCGCGCACGGCCATCTGTTCCTCCGACGACGATGAATCGCCCTCGGTGTGCACGCGCGAGCGCGATGGCTACGAGATCCGCATCGTGCGCGAACGGCCGCGCTGCATCTGCGGCTGTCCTGAGCCGGAAAACAACGCCGCCGGCCGGCTTCGCGACGACGACTGCAAGTGCGTCGATCCTGAGCTGCCGTGCTACGTCGATCACTACGACGGAAAGTGCGGGTGCTGTAGCGACGACAGCTCCGGCTCCGACTGCAATTGCAACTGCGAGTGCGTTCTTCTGGCGAGCCTGAAGAAGATCGAGGATCCCGCGAAGTCCGGATGGACCGTGGATCATCGCGTGCGCCGGTTCGTGCGTCCGGTCCTGATGCGCGATCCGCAGGTGGAGAAGGAGGAGCAGGCCCGGACGACGATACAGGCTCCCGCGCCGCCGCCGCAGCCTCCCCCGGCGCAGACCACTCCGCCGCCACCCTCGACCAAGCCGCCCGCGCCCACGCCGCCCACGGCGGGGCAACCCGTGTCGCCGGCGCTCCCCGCCCCGACGCCGAAACCTCAAGAACCATTTGCGGGGATTACGGCTACGAATGATGTCGTGGAGAAAGCGGCTGCGACACCTGCCGCAATGGATGCGGAAGAAGGGCAGGCGAAAGCAACAAAACCGGCCAGGCCTCGGCGGCAGCAACGCTCCGGACCCTGATCCATGGCGCTGGACCGCACAGCTCTGACCGCGACGGCCGCAATCAAACGGCGGCCCGCGGTCCCGGCTGCGGTCCAGCGCAGCGCCGCGGCGGCGCGCCCGCCCGCGCGAAAGTTGCAGGAGCGCCTCGGCAATCACGCCACCCAGACTCTCATCGCCCGCGCCATCGCCGCACCGGCGAAGGAGGGCACGAGCCAGGCTCCGAAGCTGCCGGCAAACGCTCCGAAAAACGAAGCGGCCGTGCCCGAGGCCCAGAAAACCCCAAAAGCGGCAAAGCCTTCCGCCGCCGCGGAAAAGGAAAAAGAAAAGGAGAAGAAGCCGGCGGCGAAGGGTGAAGCAGCAGCGGAGAAAGCCGGACCTCCTTCGCCGAGGATGGCCCTTGCGCCCGCGGTCAAAGCGGTGCAGGAACGCTCTACCCGCGCAAAGAAACACGGCGATCAGGGAGTCTTGGTCGGTTCCGCGCAAGCCGCCGCGAAGGATCCGAAAGTCGAAGCGGCGCGGGACGCTTCGGTCGCCACCGTCGAGACCCTCAGCGATGCCCAGACGGCGAAAGTCCGGCGCGAGAAATTCAAAGCCGATCTGACCGCGGCCATCAAAGCAGCCACGCCTGAGCCGAAGACGAAAGAGCAGGCCGAAGAGGTCATGCAGACCGGCGGCAAGAAGGCCAGCAACGCGCTGAAAAGCTCGCTGGCTACCGAGCGCGACGCGGCGGCCGGAGGGATGAAAGGCGCCGTCGCCACCGAAGTCGCGCCGGCGTCTGGCGGTGCCAGGGCGGATATGCAGTCCGACGCCGTCGGCGCAGCGCCGGCGCCGGTTTCCGCCGCGCCTGTCGTGCCCGCGCCGCTTCCACCCGAGCGCCTCGACTACTCCTCCGACCGCGAGTCGACCGACAAAGCGATGGAAGAGAGCGGGGTCACCACGGAGCAACTCGGAAAGGGCAACGAGCCGCAGTTCAACAAGACGCTCTCCGAACGCTCCGCCGCCGAAAAGCATGAGGCCGCCGCCGAGGCGAAGTACCGCAAATCCGAGACGGCCGTGCAGGCGCAGACGAAAACAGCGGCGCAGGAGGAGCTGGCTGAGGGGCTCGGCGGCATCCACGGCGCGCGCGTGCTGCAGATTGGCAGCGTCACCGGCCAGCAGAACGCCACGAAAACAAAAGACGCGCAGGAGCGTGAGCGCGTCACGAAGACCATCAACGACCTGAAGGACAAGACCCGCCAGGACGTCGCCGGAATCCTCACGAAGATGGAGACGGACGCCGCCACGATCTTCGAGGACGGCCTCGGGCGCGCCGAAAAGGCCTACGAGGAGACGTTCGAGGAAGAGAAGGGCGGCATCGGAACGTGGCTCACCACGTGGGGCGACGATTGGGAGCAGCTGATCGAGCGCTCGCTCCGCAAGGCGAGGGACGAGTACTTCCGGCAGGTCGATCTGGCCATCGACGACGTGGCCAATCTCGTCGACGCGAGACTCGAGGAAGCAAGAGCCCGCGTGACCCTGGGCCGCAAGCAGGTCGACGAATTCGTGACGACGCTGGAGGGGAAGGTCAAAGAATTCGGCAAGGAGGCGCTGCAGAGCGTCTCGGGTGACTTCGATGCCATGGAGTCGGAGATCGACCAGCGCCGCGATGCGCTGATCGACAAGCTCGCGCAGCAATACAAGGCCTCGTACGAGCGGATGTCCGCCAAGGAACAAGAGCTGCGCGAGGCGAACAAGTCGTTCTGGCAGCGCGTCTACGACGCCACCGTCGGCGTCATCAAGAAGATCCTGGCCTTCAAGGACATGCTGGTCGGCATCCTGGCCAAGGCGGCCTCCGTCGTGGCCGACATCATCTCCGACCCGATCGGATTCCTCGGCAATCTCGTCTCCGCGGTGATGCGCGGTCTCGAGAACTTCATGGGCAACATCGACAAGCATCTGGAGCAAGGGCTGATGGAGTGGCTCTTCGGCGCGTTGTCCGGCGCGGGGCTGCAGATGCCGGAGAAGTTCGACCTGCGGGGCATCATCGGCATCGTTCTGCAGGTCCTCGGGCTCACGTACGCGAACTTCCGCGCCCGCGCCGTGGCCATCGTCGGCGAGCCGGCCGTCAATGCGCTGGAGAAGACCGCGGAAGTCTTCAAGATCATCATGACCCAGGGCATCTCGGGACTCTGGGACTTCATCAAGGAAAAGGTCCTGGACCTCAAGTCGATGGTCATGGACGCGGTCCTCTCCTACATCAAGGAGCGGGTGCTCATCGCCGGTGTCACCTGGATCATCGGCCTTCTCAACCCGGTCTCGGCGTTCTTCAAGGCCTGCAAAGCCATCTACGACATCGTGATGTTCTTCATCAATCGCGGCTCGCAGATTATGGCTCTCGTCAACGCCATCATCGATTCCATCGCCGCCATCGCCAAAGGCCAGCTCGACAATGCCACCAAGTGGGTGGAGAACGCTCTCGCCAAAGCCATCCCCGTGGCCATCGGTTTCCTGGCCGCCCTCCTCGGCCTCGGCGACATCAGCGGCACGATCCGCAAGTTCATCGAGCGCGCCCAGCAACCGGTGAACAAGGCCATCGACTGGGTGATCGGCAAGGCGGCGAAGGGCGTGAAGATGCTGGGCCAGTCCGTGGCTCAGGCCGGACTGCCGAAAGATCCGGCGGAGCGTCTGAAGCTGGGCATGCAGGCGGCGGTGGCGGCCGTGAATCGTTACGCCGGCAAGAAGGTCGGGAAAGTGGTCCTGACTCCGCTTCTGGCCGCCATCAAAATCAGGTATGGATTCAAGACGCTCGAGGTGTTCCCGTCTGGAACCGATTGGTGGATCGCGGGAACCATCAATCCTTCTGAAAAGGAACCGACCGAGGCCAAGGTGGGCGAGGAGGTGGATTCCGAAGGGAAGGAACCTGGCGACAAGGCCAATCCGATCGAGTTCAAATGGGTCAAGCCGGTGGTTTCGGATTACCCCGACATCAACCTCGTCGTCGACGGTAAGCCGGTCGTGGCCACGCCGCGCGGAACGACAAACGTCGGAGGGTTGAGCATCGGTGTCACCTACGACGATGCACTAGCGATCAAGGATGGGGCCATCCTTCAGGTCAAACCGAAGGTGACGGGCAACTCGGTCAAGGACAATATGAACAAGGTCATGAAGGCTCATGGCTACGACCGGCAGACGGGCAGCGGCGCACCGCGAGATACGGATCACATCGTCGAGAAGCAACTCGGCGGGCCGGACTCGGTCAGCAATCTGTGGCCGCTCAACGCGGGTATCAATCGCAGCTCCGGGGGAACGGTGCGCGGCCAAATCGCCAGCATCCTCACGCGCTATCCCAAGTGGAAGACGCTCGTCGGAAGGTGGATCAAGCTTAAGTTCTGAGCGCGATCATTTCCTGCTCATCAGGTAGGGCCTCTGCGCCAGCCACGGCGCATCCTGAACCCGCCGCATCGCCTGCGCCCGTCGCGGCAGCTTGAGCTTTTCCAGCACGTGATGGACGTGATGCTTGACCGTGGCCACGCTCAGGCAAAGCTCACATCCGATCTCCTTGTTCGACAGGCCGCGGCCGAGGAGCTCCAGCACTTCGCGCTCGCGCCGCGTCAGAGCCAGGTCGGCCTCGGGCTCCGCGGACCGCGTGTCTCTTCGGAACAGCGCGCGCAGAAGGCTGCCGGAAATCTCCGGCGAGCACGCCAGCCGTCCGGCCACGATCTCCGAAAGCGCCTTGCAGAGCGTGTCGATCGAGGCGTCGCGCGCCACGTAGCCGGCGAACCCGGCCCGCCCGCAGCGAATGACTTCCTGCCGCTGTTCGTCGAGCCCCAGCGCCACCAGCGCCACCTCGGACCATTCCGCGGCGATGGCCCGCACGTCGAAGAGATCGACGCCCTGCGTCACATCGATCAGAACGACATGCGCATCCGACGCCGCCAGCGCATTGCGAAGACCGGCCAGATCGTCGACCACTGCCAGAACGGACAGATCCGGCCGGCTGCGAAAGCACGCCGCCAACCCATCGCCAAGCAACCGCACCGGAGTCAATACGATGATGTTCATCCCGGTACCCCCTGTCACCGAGGAGAAACCGAATCAATCACTCCCTCGAAAGACGGAAGGACGTTGTTAAGTAGTGATGCGGGATGCCGAAACGTTTCATCGCGAACGTTCTGGGGCTTGAAGTCGATTGGCTCTACGCGGGCACCGGAATCCGTTCCCGATTCGCGTGCAGCCAGCCGGTAAAGCTCTGCAGCGACGGATTCAGCGCCCGGGTCTCTTCGACGGACCGCGCGCCTCGGAAGTCATCCTCGAAGTCGCGCTTGAACTGGAACATGTTCCCGAGGTCCTCGGCGCCGGGAAAGCCGAAGCTGCGGTAGACGCCCGGCTCGACGGCGTTGTAGCGAACCTCTTCGCCGAGGAGGTTGGCGAAGGCCGCGGCCATCTCGCTGCCGGAGAGATGCTCGCCGGCGATGCCGACGCGCTTGCCGATCATTTCCGGGCCCTTCTTGAAAATGCCGTAGGCACTGCGGCCGATGTCCTCCGCGGCGATGCCGGGCAGTTTGGCGTCGCCCATCGGCAGGGTGATGGCCAGCTTGCCGTCCGCGCCGCGCGCCGGCCCCATTCCGAAGCCGATGAAGTTGTCCCAGTAGAACGACGTCAGGAGAAACGTCGTCGGCACACCGAGGTCTGTGAAGATCTGATCGGCCTCTCCTTTGGCATCGAAGTGAGGGACCTTGTACTTCTCCATCAGCGTCGGCATGCGGTCATCGCTCAGCGGCACCCGTTTCCGCGTGTCTTCGAGCGTCGACCAGATGACGTGTTTTACTCCGGCATCCCTTGCCGCCTCCGCCATCGCCCGCGCATGTGCCAGCTCTTTCTCCGGCGAGAAATGGTCCCAGAAGAAGGTGACGCAATACGCGCCATAGGCCCCTTCGAACGCCCGCCGCAGACTCTCCGGATCGTCGACATCCCCCGCCACCACCTCGGCCCCAAGCGCCGCCAGCTCCCGCGCCTTCGCCGAGTTGACGTCGCGCGTGATCGCCCGCGCCGCGAAGGGATGATCGGGATCAGAGAGAATGGCCCGAACCAGCCCCCCTCCCTGCGCTCCCGTAGCACCAACGACGGCGATGATCTTCTTTTCCGGCATGGTTTCCTCCCTGGATGGTTGGGAGTTTATCCGCAGATGACTAAGGCCCGCCCTGCCGCGATAGCGGCACAAGAAGATAGCCAGAGGTTCGAGCGAAGCGAGCACTTCTGGTCATGGAGCGCGTTTGAAAATCGTGCCGCGTCAGCGGAACTGGGATGAATCCCGAAACTCCAGTGCCGCTGTCGCGGCACGGTACCGATGACACATCCCTTTCCAGGCGTCGCTCGCAAAAAGCGCTCGCACGCCTGGCTACCTTCTCGTGCCGCTATCGCGGCGATGAGAGCACTTCGAGCGGAGGCAAACGATTGAACACCCGTGTTGAATAACTGTACGGCTTGGACGGTTCGGGACATGCTGTTTGTGGCGGATCAGGCAATCGCATCATAGAGTAAGGCTAATCGCTTCTACTGCTGCGGTTCCTCACTAGGTGGCGGCGTGCCTATAGCCAACAATGAATCGGCGCTAATTGGCGGTAGCGTGTCCAACTCCTTAGGCGCATATTTATCGAAGAGTTCATCTTGCCGTTTAAATCCATCAGTGCTGAGCATCCGCGACCTAACGAATCCGGTTTCATCGGGCGGCGATGTGACTATGATGTTTATGCGCCGTCCGACACCTGGAGCGCTGTTCGCTAGCTTCATGGCCTCGTACACTACATAGAGCGTGCGCTCCAGGGTGGCGTAATCGGTGAGCTGTCTCTGATACAGAACTGAATTAGCTATGCCGCTCCCCGAACCGATAGTTGCAAAGTTGTCATGGCGACACACTTCACCGTTATCGCTGATCGTGAAGATACGTGGCACGTGCTTTCTAGCAGCGTAGTCGCTTGACGGGAATCCGCACACGATCAGATCGCAGTCGAAATTGAGCGCTCTAACTTCACTTTCGGTGTCTCGAAATACCGTCTCCGAAAAGTACGCCTTCCCGTGTTGGATAAATTCTGAATATGACACTCCTAACTTCATTCGCACGTGATGATCACACAACGCCAATTTGTGGCGCTCGGCGGGAGTTTTTAACTCGCTATAAAGATTTGATTCTGTTAGCTCTGTGCCGTCAAGAGCGGAATCGTAGGTTTGAAGTAGTTCGCGCGCGCTCGCGACGTTGCCCGCCAAAAGGGCTGGCCAATTCTTCGTAAGCCAACTCAACTTGAAACCGACATCCGCGCCGATCCATCCTATTTCAACTCTCAGGTCGGCGGCTAATACGATTCGCGGCGCGCCGTCTTCCCGAGATGCCGCAGCGATGCAGAGGGTCATATCGCGCTCCCACGGCAGAGATTCGCGCTGCCGTTTGCGCGTCAGGATATCGCGACGCGCCGGGGTCATGGCAGCCTCCCGCGACCGCCTAAGTTATCTGCTGTTACGGAATCCGATTCAAACTGACCCATGACCGGTTCATTGCGCATCAGGTCCGTTTGCCGACGTTGTTTTTCACCGAACGACCGCTCTATGCAGACGGCCATTGCTGGCACGAGATGGGGAAGGTCACCAGCCACCTCCAATGTGCCGGACGATCTGCTAAACCGTTCGATCGAGGACTTCGTCGCGGCAGTGGAGTGCGCGTCCAAGGATGGATGGGCCGCGTTCGATCGTTTGGAGCAGTAGTTCGATTTTGGATCTGTCCACTACCGGTAGACCAAGTTCGCGGAGCGCCGTTGAAATGTCAGTCCTCTTTCGCCCTCGGTTTTCTGGTCCGCTTGGTGCCCAGTCGCTTGAAGTTCTGGCGTGAAATCACCGGTTTGCCGGTTTGTCGCTCGATATCCTTGCGCGTCCTTCCGGCTACCGCACCGCCGTCCTTGGCGTCCCTCTTCAGCGGCTGCATGCCGCGTGACTCTCGGTCGCGATGCAGCTTCGTAGTCGTTGCCTCGCCCAGCATGGTGAGAATCAGTTCAATATCGGTCATGTGGTCGCGCAAGTTCTCTCGTTCCAGCGCCTTCACCTGTTTGTACTCGTCGACCTTGAGACCAAAGGTCCCCTGCATGATCTCGTTGGTCAGGATGGCAACCCTTGTCGAGGCGCCGCGATCCTTCCACTCGTCGGTGAGGTCCTGTCGTACGGCGATGCCTCGCAGCCGCTTGTCGATCCACTCCTTGGGATAGCCTTTCTTTTCGTAGAGCTCCTGCATACGTGCCAAGGCCAACTCGGGGTTTTCGATCTCGTCAATTCGCTCCTTGCCTACTCGGGCCAGCCAACGCTTGAATGGCTCGGCCTTGGGGCTGGGGATGGACTGGATCAGGCGGAAGATGCCTTCGGTGTTCCAACACTGCATCTTCTGAGGTCCCCCGGTCGTCGCAAAGTCCAGGGCAAGGGGGGGGACAAATTGTCCCCCCCCTTTCAGGGCTTTGCCCAGATCGGGATCCCGTTTGCGCATCTTCTTCCAGTAGCCGGAAGGATCGGGTGAGTCTGTCAGGGCAGCGATTATGTCAGTGATGACGAACCACCATTCGTCGTTGTGCAGCGTGTGCCGGATTTCGCGCTTCTGAAAGAGCGCGATGCGGGTATTGCGATCGTCGCTGGCCATCTGAGATGTATTCGGAGGATATCAAGCGACTTCAGGGCGCGACACAATCTCCACCCCCAGTAGAACAATTGACTCTTCCCCAAAACCGAGGGAGCCTCGGGGGCTGGAGGTGTGTCGTGATGTTGATCGATGATGATGACGAGGTCGACCCTATCGCCGAGGCGGAGCGGATGGACAGGTTCTTTGATGGCGAGGAGCCGGGGGAGGTTCCGCTGGAGGTTCTTCGGGAGAATGGGATCGGGATTCCGGCGAAGCCGCCGGCAGGGGAGACGGAGCTGCGGGCCAAGTTGTGGGAGATCATCGAGGGGATGGCGGATATCGGGATGGTGGTCGAGAACACCGACCATCTCAGCGATCTCGAGCTCTATCGGTATCTGGTCGACGATGCGCTGATCGAGGAGACCGTGCTTCCGATGGGGCCGGGAGGGACCTGGCATCTCAGTCCGATCGGGAGCGGCAGCGCGGAGGACAACCAGATCTATCTTCGCTACTACGCCGACGATGAGTATCGCGAGATGTGGCGGCGGGACTTCGGCGCTGTGCTGCCGCCGAGGGAGACGCCGCCGTGCGATCGCGACCGGTTTCTGCCGGGGCATGGGCCGCTGGCGTCGTGAGGGACTCCGTCTTCAGAAGGGCATCTTGTTGATGAAGTCCTGGGAGAACCTGGTCGAGATGCCATCGTTTGGGGCCCACGGCACGATCACGACCTCTCCCAGGGTGACCGTGGTCATCGCATCAAACCGCAGGGCGACGCTCGCGTGCGTCACTTCATTTGCCTTCAGCTGCAGATGCTCCACCTTCGCCGGTCGCAAACCAAGGAGTGTCACCTCGACGCTATAAAGCCCATCGTTCAGAGACGTGATCTTGAACGCACCAGTCACGTCCGTGAGGGTCGTGAGCACTTGCCTGGTCACTTCGTCCCGGATCACGATGGTGACCCCTGGGAGCGGGGCGCCCGCTTCATCGCGAACCACACCGGTGAACACCGCCGGCTGGGGAGTGGCGACCCGCTCGATTTCGAGTTTGACTTTCGATCCATGGATTTTGAGCCGCGGTTTGGTGCCGAGTGCAAAGGCTGGAAGAGTGCACAGCGCCGCGATCAATGCCGCCGCCACGCGCGACGCCCGCCGTCGCATCGCGCGAAGTCCTGTCGGGCAGTCGCCGGTCAGCAGCGTGCCGTCGGCGCGCCGGTACAGGCGGGCGCAAACGCGTCCCTCCGTCCGCATCAGCAGCTCGCGCACTTCCTCGCGCGTCATCTCGGCGAAGTTGTAGACGTTGAGACTGCAGAGCGCGCAGTGGCGTACCCGCTCGTCGCCGGCCATCCCTTCCCACGAGGCCTGGCACGGCGTGGCGATACGGAGACTTCCCAACGGACCGTTTGCCTTTGCCATGAACCGCGAGTGTAGAGCGCGATGCGGGGGCCGGTGTCAACGACGCGGAAACGATCGGTCGATCGCTGTAAACGACTGCCAGGCATCCCCTCGGGAACTTCTCTTGCACCGCTCTCCTCCGCTTGACGACCATCACCTGTGCCGACTGCGGGAGTGCGCAGACGATTCCGGATCTTCCGCCCGGGGCGACTGCGGAGTGTCATCGGTGTGACCGGCTGCTGGCGCGGCGGTCGTGGACGGGCGTCGAAGGAAGCCTGGTCTGCGCGCTGGCCATCTTCGTGCTGCTGCCGCCGGCGGTGTTTCTGCCGCTGATGGCGTCGACCATCAAACATTTGGTCTACGGCGAGAGCCGGCTCGTTACCAGCGTTCCGGTCATCTATAGCGAGGTGTGGTTTCCGTTCGCCTTCGGATTCCTCTTCTGCGCTTTCCTCTTTCCGGCGGTGCGCGCGCTGCTGCAGATTCTGGTGCTCGGATCGATCCGCTGGGGATGGCCCCTTCCGGAGCGCGGCCGGCTTTTCCGCTGGAGCGAGCAGCTGCGGATGTGGAGCCTGACCGACGTGGTGGTCATCGCCGGGCTCATTGCCTACTACCGCGCCTCCATCTCGGCATCGGTGGAGCTGGGCATCGGCGCCTGGTCATATTTCTTCGTGGCCATCCTCTCGTTCATCGCCGACCGCATCCTTGACCGGCGCCTGGTCTGGAATGCCATCCTCCCCGACACTACTGCGTATCCCGGAGAGCTCGCGCCGTCATGCGACGTCTGTGAGATGACGGTTCCAAGCCGGCGCCCGGGCGACTTCTGTCCGCGATGCGGCGACCGGCTCGATCATCGCGTGGGGCCGCGATTCGCTCCGGCGCTGGCGGCGATCGGCGCGGCCATCCCGCTCTGCTTCCCGGCCTATGCGGGCTCGGTGATGGTGAACCAGAACCTGCTGGCCTTCATCGAGCACACCGTTTTCGGCACGGTTCAATTGCTGGCCGATCGCGGCTACTGGCAGTACGGCGTGGTCGTTCTCGTGGCCGGCGTGGTCGTTCCGATCACCGAGCTGGCGGGGCTGCTCTGGTTGTTGTATCGCGTCCGCTTTCCGAGCCGGAAGGGATTGGTGCGGAGGACGCGCGTCTATCGCATCCTGCACAGGCTGGCGCGCTGGCCGATGATCATCCCCTTCATCGCCGCCATCGCCGCGCCGATCGTCAACTTCAAAGGGATCGACGCCATCGCCACCGGCCCCGGCGCCACGCCGCTGTTCATGGTCATCGCATTGATCATGCTGGCCGTGCGCGTCTTCGAGCCGCGGATGATGTGGAAGACGGCAGGGGAGTTGTCATGACCGACCATGACGATCACGATCCCGAAGCTCCGCACGCGAAGGTGCATCTGGCGAAGTGGTCGCCGTGGATCTGGATCATCCCGGCGGTGGCGGTCTTCTTCGCCGGGTATCTCGTCGTCCGCTACGGCTTCTTCGGCGGCGGCGACATCACCGTCCGCTTTGCAGACGCCCGCGGGCTCGATCGCTACAGCCCGGTGCGATTCCGCGGCGCGAAGGTGGGGACGATTCAGAAGATCACCATCGACGAGAACCTGCGCCAGGTGGTGGTGCGCATCACGCTCGATGCGGCGATGAATCATGCGCTGAACACCGGCACCCGTTTCTGGATCGTTGAGCCGGCGCTCGAAGGCGGCGGCCTCGGCGGGCTCCTCTCCGGCACCTACGTCGGCATCGCGCCCGGAACCGGTTCGCAGACGAGCGAATTCATCGGCCAGGAGTATCCGCCGCTCCTGACGCCGCCCGAGGATGGGAAGACCGTGATTCTGGACGCGCGGGGATTGGGATCGATCGCCGTCGGTTCGCCGGTGACCTTCCTCGGCATCCGCGCCGGCACCATCCTCGGCGCCGAATACGACGAGAAGCGAGGCATCACCGCCGTGCACGCATTCATCGTCAAGCGCTTCGCCAACGATGTGCGGCAGAGCACCCGCTTCTGGCGCGCGGGCGGCCTCACCGTCACCCTCGGCGCGGGCGGCATCTCCACCGGCGGCGCATCGCTGGCGTCGCTGCTCAACGCCCCCATCGCGTTCTATACGCCCGAGGTCATGGCCGGGCCGGAAGTGATGGCGGGGACGCATTTCGATCTCTACGACTCCGAAGGGGCCGCGATTGCGGCTTCGGACGGACCAAATCTCACCTATCTCACCTACTTCCCCGGACCGATCCACGGATTGACGGCCGGAACCACGGTGCAGATGAAAGGCGTGAACGTGGGACACGTGCGCGATGTGCGCCTGCGTTACGTGCCGGAGACGGCGTCGCTGGAGACGCCGGTGACGCTCGAGATCGATCCGCGGCTACTGGAGATGCAGGTCTCGCCGTCGACCACGCGCGAGGAGCTGCGGGCGATGATGAATGACGCGTTGGAGAAGCTGGTGCGGAAGGGGATGCGGGCCTCGCTCTCGACCAGCCTGGTGCTGCCGGGAGCGGGCGGCGTGTCGCTGGACATGGTGGCCGCGCCGGGCACGGGACACCTGATCATGACCAGCGATCCGCCGATCATTCCGACGGCCGCGGGCGGCAGCGGGTTGGAAGGCGCGCTCGGCGCGGTCAACGACGTCGCCGGCAGAATCCGCAATCTTCCGATCGAGGAGATCGCCGGCCATCTGCGCAGCACGGCCCAGAAACTCGATTCGATCGTGCACGATCCGGCGCTCGATCAGAGCCTGCAGCGTCTCAACAAGTCGCTCGGCGACGTGGAGGCGATCACAGCCACGGCGCGCGAGAACGCCGCTCCGATCGTGCACAGTCTGCGCAACGCCGCTACGTCGGCGGAGTCGGTGGCCAAGACGGCGAAGGAGAACGTCGGTCCGATCGTCGACAGCCTGCGCAACACCGCGGCCTCCGCCGAGGCCGCGGCGAAGAGGGCGCAGGATCTGATGGGGAGCTCGACGCGCCAGAACTACGACCTCGGCGCGCTGATCAAGGAGCTGACGCGCGCCGCCGAGTCGGTGCGCGCGCTGGCCTCGTACCTCGAGGAGAATCCCGACGCATTGCTCAAAGGAAGAGGTAAGGGGAGGGACAAAGGGAAATGATCATCCGCCGGACCTTGCCGTTCCTGCTGCTGCTTCTCGCCGGCTGCTCGTTCTTCTCCCGATCGCAGAGCCGTTTCTTCTCGCTCGACCGGATCGCGCCAACGTCAACAGCGCCGGTGGCGGCGGTTCGCGGTCTCCCGATCGGAATCGACGGCGTCGAGCTCCCTCCCGGTCTCGATCGCCGCGAGATCGTGGTGCGCAAGGCCGATCACCAGTTGGAAGTTCGCAGCACTGATCAGTGGTCGGCATCGCTGCAGCCGCTGGTGCTGCACACGCTGGCGTTCGATCTGGCCGCGCGACTGCCAGAGGGGATGGTGATCCTTCCCGGCGAATCCAAGCCCGCCGCCATGCGCTCGATCGACGTCGTCCTCGAAGACCTCACCGCCGGCCCGGATGCGAAGGTTGTTCTCGACGGCCGGTGGGTTGTGCGCGAGAGCGGGCGGGCGGATGTCGCACACCACGAGCGGATCGTGGTGGACATCGCGTCGCTGGACAGCGCCGCGATCGCGGCCGGTGTCAGTCAGGCGCTTGGGACGCTCGCGGATCGGATCGCGGCAGGGATGTAGAAGCGGAGCGCCGTCCGTCTCGGCGGCTGGTGCGGCGGCGTCCTCGCCGCCGCGGTTACAAGCGAATGTCTGGTGTCTTGGCGGCTCGGCGGCGAGACGCCGCCGAGCCAGCCGGCGCGGACGCCAGCGTTCCACTGCGCTGGACCGGACTCCCGCAAATGGAATAGCATCCGCTTTCGCCTCTGTTCGTTCGGAGGCAATTTCGCAGTCGGTTTTTTCAGGCCCTTAGCTCAGTTGGTTAGAGCGCTACCTTGACACGGTAGAGGTCAGCGGTTCGAGTCCGCTAGGGCCTACCATCCCCGCCGATCGCGCCGGCCTTCCGCTACCAAACGAACGATGGGCCGCAAAGCACGCGAGAAACAGATCCGGGTTGCCGAGCCGCGCGTCGTTGCGGCCGATGTTGCGCCGGTGGCGAATCCGTGGAACCGGCGCGAATGGATGATCGTCGCCCTCCTCATCGCCATCACCGCCGCTGTTTTCGGGCAGCTGGCCACGCACGCCTTTCTCAACTTCGACGACGGACAATTCATCACCGAGAATCAGCACGTCCTGCATGGCGACATCTCCTGGGCGCTGACCTCGGCGGAGATCGGCTGGTATCCGCTGACGTGGCTCTCGCACATGCTCGACGTCGCGGTCTGGGGGCAGCGCGCGGGGATGCATCTGCTGACCGGCCTGCTGCTCCATGCGATCAGCGCCGTCCTGCTGTTTCTGGCGATGCGGCAGCTGACACGCGCGCCGTGGGCCTCGGCGTTCATCGCGGCGCTCTTCGCCATCCATCCGATGCACGTCGAATCGGTGGCCTGGGCCTCGGAACGGAAAGACACGCTGTCGATGCTCCTGGCCATGCTGGCGCTCTGGCTCTACACCCGCGCGCCGCGGCGGATGCTCGCCGTCTCCATCGCGCTGGCGCTCTCGCTCATGGCCAAGCAGATGTACGTCACGCTGCCGTTCGTCTTTTTGCTGCTCGACGTCTGGCCACTGGAGCGTCTGCGCACGCGCGACGACCTTCGCCGCCGGGCCATGGAGAAGTGGCCGCTCTTTGCGCTGTCGATGGCCGGCATCGCCGCGGCGTTCATCGGCCAGAGCAATCTGAAGGCGGTCCATTCGACGGCGTCGCTACCGATCATCGATCGCGTGGTCAACGCTCTGATCGCCTGCGCCACGTACCTCGTCAAGCTGTTCGTCCCGGTCGATATGGCGTTGCCGTATCCGCTACGAATCGTTCCGGTCAGCGCCGCCATCGTGCCGTTTCTGATCCTGACGGCGATCACCATCGCGGTAGTGATCGCGCGCCGGCCGGCTCCCTATCTCCTCATCGGCTGGCTGTGGTTCCTCGGCACGCTGCTACCGGTCATCGGCATCATCGCCATCGGCAATCAATCGATGGCCGATCGCTACACGTACTTTGCCTACATCGGCCTGTTCATCGCCATCACGTTCGGTGCGATCGATCTGGCGAAACGGATACGGATTCCTGCGTCGGCGCTCGGTACGATCGCGGCCATCATCATCGCTGGTTGTTCTGCCGTGGCTGCGCGTCAGGTGAGCTACTGGAAAAACCCGGAGGCGCTCTTCACGCACACGCTGGCGGTCACGCGCGACAACTCCGTCGCTGAATATCTTCTCGGCCAGAGCCTGCAGGTGACGAAGCCCGATGTGGCGATGATCCACCTGCACCGCGCCATCGATCTGGTCCAGCCGCTGCTGCAGATCGAGAACGCCACCACGCCCGATTGGTATCCGCAGGCGTACGTCGGCCTCGGCACGGCCATGCTGATGAAGGCGCGCCCGATGCCACAGTCGGATGCGCGCGATGCGCTGATCAAACAGGCCATCGCCACGTTCCGCCAGGCGCTGGAGATCGATCCGAATGCGGCGCACGTGAAGAACAACATCGGCGTGGCCATGCAGATGCTTCCGCAAACGTCGCCGACGTCGATGCAGCTCCGCTTCGATGCGCACCTCACGACCGGGACGTATCTGTCGCAGCACGGCCGCTACCCCGAGGCCGTCGAGGAGTACCGCCGGGCCACGGAGATTTTCCCGAAGTCGGTGGAGGCCCACATCTACCTCGGGCTCGGCCTTCTGCAGGCGAACAAGAAGCCGGAAGGGATCGCCGAGCTGCGCACGGCTCGGGATCTCGACGCAAAACAGGCGAATGCGATGCTGACGAAGGCGTTGCAGATGCCGACCAGCGAGAGGAATCTCGATGGGTTCATCGAGCAGGTGGCGCGGTAGACCATTGCCGCCGAGCCGGCGGCGGTACAGCCGTCGAGCCGACGGCGCTACGCTGCGGCGAACTGCGCGACTGTCTCCTGAATCGCCCTTCGCACGGCTTCGTTGCTGCCCATCTTTGGCGTCCAGCCCATCGCCGTCATGCGCGAGGTGTCGAGCCGCACCTTCGGCACATCACCCGGCCAGCCGCGGGAGCCGCCGGTGCGGGAGACCTCGACCTTTGCCGCATCGAGCCCCATCGCTTCGATGGTCCACTCCGCGATCTGGTTGACCGAGGTCCAGTCGGGGACGGCCAGGTTGTAGCAGTTGACCAGATCGGTGGCGGTGCCGTGGCCGAACATCATCCCGTCGAGGCAGTCCTCGACGTGGACGTACGGTTTCGACTGCGTGCCGTCGCCGAGGATTTCGAGACGCGTTGGGTCGCGCTGCAGCTTCAGGACGAAATCGTGGATCACGCCGTGCGTCGGATAGCCGCCGACGATGTTGCCGAAGCGGAAGATCCAGCACTTCATCTGGTACGACGCGGCGAAGGCGGTGATCAGGGTCTCGCAGGCGATCTTGCTGGCGGCGTAGAACGAGATTGGGAAGAGCGGTCCGTAGTTTTCCGGCGTCGGCAGCACGGTCGGCTCGCCATAGATCGCGCCGCTGCTGGAGAAGATCAGCTTCTTCGTGCCCGACACGCGCATGGCCTCGAGCAGGTTGTAGGTCACCAGCGTGCCGCCTTTGAGATCGAAGTCGGTGTAGCTGGTGCCGTAGCTGATGTCGCTGTTGGCCGCGAGATGCCATACCAGCTCCGGCCGCAGCCGCTGGAAGAGGGCAACGAGGCGATCGCGATCGAGGAGATCGAATTCGTGAAAGGTGAAGCCGGGCTTCTCCAGCGAGCGGGCGATGTATTCGCGCTTCCCGAGGAAGAAGTTGTCGATGCCGTGGACCTCATGGCCTTCCGCGAGCAGGCGTTCGAGAAGGTTGGTTGCGATGAAGCCGGCGGCACCGGTGACTACGATTCTCATGTGGTTCGTAGATTAGTCGAAACGTAGGTCGGACTCTCAGTCCGACCGGCTGATCCGGGTCTGAAACTTCAGCGACGAGGGGTATTCACGAGGGGTCGGACTGGAGAGTCCGACCTACGTTAATCCACTGATCGTTCGCGCCAGCTCCTCGGGCGTACCGATATCGAAGAACTCGAGATCGACGATCTCGCACGCCAGCCTTCCCTCGGCGGCGAGGCGCGGGAAGATGGTCTCCTCGAACGAACAGGCGCCGGTCGCCGGCAGCATGTCGATCACGCTCGACGGCATCAGCGAAAACCCCGCGTCGATGTAAGGCAGCTCCGGGGCGTGCTTATCGAAACGGGTGATGCGATCGCCGTCGACATCCGTGTTGCCGATGTCGCGGCGCGGATAGACGGCGAGGGTTGGCTCGTCATGTTCGGCGACGAAGCGGTCGTAGTCGAAGTAGCGGAGCACGTCGCCGTAGGTCATCACGAAGCGGTCGCCGAGGAACGTGCGGGCTTCGCGGATGGCACCGCCGGTGCCGAGGGGCTCGGTCTCGCGGCTGTATCGAATGTGCACATCGAAGCGCTCGCCGTCGCCGAAGTGTTGTTCGATGACCTCGGAGCGGTAGCCGGTGAGGAGGACGATGTCGCGCAATCCGCATCGTGAAAACGATTCGATGACGCGCTCGAGGTACGGCCGGCCGTTGATGGGGATCATCGGCTTGGGGAGGCCGCGGGCGAGCTCGCCGAGGCGCGTGCCGAAGCCGCCGGCGAGGATGGCTACGTTCGTCATTCCGCGCTCGCCGAAGCCGCGCCGCCGGAGCGCTGGCGTCCCGCCGGCTGGATCGGTGGCGTCCGCGCCGCCGGGTTAGCAGCGAGTGTTTGGAGTCTTGCCGGGTCGGCGGCGCGGACGCCACCGGGCCAGCTGGCGCGGACGCCAGCGCTCCTCTCGCTCATGCTCGTCGCCTCACGGCGCGCGCTCTCCACAGCCGCTTGAACGTCCACACCGTCGAGTTCCAGCGCTGTAATGTCGACGCCCCGATCCGGTCGCGATACTCAATCGGAATCTCGGCCACGCGGTAGCCCATGCGATACGGGATCACCAGCATGTCCACCGGGAGCGCCGGGCCTTGCGGGTTCCAGGTCACGTTGTCGATCATGCTTTTTCGGTAGGCGCGCATGCCGCTGTGGACGTCGGTGGTCTTGATGCCGTGGAGCAGGCGCGCGGTCCAGGCGAAGATACGGTTGGCGAGGTAGTTCGCGAATGGCATGGCCTTGGGCCGCCTGGCCAGGCGCGTGGCGTTGACCAGGTCATAGCCTTGATCGATGAGCGCGACCAGCGTGGGGATCGTTTCCACCGGGTAGGTGTCATCGCAATCGAGAGTGATGACGATGTCGCCGGCGGCATCGCGCACGGCGCGATCCATGGCCGGGCCGTAGCCTTTCGGCGGGAACTGTTTGAACACGCGGCAGCCGAGCTCCGTGGCGATTTCGGCCGTCCGATCCTTACTGGAGTCGACCAGAAAGATCTCGGCGTCGGGCGCAACGCGGCGGATGTCGCCGACGACCTTGGCGACGGCGCGCTCTTCGTTGAGCGTGATCATGGAGATGGTGAGTTTCATTTGTAGTCAACTAATCGACTGCTTCTCCGTCCTTCAAAAATCATCTGAAACGCCAGCGCGCCGGGCCAGGCCGAGGCGATGACGCGCTCGATGGGGTAGATCGTTTTCAGGTACAGCTTGTAGGGTCGCGATTCGAGTAACGCAGAGGGATCGTGCGAGTCGGTTTTGCCGCCGAGGAGTTTTTTGGCGAGGGGAACGAACGGACGCACCAGTCCGGGATTGTATGTGCGGCGGACGATTTCCAGTCCCACCTGTTCGATCATCTCCTTCGCCGTGCGTCGGGTGAAGAAGCGGAGATGCGTGTGATCGAGAACGCCGGTCTCCTCGTAGCGGAAACGTCCCATCAGGAGATTGAGGCGCACCGACCAGAGGCCGACGTTCGGGAGCGAGACGATGACGCTGCCGCCGTCTTTCAACAGATCGAGATAGCCGCGCAGAACGCCGATGGGCCAGGGGAGATGCTCGAGGACGTCGGCGAAGATGATGACGTCGAAGCGGCGATCTCCGAGCATGTGGTTCTGCAAATCGGCGTGAATGACCTCGGTGATGCGCGTGCGGGCCACCGTCACCGCCTCCGCGCTCGACTCGATGCCGGTGACGCGGTTGCCGCGTCTGGCGATGTGCTGCGAGGTGGTGGCGAAGCCGCAGCCGACGTCGAGGACGTCGAGATCCTTCCGATCGCCCCAGAGGCGGAGAAGGCCCCAGTTGACGTCTTCGAAGTATTGGTAGGTTTCGGATTCGTACATGTATTTGTGAGCTCTTAGCTGTTAGGGGGACGACGATCAAATCCAGGCACTCTCCTCACATCGCTCCTGACAGCTAAGAGCTAACAGCTAAGAGCTAACAGCTAAGAGCTAACAGCTAAGAGCTTCGAAAGCGCGACCGCCCTCTCGATGCACACATCGCTATTGATGTAATCGAACTGCGCGAACCTCCCCAGCAGATGCAGCCCCGTTTCGGCGACGGCGTTGCGCATGGCGGTGACGTTGGCGCGGTAGTCGAGGTCGTAGACCGGGTAGCCGTAGAGGAAGCGGACGACTTTGCGGTAGACGATGGTCGACGGGTCGACCAGACCGGTCATCTCCAGCTCGCGGATGGTGCGGTCGATGATCTCGTCGTCGGTCATCTCCCAGGCGCCATCGCCGCCTTCGTTAGTGGTGATCTCGGCCATCACCGACGACCAGCCCTGCGGCACGCAGCGCTCGCTGAATCCCTTCGGGAACGAGAGGCGGTGAAAGAGCAGCTG
>Ga0157378_10000399_pt1 | contig 42664 bp, 32 predicted proteins | sample M65metaG_FD_115309 | JGI IMG/M metagenome (GOLD analysis project Ga0157378, IMG submission 115309) | Miscanthus rhizosphere microbial communities from Kellogg Biological Station, Michigan, USA - M6-5 metaG | ecosystem: Host-associated > Plants > Roots > Rhizosphere > Soil | place: USA: Michigan... | reverse complement strand
GACTTCGTTGCCGTCCCAAACAGGCCCAATGCTGGCGAGGACCTGTCGGCGCTCGTCATCGGTTTTCGCCACCAGTAGATGAATGGCGCCGGCGCTGAGGTCGAAGCCGTCGAGGAGAACGTAAACGGCAATCATAATGGCGACGAGACAAAACCAGACTGTGCCCATGTACGCGTGCTCCTCAGTCGGCTGCGATGGCGACGGCGTCTTCTCTCCGCGATGATCCTTTGTCGGGATCAGGCCCAAGTTCAATTTCGCGATAGATCAGAAAGAGCCAGAGAATACCGAGCACCATATAAAGGCCCATGAACCCGATCAGAGTGAACCAGGCGTTCCCGGCGGCTACGCGTGGCGAGATGCCATGGCGGTGCGCATCAGGCCGTAGATCAGCCACGGTTGCCGGCCAAGCTCGGCGGTCATCCAGCCGGCGGTGTTGGCGATGTAGGGAAGCGGAACGCAAAGCATAAGAAGCCAGAGCATCGGGCGGAAGGCATACAGCTTGCCGCGCCAGAGCAGAGCAGAGCAGAGCAGAGCAGAGCAGAGCAGAGCAGAGCAGACAAAACCATCACAGCAATGAAGATGGTGCCCAGCCCGACCATGACGTGATAGCAGTAATAGAGGAGCGGGATCATGTCGGGCCAATCCTCTTCCGGGAAAGCGTCGAGGCCGCGGATATCTGCGGACCAATTGCGATAGGTTAGAAAGCTGAGCATTTTGGGGAATTCGGCGGGGTTATCGAGCTTGCGCTTCTGGACGTCGGGCTGGCCGAGGATGGCCAGTGGAGCTCCCGTCTGAGTGTGGAACACACCCTCCATCGCCGCGAGCGTGATGGGTTGATGCTGGCTTATGAGTTTGCCCTGCGTGTCGCCAGTGGGAAAAAGCTGGAGCAAAGCGGCGACCATGCCGACCAGTACGCCGCCTTTAACGAAGATGCGGCCGTAGACCTCATGGCGATTGGTGAGCAAATAGAAGGCGCCGATGGCGGCCATGACGAAGCAGCCGGTTTGCACCGCGCCCAGCATGGTGTGTGCGTACTGCCACACGGACCAGCTGTTCACGAGTAGTTGCCAAAAGCTGGAAAGCTGGATCTCGCCGTGCGGGCCCAGCGTATACCCGGGGGGGTGCTGCATCCAGGTATCGGTGGCAACGATAAGATAGCCCGAGAGCCAAGACCCGAGCCACACGAGAAAGGCCGCCCACCAGTGCCCGATGCGCCCAAGTTTCTTCTCGCCGAATAGGAAGAGCCCGAGGAAGCTGGATTCGAGGAAGAAAGAAAACACTCCTTCCATGGCCAGGGTCTGGCCGATGACGCCCCCGGCAGATTTTGAGAACTCCGCCCAGTTGGTGCCGAACTGAAATTCCTTGGGGGTGCCAGTGACGACGCCGACGGCGAAGTTAATTCCAAAGATTCGCGCCCAGAATTTTGCAGAGGTGTTGTAGCGTTCATCGTTGGTGCGGAGAAATTTGGTCTTGAGATAGACGATGAGCAGGGCGAGACCCATCGTCAGTTGAGGGAAAATATAGTGGAACGTAACGGTGAAGGCAAAGTGCAGCGGAAATCTTCCAACGCACCCGAGATCGTCGCTGTGATACGCATCACGCCGTGGCAGGATGTCAGCCGGCGTGTAAGCGGTTAGTGGCGCGGTACTGAGAGTGAACAGCTTCAAGGAATTTTTCATTCGCGGGCCAGCCGCGGACTTCGACACCGAGCTTGGAACTAATGCGCGTGGTGATCTGTGCGGCCATCGAGCCGCGAAGGGAGGGATCGAAAGTGTCCCGGCGTTGCAGGAACATTTCAATCAGGTGGAGCTCCTCGACAGTGATATGGCTGACATCGTAGGTGGGCGCGGCAGCATCGATGTGCGTTTCCTGAAACGGCCGGGCGGCTTCGACGTTCCTTTCGTGGACGACGACGGTGCCGGCCACAAAATCGCCGAGGCGTTTGTTTTGTTTGCTGAAAAAGACGCTAATGATGGCGATGCCGTAAAAGACAGGAAGCTGGTCAACGATCCTCAGCAGGTTGCGCGCTATGGCGTCGTAGGGGCTGATCGGGCGGCCGTCATCCTTGATCACGCGGAGTTGCGTGTATCGTTTGCCAGGAGTTTGGCCGTTCCATAGGGCTTCGAAGACCGCGAAGTACCCGTAGTAGATCACGAAGACGCCGACAATCATGGCAGCAATCACCCATTGCGAGGCGATCGAGCCTAATCGCGTGAGCGCAGGGATCGACAGGGTGAGCGCGAAGAATAGAACGAAGCCGATAACAATCTGAATAGCGGTGTCAGCCAGCATGGCGACAAACCTGCTGCCGACTCCGGCAAGAGGGAACTCGAGAGCGGTTTGCTCGGGAGTGTCGATGGTAAGCTTGTCGAGAGGATCCATTCGTGATCTCCACCCGCTGGCTCGAGAAGCGACGCCCGCACTGGACACGCCTTGAGCAGCTCGTAGCTGCGAGCGGGCGCGGAAGCGTGCGGGAGCTGACGCCGGCGGAACTTCAGGAGTTAGCACTATTATACCGGCAGTCCGCGTCCGATCTTTCCACGGTGCGCGAAGATCCAACCAGCCGGCAACTTGCGATTTACTTAAATCAACTATTGGGGCGCGCACATAACCTCATTTATATGGGTCGGCGCTCAGACAAGCGTGGGATCTGGACGTTTTACAAGGACATCTATCCCAGGATCTTTCGGGAGACCTTCGCGGACACATTCTTGGCGTTTCTTTTGTTTTTTGTATCAGGAGTCGCAGGCGTGTTGATGGGAATTGCTGACCCGGGATTCTCGCATTACTTCCTGGGCCCGCACATGATGCAGTCGATCGAAAATCACAAGATGTGGACGGACTCAATCGTCACGGTGAAGCCGCTGGCGTCCAGCGGAATTTTGACGAACAACATGTCCGTAGCGTTTGCTGCGTTTGCGGCGGGGATCACCGGGATCGGCACGGTGTGGATGATGCTGATGAACGGATTGATGATGGGCGTGGTAGCCGTGGCGTGCTGGCGGGAAGGCATGAGCCTGCCGTTGTGGAGTTTTGTGGCCGCGCATGGGGTGTTGGAGTTACCAGCGATTTTTATCGCGGGCGGCGCGGGCTTAGGGATCGCGAAAGGATTGTTATTCCCAGGCGTGTTGCCCCGAAAAGAGTCGCTCGTGCGGGCGGGAGCGAAGAGCGTGCGGCTAGTACTGGGAACCATTCCGCTACTGGTGATCGCCGGGCTGGTGGAGGGATTTGTGTCGCCGACGAACATAGCCCCAGGAATGAAATTTTTGTTGGCTGCGGCGTTGGGGACTCTGCTGGTTTTGTACCTGACGAGCGGGCACGAAACGATGGAAAGGGGCGCCGTGTCATCAACTTTGCGCGGCGAATTTGTTTGAAATCGCCGCTTGGTCTAAGCCCTCCGTAGGCAGTAGCTATCAAGATCAGATTAGGCTGCGTTCCTTGGCGCCGAGATATTGGTTGACGATCGCGGAGGAGAGGCGATTGGGTTCGACCTCGAGAGTCAACGCTCCTTGTTGACGCAGACTGCGCAGCAGAACGTCGCGGCGCTGCACGATTTCCTGCGCGGCGACGTGGTGAAACATCTGGCGTGGATTTTCCGGTCGTTGGCGCAGGAGTTCGCGCAGCTCAGGCTGGCCGATCACGGTAAACAATACAAGGTGACGGTGCGCCAGGCGCGAGGCGCTCTCGATGACCTCCGGTGTAGTGGCTGTTTCGGACAAATCGGTGAGCCAGACGACAAGGCTGCGGCGTTTTTGAAATGTCAGCAGGGCTTCCGCGGCGCGTTGATGATCGGCTTCCAACTCCTCGCCTTTGACCTGGGCGAGACCTTCGAGAAGCGAACGCAAGTGACGCGAGCCGCGCCCCGCGGCAATGCGTTGCTGAACGCGGCGTCCGTAAGCGAGCATGGCCACGCGATCGCCGGAATACAGCGCAACTTGCGCGAGTGACAATGCGGCACCAGCGGAATAATCGAGCTTACTAAGGTCACGAACCTTTCCGCGGAGAAGGCGTCCAGCATCGAGAACCAGCCAGACTGTCTGGCTGCGCTCGACTCGATAAGACTGGCTGATTAATTTGCCGCGACGGGCCGTGGCGCTCCAGCAGATGTCGCGCCACTCATCGCCTTCGCGATACTCACGCAAACTTTCGAATTCCCGGCCACGGCCGCGCTGCTGAACATGCCGCTTTTCCATGGCAATCTGACGGCTGCGGATCAAGTAGATGGTGTCCTGCTTGGCTTCGTCCAGATTCGGGTAAACTCGAACGGTTTGTTGCAACGGAACGACGGCCCAGCGCTCGGCGATATGCAGTGCGCTTTGGTAGCGCAGATAGATATTGCCAAACTCAGCGTCGCCGCGTTCTCCGGGATGAATGACGTAGTTTATAACGCCGGATCGTGTTCCGGTGGGCGCGACAATTTCCAACTCGGCCGTGCCGGTTCGGAAAGATAGCGGCGCATCTTCTATCAGTTGAGCCGTAATTGGGACGGAACCAGAATTTTGCAACTCAACGGTGACCTTGGACTTCACGCCGAGCTGCGGTGGCGTGTTCCACAAGCGGTTTACGCCGAGTTGCCCCGGCCGCGGCAGCCGGCGCAGGTCCCAGAGCCAGAATCCCAACATGAGGACATCCCACAGCGCCATCGCGTAGAGAAAGCGGCGATCGTTCCATGCTGGGCCCAACCAGACCAGTCCGATCAGCACGAGCAGAAAGAAGCGGCGGCCGAATGCAAAGGGAATGCGCCCAGCAGGTTTGCAAAAGCCCCGCGTTTCGGCCGGTACTAGATGGGAGAGTTCACTCATCCGGTTGTGATTCGTCCAACTATTTCGGCACTTCCACGGAGCGCACGATTTCGCGAACGACTTGATCGGCGGTCATGCCTTCAAGATCGGCTTCCGGTTTGAGCACGATACGGTGGCGCAGAATTGGCGGGGCCGCGATCTTTACGTCGTCTGGGATGAGGTAGTCGCGATCTTCCGTTGCCGCCACTGCTTTGGCCAGAAGCATCAGACTGATGGCGGCGCGCGGGCTGGCTCCAAGACTGACCGCCGTGGAATTACGTGTACGGGCGACGAGGGTGACGATATAGCGGAATAGCGCCGGCTCAACGCGCACCGCTGCGACTTCTTGGCGGGCCGCGAGCAGACTGTCCAGCGGAACGGAGGAAAAATTCAGACGTTGCAGGTCGCGCGGATCGAAACCATCCTGATAATTTTGTAGCACCTGCGCCTCCTGCTCGGCGTCGGGATAGCTGATGCCAATCTTTACCAGGAAGCGGTCGAGTTGAGCTTCGGGGAGCGGATAGGTGCCTTCGAATTCGACGGGGTTTTGTGTGGCGAAGACCGCGAATGATTTTGAGAGTTGGTACCGGGTGCCATCGATGGTCACCTGCTTTTCTTCCATTGCTTCGAGGAGAGCGGATTGCGTGCGCGGGGGTGTGCGATTGATTTCATCAACCAAGAGCAGATCGGTGAATACCGGCCCGCGGTGCAAATTGAACGAACTGGTCGACAGATTGAAGACGTTGGCGCCGAGAATGTCGGCAGGCATCAAGTCCGGGGTACACTGCACGCGCTGAAATTTCAGCTCGAAAATCTGCGCCAGAGCCTTTACCGCGAGAGTTTTCGCGAGACCCGGAACACCCTCCACGAGCGCATGTCCGCCCACCAGCATTACCAGAAGCAGCTGATCCAGCGATTCGCGTTGCCCGACGATGGCTTTGGCTAGCTCACCGCGAACGTGCCCAGCGAGTTCGGTCGTTTTGTTCATGCAGATGGCCTTTCGGTGAATTCTGGTCGGCGCAATTCCAGGCGGCCGGTGTAGTCGAAAATTTGCTGCACGATCTGTAACGTTTCCGCATCTTTCGTATTCGTGTTCTTCATCGCTACGTCGGCGCGCGCCAGTACGTCCGCAAACTCCCGTTCGTTCCAAGAGAGTGATTTGGCGGCGCTGCTGGCGAGGTCGGCGTTGGAAGCGTTGGCCGGGAGGCCTAGCTGGCGGCTCAATTGAAAACGCAATCGCTGGTCAGCGATACGCACCGCTGCCGATCCCGCGTGTGCCGACAAATAGAGGTCGCCGAGCGTTTCGACGAATTCCAGGGGAGAAAGCCGCGAAGGTTTGATCGGAGTGCTGATAGGACCATGTCGCCTTGAGAATGTGGCCAGAATGGCGAGAAATACCAGCGCGAATTGCAACGCGCCCCAGTACAACGGTGTGCGGCCAAGATAATCCAGGAGCGAGCCGTGCGAGCCGTGAAAATATTCGTCCCACAAAACACGGACGCGCCCAGGCGGTCCCACCGAATTAAGCAATAGGCCGAGATTTCCCGATTGGCGAAGACCAGCGTTCGTGAGCGGCGAAGACGAGCCCCACCAGATCACCTTGCCTTTGCCAAAATCGTAGGTGACCACAGCGGCGGTGTCATCCGTACCGTACACCACGAGTTCGGACGCGGTCCTGGGGTGCCAACCTTCCGGCGGAATCATGCTGATTTTCGGAGCGCCACGGACAATGGGAGACGGAATCAGCGCAGGAAATTTCACGCTTTCGCCGAAAGGGAAACCCTCGCTGAGAAGGGAACTCTGCGGTAACAAGCGCGAGGCGGCCCAGCCCGTAGCAACAATGCGTCCGCCTCCCCGCAAGAAATCGGCTACCGCGGCCTTTTCTTCAGGAGTAACAGGTTGAATCGGCGACGCCAGGATCAGGACCTCTGGCGATAAACTGTCGAGTTCCAGGGGCGATTGTTCCCATCGCTCAACGTTGTAACCCAGATCCTTCAATAATAAGAATGCGCCCTTCGCTCCGTCCCACTTCGCCGAATAACTGGACGGATACGGAGACCTTCCGGAGCCCATTTCCCTGGGCGAAAGAAATGCGCTTGCGATCACGAGCAAAACCAGCAGCACGCCGGCGACGATCAGAAGTTTGCGGTCGCCGCTGTCGAGGGCGTGAGGCATCCCATGTTCTCCAGATGAGTGCGTGCGTTGGACCAGTCCTTCGCCGACGCCGGACGATATCCGTACCAGACCAGTTCGAACAGGAGGGTAAATTCGCGGAGCTGCTTTTGTTCGCGGGGATGCGGGTCCAACAGGCGAAGAGATTCACGGGGCGTGCGGGCGCGGTCGCTCTTGAGCATACCTCGCGTCTCCAGGCTCACGATAACGGCCCAGTAGGCGCAGTGAACGGCATCACGATAGTCGCCACGTTCTGCTGCCGCCAGTGCATCTCGCGCCCATTCGCGCGAATCGTTCAAGCGAGCGACGCCTCCCGTGGGCTGCTCCTGAAGCCGCGATCGCGCGGCGAGATTCCGAATGATCCAGTAGCACAGAGCGAGGACCGCAATCGCCACAATCCCCCAGGACAGGACATTGCCCGTTCGGGCGCCCAGATGGAGTCGCGACAGCAATCTGAACAGTTGCCTTTCGATCCATCGACCGATCTTTGCCTGCAGCAATTCCAGCTGGCTGGGACCCCGCTCGCCTGAGAACTCCGGGCGGTTGAGGATTTTGTCGAGACGGTCGCGCGCGCCGTCCGGGGAGGGCTGCTGCAACACTCCATCCAATTCAGTCGCAGCCTTGTGCATGGCCAGGAGTTGCGATCTGATTCTGTTAGCGATGGCTTGGTGCTTTGTCGGCTCCTGCTCAACTTTGTGCAACTCCGAACGTAGCCAAGCGGTGGAAACATCGATGGCACCCTCGGATGTGCGGACGTGCCATATGCGCGGCAAGGACTGGCGGAGCTGGGGGATCGCTTCCCGATGCTGGACGGCTTCCGCGGCGCGATCCAGCTCGGTTTCGTAACCGGATAGATCGAGATCCAACGAGAGCCTAGCGGGCCCGGGCGCTTCCTGCGCGCGGCCGCACACTCCGAAGGATAGCGCGCCTGCAAGCGAGATCAACAAAGCGCCGACTCTATGGGTTGCGCGGGATCCGGGCATCCGTGGCCTTTACACCGTCGACGGGGAGCCGAGCGTAGGATTTGCAGCGGCGTCCATCGAGCTCATCAAGTGCTGAATGTCGAAGGCTTCCTTGCGCACGCGTAGGTTGTAGTACATCAGCGAGAACGCGATCGTCCCGATCGGGCCAGCCAACACTTGGGAGACAAATGCGCCCAGATGCTGCAGCACTTGCACTCCAAAGCTGGGTGTTCTGTGAGCGGCCATCGCGGCGAACGCCCAGACCATCACTGGAACTTGGAAGATCAGCACGGCGACATACGTGAATGTCAGCACAAGAAGGAATATTACGAAGATCTGCATCACGTGGCCCTTGGTGAGTGCGAGGCTCCGCTCGATCGACCGGATCGCTCCGGTATTTTCCAGCATGGCCGTGGGAACGGCAACGGCCGTACGGCACACAAGGATGAAAACTGGAATCAGGAATACCACAAAAGCCAGGACCATGATCACCGGGCTTCTCATCACTGCCCCCGCAATGACAATCGCGAAGAAGCCCCCTCCGGCAATCAGTATGATCAGGAAATAGACCAGCAGAACCCGCAAGGCCTTCCATCCGACGCGCGCGAAGGAACCGCGTATGGAGACCGGACGGGATAGATACACGTCGGACACAGCAAACACTGTGGCCGCATGCGCGGCTCCGAACATCACCAGGTACAGAATCCCGACGAGAATCCCGCCGCCAATCACGCCCCCCAGCGCTTCAGGCGAAATCGGTGGCGTCTGCGCCCCGGACCGTTTTGCATAAGCGAGGCCCGCAATTCCGACTTCAGCGAGCAATACCAAAAAGAAGGGCAGTGCAGTTATGCCAGTGAACAGCCAGAAATGATTCTTGTAAAGTTTGAAGGTGCGGTCGAGAACCTCGCCGAGGCTCATTGGCCGCAAGTCGGCATCTGCCATCTGCCCCCCCGAGCGCGACTTAGAAGCGAGCGGATATTGCGAGGTAATCGCCGTCGCAAGCGTCCATCGTCGCATATTTGGGGCCTCTAGGGGCGTGGTTGTGACGATATCGGCAACGAAATGGCGGCCGCTGCAAAATTTGTGGTCCTCAACCCTTTGATGGCCGCGCGAATTTTGGGCGTTCCTGCAACCGCACCTTTCAGCTCGGCTTCCTTATCAAGAAGATCCAGTACGGAACGTGTGACGTGATCGTCGATTTCCGAAGCGCGGCGAATGTCCACCGGATACCGAACGACAAATTCGAGGCCGGCATCGGAGAATTGCAGCTTGGCCTCGGGCACGGGGGCCCTGAGTTGGACTTCCAGCCGGCGTTCGATGCCCCCGACTTTGTTCTCGATTTCGACACGGTATTTTTCGTAGACAGCGTTTACGGCGATTGAGAACTTGTCCTGCACCAGTTTGTAGTTCGTGCCTGGATTGAGCGAGGCGACGACTTCGTGCCACGCGTACTCGGTGCCGGGAATTTGCTTGAACAGCGGTGTGCCTGCCTGGAACAGCACCGAGTTGGAGAGGACCACGACGCGCCCAGTCGGGTCGAGGTCGATGCCGGTCCCAGCCAACTCCATCAAATACATCCGAACGAGGCCGATGTCGATCACGTCTCCGGTCACCCCGGCGACACTGATGCGGTCGCCGACGCGAATGCCGTAGCGACCGACCACAAAGAAGTACGCAGCGATAGACAACAGTACACCCTGCAAGCCGACGGCGATACCCGCCGTGACGAATCCTGCGAAGGTAGCCAGTGAATTGAATTCGCTAACAAAGCCCATCAGCAGAACGACGCCGACGAGAAAACCGACCACGATTCGGCGCATCACCAGGAACTGGCGGCGCCTTCTGGCATCGTGAATGTATCGGAAGGTCAGCCGCCGCCAGACCTCAGAGAGGCCGAACACGGCGTACAGGGCCAGCGCAATTCCAAACACCCGCGTGGCGAGCGCCCGCAACGTGGATTTCATTTCCTCCAGGATGGACCTTCGCCACTGCTGGAAGTTTGCGCGTGTCTGGTCTATGACCAAAAGCTCTTGCCCCAGTGGCATCGTCGCGGCGGACAGCTCTTTGAAGCGTGTCGTCAGAATCTGGAATTCTTGTGCGGTGGTCTGCGACTGTGGCGTCGCGGGGGTATCAGATTGTGCGGCAAGATCGCGGCCGCGCTGAATTGTGGCCGACAGGCGGTCCCGCAGCGGTTTCCTGAGTTGGTTTGCGGTGTCTCGCAAGCTGTTTGTTTCTTCGACGATCTGATCGACCTCGTGCATGCTGCGAATTTGGCCCAGCAATGTCAGCGACTGCCCGACGAGTCCTGACGAATTGGCTGGCGCAGGCTGCGATGCAGGTTTCCCAACCGTTTTCTTGTCGTCCCGCAGCGCCGAGAACTTCCGGTACAGAGCGAGCTAACTGATCGATGGCGGTATCGAGATCGTCCGAGTCATCGGCACTGCCTTCGACGAAGGCTGACATTTTCTGGATCGCGTCAAGCATGGCCTTATTGAGTGCCAGCTGACCTTGCAATCGATCGCGCTGTGCGATCAGGTCGCGGCGTTTTGGACCAGCGGCCGTCGCCAGCGATTTGTTCACGCCATCCAATTTTTCCTGCACGTCGTCGATTTGCGCCGCGATGCGCGCCAGAGTCTGCGCGAGATTTTGACGCCGCGATGGTGCGCTACCGGGCTGGTTTGCACCGGAGGTCGGGTTTGCACTTGCGTTAGGGCTGGGAGCGAGGTTCCCGTCCGGACTCGGCTTGGCGGCGTTCGGTTTCGCATCGGAAGCCGAGCCCGATCCTGTCTTATTTGCTCCAGGTTTCGCCGGCGCAGCTTTCGCAGATGCGGGCACAAGATCTGCTTCCGCGTGTGCCGATTGAAAAGCAAGACGTACCACTTGTGCCCCGAGAGTCTGCGCATTGTCCTGGTAGATCGCATCGCTCGGCAGACCCGTAGGCTGCACCTTGGTGGTCACATCGCGATACCAGATAATGACGGCGCCCAGATGGCCAAGGAGCGCGTCGCGATCTAGTTGCGTCACCGGCTGCTCCTGACAGCGCGGGGGCAAACCCACGGCACCAAGAAAGACAACCACGGCGAAAAGGACTTTTAGATACCACCGGCGGATGCGCGGATTCTGCATGAACATCTTTCTCCGAAAGCCGTCAGATTTGGCAGCGCAGCAATGGGTGGGTTCGCATCTATTATGACGCGCAGGTACCCGCAAATGGCGACTTCGCGTGAATACGCCATGAGGATTCATTTGCGAATTGGACACAATTGCGTCACAGCGAAACGCCGCGCAGATGTAGTACCCTATTTTTCAGGGGCTATAGCTCAGATGGATAGAGCGAGGCACTCCTAACGCCTAGGTCGTCGGTTCGACTCCGACTAGCCCCACCAGTTCACCCTTTCTTAATCCTGCCCGGATCGAGGCGAACGAGATCTTCAGCCCGCTGCGTGCTACGCTCCGAACTGAATAACCGTGTAAGAGCGGGCCGGCACTTCAAATTTGGTTCGGTTTCCCGACACCGGCGGCTTCGTAAACGCCTGCGGCGCCACCTTCTGCGGCGCTTGGAAGCTGTTCACCGCCTTCAGGTCATCGCCGGTAAGTACGGACGCATTCAGCACCTTGGACGGAGCCTGATCTTCCCACATCACTTCCACGTCATGCGATTTGGTCAAGTCGCGATTAAGGATAAAGAGCGAGATGCTGCCGTCGGAAGGATTTCGTGCACCGGCAACGTCGATATGTGGCGCTTGCTCAAGTCCCTTCACCTTCTTCACGTCATAGCTCGAGGACTCTACCAGAACATTCAACGCCTCGCCGCGGCCGTACTGGATGCCCCAGGCGTACGGATAGAAAATCGTTTGACGGAACAATCCATCCGAATTGGTCATGATCGGCGCGATCACATTCACCAGCTGCGCCAGGCAGGCGATCTTAACCCGGTCGGAGTTGCGAATCAGCGTGTTGACGAGCCCTCCGACCAGAAGAGCGTCTTCGAAGTTATAGATTTCCTCCAGTAGGTGCGGTGCCTCGGTTTTTTTGCCGTCCACGGCGTCGCCGTGGCGCTCGCGATACCACACATTCCATTCGTCGAAGGACAGCCAAAGTTTCTTCGGCGAACGCTTGTGTCCGCGAACCATATCGCACACCGCCAAAGATTCGGCAATTTGCCTGTCCATCGTCAGGTTCATCGCAAGAAATGCAGACGAGTCGCCGGCCGTGGTGTCGGCATTGTCGAAATAGCGGTGCAGAGATAAGCCGTCGACGTAGTCATAGCATTGCTCCAATACTTCACGGTCCCACTCAAGGTATGTGGGCATAAAGGGGCCGCTTGATCCGCAGGCAATCAACTTGAGCGACGAATCCACATAGCGCATCTGGCGCGCCGCGTCTTGCGCCTTCAGGCCATACTCGGTCGCGGTCATATGTCCGATTTGCCACGGACCGTCCATTTCGTTGCCCAGGCACCAGTTCTGCACGCGGTAAGGCTCCGCGATCCCATGCTTGCGGCGTAGATTGCTCCAGCTCGTACCTTTCTCGATGTTGCAGTATTCGACCAGCGCAGCGGCTTGTTCGGCAGTGCCGGTTCCCAGATTCAATCCCATCAGCGGTGTGGTGCCGACCATCTTGCACCAGGTCATGAATTCATTCGTGCCGAACTGGTTGGAATTCAGCGAATTCCACGCCTTGTCGAGAACCACGGGCCGATCCTGCTTCGGCCCTACGCCATCGAGCCAGTTGTAGCCGGAGACAAAATTTCCGCCCGGATAGCGAATGATGGGTACACCGAGCTTTCTGATTTCGTCCGCTACGTCCTTGCGGAAACTGTTGGAATCAGCCAGCTTCGATTTGGGATCGTAAATGCCTTCATAGATGGCCCGTCCGAGATGTTCCAGGAAGGAGCCGAAGAGATTTGGATCGATAGGCGAAATTGTCCGCCGCGTATCGACGTATACGCGAGCCCCGGACGCTGGCGGCGTCTTGGCCTGCCCGAAAAGCGAATGGCCCAATAGCAGTTCCGTTGAGCACGCCGCTCCCACAATACCTGCCTGCCGCAGAAACTGACGCCTGGAATTTCCGGACATGGACATGCCCTCCTTTAAGGGACCGCTCTGGATGCGTGAGTAATCGTTTACCGGAGTGCGTTGAAAATAGAACCTGTCGGGCGGCTTGTCAACTCCAGAATGCGACGCTTTAGTTCGACTGCGGCTTGGGCGAGGCCTCGCGATTCAGTTTTCCATAGTCCTTCATGTAGGCTCGGAGCTGAAAACTCGCGCTGATCTTCGTATACCCGGCGGCCAGTTGCTCACGGTAATGTTCCAGAAAGACGTCCAGCGGATCTGCCGGATTCAGATCAAGCATGATTATGTCGACGTTGTCCATCCTCAACGTCCCGAACGCCATGCGATTGCCCTGGTAGGCTATGAAGTTGCCGCTTGCTGGAGCGTTTGTGGTTGCCTTTGCGGTTGTTTTGCCAAAGGTAGTCGCGATTGCATTCTCCTTGATTCGAATGTCAGTCACCCCTCCCTCGATATGCGGCGCGGGCAAGACCTGCTGCAGATCCAGAATCAGATCGTTCTCCTCGGTGAACACTCCGGGAATTTTTCCGTTCTTGATCAGGTCGTCAGTCTCGATCCCGAAAGCTTCCATCAACCCTTTTACCGGTACGTGCAACGCCTTGATCTGCTCTCCGTGTAGTCGAACTCTGCCGTCGGGAGTTGTACTCAGTGTTCCGATGGTCTCAAACGGGATGTTGCCCTTGTCTCGAAGCTTTCCCTTTATCTTGAGTTGACCTTTATCGATCGAGATGGAGACGCCGCCCACCGGGGATTTGGGTCTCGCAAATACATAGGAATTCAGCACATTGGCCAGGTCGCTGGGATAGATCAGCATGTCCGCTGCGTCGATGTGAATCTTGAAAGAGTTTTTGTCGTCCATGACCGGCATCTCGTGCTCGCCCACCGGGACAAGCGCGCCCGCCAGCGACTTGATCTGGACCGATATATTGTCTGCAAACCGGAATTTCACGTTGCGCATCTGCGTGCGCACGGAAACGTCTTTTTTCTCCGCTGTTTGCTTTTCAGCGGTCTCTTTCTCCGGCGATCGCTTTTCCAGTTGTCTTTTCTGTGGTGCCGGAGGTTCCTGTGCTCCTGCCATCGCCACGGACAGAGCCATAGCGATCAGCAATACCGTTGCAGTCCTCATGCGGGAACCAACATTTATAATAAGGAAGAAGAATCGCACGTCGAGCGCTCTAATCAACGGACCCTCCGATTTTCACTGCTCGTCGTGCCGCGGTTGACTGGGCTCCGGCCTCACGGTAGTTGGATCGGACCCGCTGTCCGATACGACCTTGCTCAATCGCAATCGCCTGGAAATGTTCGGCCAATATTCCTTCACCACGTTGCCAAGCGCGCTCCATCCAACTCGGACTCCAAAACGCTTGAAGGTTTTTCCACTGGTGCGCTCCTCGTCAGGAAGATAACTGTTAGCCAGCCCTTCGGCCATTATTCCGCCCAGGAGTCCCGAGATATTGATGGTCTGGCGACCGCTGTCAGTTGGCGTAATGATCACCCGCGACAGGGCATAGAAAATCCGGGTGCGTGGCCGGCCCTGCAACTTCACGAAATATCGTGGATCCTGATGCAACATGGAGGGCAACAGAAATGTGCCGAATGCCTTGTACGACGCGTTCGTGGCGAGCGACGCGCCATACCGCTTGGCGTACCCGTCCCATCCCTGGCCGTATCCTGGGAAAGAGTCTCTCGCCTGGTAAATTGCTGAAGCGAACGCTGAACTCAAGAGTCGCGATGGCGCGATGGCTTCGTCGATTGCCAACTGTAGTTTCTGGCGTGTCGCAAGCGGTCCCCGTTCGTGCGCGAGTTCAGGGAAAAATACCGATTTCCTGCCGAGTATCGCGACCTTTTTTTTCCAACCGCCCTGCGGCCTTGCCTCCGCCGGTGGCGCGGTCTGCTCCTTCGCCACTGGAGCCTCGGGTAAAGTGTCGGTCGCCACAGCGCGCTGGGCTACCACTGGTGAGCCGCCGAAAATGAGAGCTGCAAAACTGGAAAACAGGGAGACGAACACACAGCGTGCAACAGCTCTAGATTTCCTCACCGATGAAGATCCCCCTGGTTCGGCCGTGTCCTCGACGAACTTAGTACCGCCGCGATGGTCCTTTTAGAATCGAACGTCGAAACTCGCTAACTCTTCGATGCGGCGATCCGTACATTCGACATGCCGTCAGCGGCCATCTCCGCCCCGCTACCGAAACTACTGTACGCTTCTCTTCTACGTGGCTGTGCTATCATCACCCCGCCGCTAAGACACCCGGTGCATTCCCTGCCTACGGAGGTCCCATGAAACGTGGATTCAAGATTGCTGCTATTGTCGTAGGCGTATTGATTATTCTCCTGGCCGTCGCCCCATTCCTGATCCCCGTTAACCAGTTCCGGCCGACCATTGAACAAAAGGCGTCCGCTGCGCTTGGGCGTAGAGTGGAAGTCGGAAATCTCAGCTTGTCGCTGCTGAGCGGTTCGTTGGGCGCGGACAATCTCTCCATCGCAGACGATCCAAAATTCAGCAACTCGGCGTTTTTGACCGCGAAATCGGTGAAGGTCGGCGTCGAGATCATCCCTTTGATTCTCTCCAAGACGCTAAACGTTACGGACGTCGTGATCGACAGCCCTCAGGTGATGCTCATCCGCAGTGGGGGTGGGGACTGGAACTATTCCTCTTTGGGCGGTTCGCCCACGGAAAAAACGCCAGCCAAGCCGGCTGCCGCCTCGCCTTCTTCTTCGGCGCCCGCTTCTTCCAGCCCCGGTGAATTTGCAGTGCAGAAATTGCAGCTGAAGAACGGGAAAATCACCGTCGGTTCCACGGGCTCTCAGAAACGAAGCGTCTACGACGATGTGACCGTCGTGGCCTCCAACGTTTCTCCAACTTCAAAATTCCCCGTGACCATTTCCGCAAAGCTGCCCGGCGGCGGCGACTTCAAGCTTGACGGCGACGTCGGTCCGATCAACCAGGCCAATACCCAGCTCACGCCACTAGATGCGAAGTTGACGGTTAATTCACTAAATATCGCTTCCACAGGCTTTGTCGATCCTGCGTTGGGCCTTGGAGGGATACTGGACCTGAATTCCACGGTCTCTTCGCAAAATGGCACGGCCTCCGCCAAGGGTTCCGCCAAGCTTTCCAAGGCGTTGCTGGTTGCGGGTGGCTCACCTTCCAGCGTTCCGGTTGTCATCAACTTCGGCACGCGCTATGACCTCAGCAAGAACTCGGGCGTCCTGGAGCCTTCCGAAGTGAAGATTGGTAATGCCACATCGCACTTGTCCGGAACCTATCAGATACCGGAGGCAGGAACGATTGTGAACATGAAGGTGCAGGGCCAGAATTTGCCGGCCGCGGAGCTCCAGAACTTTCTCCCCGCTTTGGGAATCCATCTGCCTAAGGGCGCGTCCCTTCAGGCCGGCACGTTGAGTACGGATCTCAACGTTGCAGGGCCCACGAACAAGCTCGTTACCAACGGGAATATCGGTCTGTTCGGTGGAAAGCTTGCCGGTTTCGATCTCGGTTCCAAGCTTTCCACCGTCTCTTCCCTTGCGGGCATCAAGACCGGCGGCGACCTCTTGATCGAGAAACTCACCACGAATGTGCGCATGGCGCCGGATGGACTGAAGGCGGACAACTTCAACGCTGTGCTTCCGTCGATCGGATCGATGGTGGGTGGCGGCGAGGTCGATTCCAAGAACCAGTTGGACTTTAAAATGGTAGCTACGCTACCTCAGTCTGTACTCACCAATGCTGCCAGTCCCGTTTCGAGCGCGACCGGCATGCTCGGCAAGGTCACGGGCGGAGCCGGTGGAGCGGGCGGTTGCAAACAGGGCATGACCGTGCCTTTCCAGATCAAAGGAACGACTTCGGAACCCAAGTTCATGCCGGACGTGGGCAATCTTGCGGCGGGAATGCTGAAATCTCAGCTCGGATGCGCAGGTGGGCTCACCGGAGCTGCTGGCAATACTGCCATCAAAACGCCCCAGGACGCAGCGGGCGCGCTTGGCCAACTCGGTGGCTTGTTCAAGAAAAAGAAGCCCTGACCGCTACCACCGAAATCGCGACGCTTCACGTTCGCGCCTCACTCTCATTTTTCTTGACCGCAGAGAGCGCATGTGCGTCCTGATGTCCGTGTCCTCAGAGCCGTTCTAATGACGGACTCGAAATTTCCGCTGTATATTTCTTCCGTTCTTGACACTGCTGCAACTTCCCACTAGCCTCATCCGTCTACCAGAACAGTGTCGGTGGATTGCGTCCTTCCGCGCCATCCAAACAAGGAGTCGTGCATGCGTTTTATCCGTCGAAGGTTGTCGTTTGCTCTGTCACTGCTCGCGCCCTCAGTTATTTTTCTCGGAGCGGCGCCGCAACTTCATGCACAGGGAGGCGAGCCACAATACTTCGCCATTAAAAACGCCACCGTCGTTCCCGTCTCCGGACCACGCATGGAGAACGCCACCGTGATCGTTTCTCGCGGCGTCATTTCCGCGATTGGCAAGGACGCTGCGATACCCGAAGAAGCGTGGGTGATCGACGGCTCGGGGTTGACCGTTTATCCCGGCCTCATCGACGCCTTCACCGATGTCGGTCTCACACCCTTGCCTGCCGCGCCGGTTGGTCGTGCAGGTGATGACGACAATGCCCGTCCACAACGGCCTGTCTCGCGCGGGCCCGAAGATCGCCCCGGCGCAACGCCATGGCGTGTTGCCGCTGACGAAGCGAATCTCGGCGATAAGCGTGTTGCAACCTGGCGCGAAGCCGGGTTCACTACCGTCGTCTCCGCACCCAAGGGTGGAATATTTCCCGGCCAGGCGGCTGTTCTGGACCTTGCTGGCGAACGCAACGGCGACATGGTTGTGAAATCACCGGTCGCCATTCCAGTTTCGCTGCAACTCGTCGGCAACTTTGCCAGTTTCCCGGGTTCTCTGATGGGCACGCTCAGCTACGTGCACCAGGTCTGGCTTGATACCGAATGGAGCGGTAAAGCCGAAGCCATTTACGGGAAAAATCCGCGCAATGTAGCTCGCCCACGGTATGACCGCACCAACTCCGCGTTGGCGGACGCTCTCGAAGATCATGCGCTGGTGCTCATCCCGGCAAACAATCCTGTCGAACTCCGGCGTGCCCTCGGTCTGCCCGAACTTTGGCGCGTGAACGGCGTAGTTTATGGTGGCCAGGCGAGCTACGAAGTCGCCGGCGAGATCGCCTCCAAAAAGCTGCCCGTATTAATTGACCTGAAGTGGCCCGAGGCGGAAAAGGACTCCGACCCGGATGATGTTCCGTCGCTCCGCACCTTGCGCTTCCGCGATCTCGCTCCCTCCTCTCCTGCCGCGCTCTCCAGGGTTGGCGCAAAATTTGCTTTTTATTCTGGCGGTATCACCACTCCGAAGGACATCCTCAAAGCCGCGAAGAAATCCATCGACGCGGGCCTCTCCCCGGAGGCCGCATTGCGTGCTCTGACGCTGTCGTCAGCGGAAATCTTCGGCGTTGCCGATCGTCTTGGCTCCATCGACAAAGGAAAAATCGCAAATCTCGTGATCGCCGATGGTGATCTGTTCAACGAAAAAACCAAGATCAAATACGTCCTCGTCGACGGCCAGCGATTCACCATTCGTGAACCGGAAAAGCCCAAGGATCCTCCCAAGGGCGACATGTCCGGAAAATGGAAGCTCAGCTACACCACCCCTGAAGGGCCGGAGGAATCCACACTGGATATATCCATGGCCACCGACGGATCGCTCTCCGGATCAACTACCGGCAAGCGTGGCACCGCGAACATCATCAGCGGTTGGTTGAGCGTTGATAAGTTCACCTTCACCGTAAACATTCCGATCGAAGGCTCGCCCACCGACGTAGTCTTCAGCGGCACTTTTGATGGGACCACACTCAAGGGCGTCATCAGCGTTTCGGGCATGGGTGTCGAGATCGATTTCACCGGAGCCAAACCCGGCGCTCAAGCCGCCGCTGCCAGACCATCGCAAATCCGTGAAAAGGGAGAGGGCCGATGAATCGCGCACGGACAGGCTCTGGATGCATCGCGGTGGCTCTGCTTTTAGTCTTGCTATTCGCGCTACGCAGTACCGCTTCACCGACTCCTGAGGCCCGTCCCGATGCTCCTCCGGTGATTCTGATCCAGAATGCTACGATCCTCACAGTCTCGCACGGCAGCATCGAGCACGGCTCCATACTTATCAGGGACGGCAAGATTGCCGAGGTCGGCCCTTCCATCAAAGCCCCAAAGGATGCGCAAGTGATCGACGCCGCCGGCCAGTTCGTCACTCCGGGAATCATTGATTGCCATTCGCACATTGCGGTAGACGGCAGCGTGAACGAAGGCAGTATCGCCGTCTCCTCCATAGCCAACATTGCCGATGTTCTCGACTCTGACGATATCGAAATCTACCGCGATCTTGCGGGAGGCGTAACCACCGCCAACGTTCTCCACGGCAGCGCTAATCCCATAGGCGGCCAGACCGTTGTCATCAAGCTGCGCTGGGGCCAGCCCTCCGCCAAGTTGCCATTTGAAGGCGCGCTGCCGGGGATCAAATTCGCTCTTGGCGAAAATCCCAAGCACTCCAATTTCGGCGCCCGGGGCGCGAATGCCCGCTATCCCGCCACCCGCATGGGCGTGGAAGAAACCATCCGCGGCGCTTTCGTTCAAGCCCGCGATTACAAGGCCGAATGGGATGTCTACAACAAGCGCCTTTCCGGCGGCGAAAAAGGTGTCATTCCGCCCCGCCGCGATCTCAAGCTCGAGCCGCTCGTGGAAATCCTTGAAGGCAAGCGTTACGTCCATGCACATTGCTACCGTGAAGATGAAATCCTGATGCTCTTGCGCGTCGCCAAGGAGTTCGGTTTCAAGGTTCGTACCTTCCAGCACGTCCTCGAGGGCTACAAGGTCGCCGATGAGATCGCCGCTGCCGGAGCCGGTGCTTCCACGTTCTCGGATTGGTGGGCCTACAAAGTTGAAGCCTACGAGGCCATTCCATACAACGCTGCGCTGATGACCCGCCGCGGCGTCCTGGTGTCCATCAACTCCGATGATGCCGAGGAAGCCACGCATCTGAATCAGGAGGCCGCCAAGACCATCAAGTTCGGCGGCCTCTCCCGCGACGAAGCGCTCAAGCTGGTCACCCTCAACCCCGCGATTCAGCTGGGAATTGACAAGCGCGTCGGCTCCATCGATGCGGGCAAAGATGCCGACCTGGCGATCTACAATCACGACCCGCTCAGCGCGTACGCCGTGGTTCAAAAGACTATGATAGATGGCCGCGTGTACTTCGACCGTGATCGCGATATTGCTCAGCGCGCTAATCTCGAAAAGGAAAAGAAGGCTCTGCTCGACAAGCAGAAGAAAGCCGCCGAAAAGAAGCCGGAAACCCCTCCCGCAAAACCCGGCGAGAAGAAGCCCGACGACAAACCCAAGCCGCCGCAAGCCTCAGACGCTTTCGGGGGTGCGCTGTGAACACCACAACATCCCCCGCCATCCGGCTCATCGCGTTGAGCGCGGCGCTCCTCTGCGTTTCATCCTCTGCGCCCGCACAAGAAAAATCGGCAACCTATGCCATCACTCACGCCCGAGTCTTCACGCTGACCGGAGTGCCAATCGATGACGGCACGGTGGTCATCCGTGACGGCAAAATCTCCGCCGTCGGTGCGAACGCCGAAATTCCCGCCGGAGCGCAAATCATCGACGCCAAAGGCCTGCAGGTCTATCCAGGGCTCTTCGATTCCATCACCCAAATGGGACTCAGCGAAATTTCCGCCGTCAGCGCCACGGTTGACTCCAGTGAAACCGGCGCCTTCAATCCCGATGTTGTTGCCGCCGAAGCCATCCTTCCTTCCAGCCAGCACATTCCGGTCACTCGCGCCGCAGGCATCACCGAAGTGCTTGCCGTGCCCGCCAGCGGCGGCTTCGATTCTCAAGGCGCCTCCGGCATTCTCGGGGGGCAGGCCTCTGCCATCCGCCTCGCCGGCTGGACCATTAATGACATGCTCCTCAAGAAAAGCGTCGCGATGGTTCTCAACTGGCCCGAGATCAAAACGCGGTCGTTCGACTTTTCCACCTTCGCGATCAAAAACAAGCCATATTCTGAGGCCAAGCAGGAATACGAGAAGAATGTCAACGAATTGACCGACTGGCTCGATCGCGCCCGCCACTATGCGCTCGCCGTGGGCCACGGCCGCCGTGCCGACTTCCAGCGTGACCTCAAACTGGAAGCGCTCATCCCCGTCACGCGCGGCGAGCTCCCGGTTCTGGTCTTTGCTGACAAAGCTCGCGACATCCGCAACGCCGTCGAATTCTGCGACAAACAAAAACTCAAAATGATCCTGGCCGGCGGTTCCGAAGCCTACAAATTAAAGGACCTTCTGCGCTCCAAGGCTATCCCCGTGATTTTGCGCCCGATGCTGACCGACCCCACCGATGAAGACGATCCTTATGATCGCCTGCTATCCCAGCCCGCCGAGCTCTCCGCCGCTGGAGTTAGATTTGCTTTCGGCAGCTTTGACAATTCCTTCGCGCGCCGTCTCGGCCAGCAAGCCGCGAACGCCGTTTCGCATGGACTGCCGTATGACGAGGCTCTGAAAGCGGTCACTCTCTATCCCGCGCAAATTCTCAATCTCGCCGACCAGATCGGCACCCTCGAGACTGGCAAATCCGCCAACGTCATCGTCACCACGGGTGACCCGCTCGAGTTGACCACCGACGTGCGCTATCTTTTCATCAACGGCCAGCTCACCTCTACCGACAACAAACACAAGTCCCTTTACGAAAAGTATCTGAATCGTCCCAAAGGCCAATAGCACCCGCCAGGAATGGAATGAGTGACCGCCAGGATTGCGTGCCGCGCCCCATCGCGGCGCCCGATTCCTCCTGAATTCACGCATACAAATTGCCGCCAATCGGGGGCGAAACGTTTTACTTCACCCATGCGTCGAAACACCTAACAACAACTCTGTGGGGTGACCTGTGCAAACTCTGCTGCAAGATCTCCGCTACGCGTTTCGCCTCCTCGCCAAGAGCCCCACATTCACGTTGATCGCTGTTTTGACGCTCGCCCTCGGAATTGGCGCCAACACCGCCATCTTCAGCGTCGTCAACGCCGTTCTGCTTCGTCCGCTTGGCTTCCGAGATCCCGCCCACCTCGTCCTGGTCGCAGAAAAAAGCAAATATCCCACCATCAGCACCTCCTACGAGAACTACCGCGACTGGCGTGACCAAAGCCATTCATTCGAATCGCTCGAGGCCACCCGCGGTACCGCCATGACCCTTTCCGGTTCAGGCGAACCCGAAAATCTCAACGTGCGCATGGCCACTGCCAGACTCTTTCCGCTTCTCGGAGTCGACGCTCGCCTTGGCCGCACCTTCAACGCTGACGAAGATCGCGCTGGTGGCACGCCCGTCGCTCTTCTCAGCTACGGCCTGTGGCAGCGTCGCTTCGGCGGGTCGCCCGAAGTTCTCGGCAAGCCCATCACTCTCGACGCGCAGCCTTATACCGTGATTGGCGTTCTCCCTGCCGGTTTTGAACTGTTGCAGTCCGCAGACGTGTTCCTTCCATTCCACCCGTGGGCCCATACTCTTCCCGACGATCGCAACTGGCACCCGGGCATCATCGCCATCGGCCGCCTGAAGCCGGGGGTGCCACGCGAGCAGGCCCGCACCGAAATGGTCGGCATAACCAAGCGCCTCGAAGAGCAGTACCCCATGTTCAACACTGGCACCAGCGCCGATGTCGTCGCCCTTCAAGAGCAGATGGTGCAGAATGTCCGCCCCGCGTTGGTCCTGCTACTCGGCGCCGTCAGCTTCGTGCTTGTGATCGCTTGCGCCAACGTCGCCAACCTTCTCCTGGCTCGCGCCGCCTCGAGGGGCAGGGAAGTCGCCATCCGCACGTCCATGGGCGCCAGCCGCGGTCGCGTCGTGCGTCAACTGCTTACGGAGAGCGTGCTGCTCTCGCTGGCTGGTGGAATTGTCGGCCTGCTGATCGCTTGGGCCTCGCTCGGCCCCTTGCTGAAACTTTCCGCAGGCACCGTTCCCAAGGTTTTCGACGTTAGTCTGGATCCCGCGGTGCTGGCCTTTACTCTCGGCATGTCCATCCTCACCGGACTGATCTTCGGCATCGCTCCCGCAATGCGCACTACCAGACAAGATTTGCGCGGCACGTTAAACGAAGGCTCGCGAGGATCCACTGCGGGTCCCGGGCATCACCGTCTGCGCGGCTCACTCATTTCCATGGAAATCGCACTGGCTCTGCTTCTACTGGTAGGCGCCGGCTTGCTTCTCCGCAGTTTTTCGCGCCTTCAGGAAATTCCACCCGGCTTCCAGCCCGATCATCTCTTTGTCGCGGATCTCCCAATCTCTCAAAGCACTTATGCCAGACCCGAGCAGCGCTTTCAATTCTTCGATCGCGTCGTAGATCGCGCCAGGTCGTTGCCTGGCGTCCGTTCCGCAGCCGCCGCGTCCTTCCTTCCTGTCAGTGGCGGAGGTGGCCTGCTTCACTTCAATATCGCTGGACGTCCGCCGAAATCGCCCAACGATTACGTCGCCACCGGCTATCGCACCGTAACCCCACACTATTTCGAAACGCTCGGTATCCCTTTGTTGCAAGGCCGCCTCTTCGCTGCTCACGACAACGAGCGCGGCCCTGCCGTGGTCATCATCAACTCCACGATGGCCCACACCTATTTCCCAAACGAGAAACCGCTCGGCCACAGAATCCAGGTCGGCGCCACGCCTGATCCGGACCCGACAGTCCCCAACATGGAAATCGTCGGCGTCGTGGGTGATGTCATTCAGGGCCTCGGCGTCGATCCCAAAGCGGAAATGTATCTGCCCTATCGACAAGCCGATGGCGTGCTCCCTGTGTTTCAACTCTCGATCGTTATGCGTACCGCCGGCGACCCCCTGCAGCAATCCGCCGCGCTTCGCTCGGCGTTGTCGGAGATCGATCCCAACCAGCCGCTCGTCAAGGTCCGCACCATGGAAGACAACATTGCGTCCACTGTCGCGCAACCTCGCTTCCGCACCTGGTTGATCGGCATTTTTGCAGCCCTTGCCGTCATGCTCGCCGCAGTAGGCATCTACAGTGTGATGTCCTACTCCGTCACGCAACGCACCAATGAAATCGGCATTCGCGTCACGCTGGGTGCGCAACCCAGCGACGTTTTCCGCACTGTGGTCGGCGAAGGCCTGCGCTTCGCGCTCATCGGCATCGGCATTGGCATCGCCGCCGGGTTGCTTCTCACGCGCTTGCTCCAAAGCTTCCTTTACGGGATCAGCGCCTCCGACCCGCCCACCTTCATCGGCATAACGATACTGTTGCTGGCGGTGGCCCTCGCTGCATCCTTTTTCCCGGCCCGCCGCGCCACCCGTGTCGACCCCATCATCGCCTTGCGCTATGAGTAGCTAGCGATCCGCGAACATCCGCCGTATTTCGCGCAACAAGAGAAACTTTTTCCACTTTTCTGCGTTTCTATTCACAGCAGCCATGCGCACCCGCACCCTCATCGCATCCGTCGCTTTATCCACCACGCTTGTCGCAATTCCTGCTCGCGCCCAGGATCCCGAGAAAATCGTCGACCAGTACATCAAAGCCGTCGGTGGTTCCAAAGCCATCTCCAAAATCCGCACTCTGACCGTCGAAGGTACCTTCACCACGCCGGACGGCAAAACCGGCGCCTACACGCTCGACACCCGTCTACCCAATCGCTACTACTCGGAGCTGGTTCTTGCCGATCAAAATTTGATCGAGGCCTACAACGGAAAATCCGCCTGGCATCAGACGCAGTCCGGCGAAATCGCGACTCTACTTGGCAAGGAAGGCGCACAACTCGAAGCCGCCGGTCAGTACTACAATTCGCACCTGGTCAATGCCAGGAAAAACAAGCTGGGCATCGGTTTCGCGGCCACCCTCAAAGTCCGCGGCAAAGATGCTTACGATCTGGAACTCACGACGCCCACCGGCGTGAAGCGTCACGTCTTTTTTGACCCCACGTCACATCTCATCGTCAAAGAGGTCGCCGTCATTGGTGGCGTCGAGCAGGAAGTTCTGTACGACGACCATCGCCCTCTCAATGGCGTGAAGTTCCCCTACAAAATCGAGCTGCACCGTGGCAAAGACGTCTACGACATCAGCGTTACCCGAGTCGCCGTCAACGGGCCCGTAGGCGAGCGGGTCTTCGATTACCCCAGGAAATCCCAGGTTCAGCTTCCCGATCTGAAAGCTCTCTTCAAGGAAATCGATGCCAACCAGAAAGCCATCGACAAACTGAAGGAAAACTACGCCGGCACTCGCTATGAAGAGGAGACTGAATACGACAAGACTGGCAAGATCACCAAGCGCGACATCAAGGAGTACAACTTTTTCTATCTCGACGGCAGCGAAATCTCCACGCTAACCAAAAGAGACAACCAGCCGCTCAGCGAAGAAGAGCAACGCAAGGAAAACGAGAAGACCGAGAAGGAAATCAAGGACATTCAGAAGGCTCACGAGAAGAAAGAAGCAAAGGAAGAAAAAGCCAAAGAGGAAGGAGAAGAAAAGAAAGATGATGATGATGTTGGCATCGAGACTTTCTTGCGCGTCAGCCAGTTTGTGAACCCGCGCCGCGAACGCTTCCGCGGTCAGGATGTTCTGGTCTTCGACTTCGAGCCCAACCCCGACTACAAAGCTCACAAACTCGTCGAAAAAGTCGTCCAGAAACTTGCCGGCGTAATCTGGATCGACGAAAAGGCTCACGATGTCGCGCGCCTGGAAGCTTATTTCACCGGCGACTTCCGATTCGCCGGCGGCCTCGTTGCCAATCTGCAAAAGGGCACCAGCTTTGTTTTCGAACAGGCCTACATCAACAACGAAGTCTGGCTACCGACTTACGAGGAAGCCCACGTCGGTGTTCGCGTCCTGCTGGTGAAGGGAATTAAGGTCAACGCCATCACCCGCTATTCCGATTACAAACGCTTCAATGTCGAAAGCCTCGCCGCCGTCAGCAAACCCAAAATTGCCGAGCCGAAAGACCCATCCGGCGACCCTTCACCTGCAGCCAAACCCGACTAGAGCCGTTCCCTATCATGCCCTCGATCGTCTTTGGATCGGTCCTGAAAGCACAGTCGGGAATCGCTGCCGAAGGCCGACCGGCAATCTTGTCTGGGCTGGACAATTCCCCACATGCCCTCCCACCATACATCGGTCCTTCAGTCGGGTGCATCAAAGGGGGATCATGACTGCGACCCAACCAACTCCGAGCATCTCTCCACGCGAAATCCTGCGCGCCTGGGCCAAAATTCTCGGTGGTCAATCGCCGATGCTCTCGATCGAGATCACCCGCGAATGTCCGCTAAGTTGTCCCGGATGTTACGCCTATGGCGATTCTCACCTCGCGGGCGGCAAACTTCTGCGCGACCTCAGCGATTTCCGCGGTACCGCGCTGGTGGCAGGCGTGCTGAATCTGGTTCGCAAGCATCGCCCCATGCATGTTTCTCTGGTAGGTGGCGAGCCACTGGTTCGTCATCGCGAATTGAGTGAGATTCTTCCTGCGCTCAGCGCCATGAACGTCTTCTCGCTCGTCGTCACCAGCGGCGTTATTCCCGTTCCTATGGAGTGGATGAAGCTTCGGCGTCTGCGCGTGGCCGTCTCCATCGACGGCTTGCCCGAACATCACGACGTGCGCAGAGAGCCCGCCACTTACGAACGCATTCTGCAGAACCTGCAGGGCCGTGAGTTCAATCCGCATTGGGTCATCACCGCGCCGATGTTGCAGCGTCCCGGCTACCTCGAGGAGTATGTATCGTTTTGGAGCGCTCAACCCGGCGTGAACCGCATATGGGTCAGCCTCTACACGCCGCAGATCGGCGAACGCAGCCCGGAGATGCTGACCCCGGAGAGTCGTGCCGTCGTAGCTGCGGAACTTCCGCGGCTGGCCAAGAAGTTCCCCAAACTGCTCGTCAATCCCGGCGTGGCGCAGGCTTTTCTCCATCCCCCCAGCAGTCCGTCCGATTGTCTATTCGCGAAGATGTCCGCCAATTACTCCGCCGATCTGGAGACGCGCGTCGAACCCTGTGTCTTCGGCGGCTCCCCGGATTGCTCTCAATGTGGTTGTAGCGTCAGCAGCGGCTTGCATTGGATTCGCGGCGAAAAAGTAGTTGGCCCGCTCCGCGTCGGCCATTTCGTCGAGACTTCCATTGCCATAGGCACGCTTGTGAATCGCCTGAGGCGCCGTGCAGTCCGGCCGTCGCGATGGCGTCCCGGCGCCACGCCGGTCGATCCGAAGCAAGAGCTCGTCAAGATTGAAACCTGATCGAACTCGTTCCTTTCACCGCCATCTGCGCGAAAAGATCGAGCTTCGCCTCCATCCCTGAGTAAACCAGTGTTAGCATCGCAGTCTCCACAGGAGGACCGATGCGTCGTTCGATTTTTGTGCTTTTCGTTCTTACCGTAGCCCTCACCATTCCAGATTCTCGCAGCCAGACCTCACAATCGACCGACTCATCCGCAGCCCCTCTGCGCGTCGCTATCGTCGGCATGGCCCACGGCCACACCAATGGATTCCTTCAGCGTGTCAAAAATCGCCACGACGTTGAAATCATTGGCGTCGCCGAACCCGACCGCACACTCTTCGACCGCTACGCCGCAGATTTTCATCTCGACGCTAGCCTCTATCACGCCGACCTCGACGAAATGCTCAACGCCATCCATCCGCAGGCTGTCCTCATCTACACCAACACGTATGATCACCGTCGCGCTGTCGAGGCCTGTGCCAAGCACAAGGTCCCAGTCATGATGGAAAAGCCACTGGCGGTCAGCAACGAAGATGCCCGTGCCATCCAGCGCGCTGCCCAATCTGCGAAAATCCCTGTCCTCGTCAACTACGAAACCACCTGGTATCGCAGCAACCGCGCCGCTTACGATCTCGTTCACTCGAATGCCCTCGGCGGAATACGCAAGGTTGTCGTGCACGACGGTCATCCCGGCCCCAAGAAAATCAACGTCCAGCCCGAATTCTTTGCCTGGCTCACCGATCCTAAACTCGGCGGTGCTGGCGCGCTCTTCGATTTCGGATGCTACGGCGCTGACCTGATGACTTGGCTCATGGACGGCAAACGCCCCGACTCCGTAACTGCTGTCACCCAGCATTTCCAACCGGACATCTATCCGCACGTCGACGACGAAGCCACCGTTGTCGTTGCCTACCCTAAAGCCGTAGCTATCCTCCAGGCCTCCTGGAACTGGCCCTTCGACCGCAAAGATATGGAAGTCTACGGAGAAACCGGCTATGCCATTACGGTTAAGCGTGACGACATCCGCGTCCGCCTGCCAAAGGCCGAAGAACGGCTTGAAAACGCCAAACCTGTCCCCGCACCTTACGATGATTCACTGAAATATCTGCGGGCGGTTGTTGTGGATGGTTTGAAGCCGGATGGGCCTTCATCCCTGGAAACCAACATCGTCGTAACCCAAATTCTGGACGCGGCTCGCCAATCCGCCGCCTCGGGTAAAGCGGTCCGCATCACGGACTAGTCTCGCAACATTCAGGCCCGAGAGTCTGGCAGGAGACCCTAACGCGCAGGAACGCCTGCATCCAACACCTCCCGCACCTTCTCCACCAGCACGCGAGGCGTGAAGGGCTTCTGCAAGAACGCAACCCCACGCTCCAAGGTACCACCCTGCGCGATCACGTTGTACGTGTAGCCTGACATGTACAGCACCCGCAGCGCCGGCCGTTGCGCCGAAAGCCTCTTCGCCAGCTCCCGCCCGCTGATTCCCGGCATGATTACGTCCGTCAGCAACAAATGAATCTTCGCCCCATATTTTTCCGCAAGCTGCTCCGCTTCCGCCGAATTCTTCGCCTCCACGACCTCATACCCTCGAGCCTGCAGCACACTCCGCGTCAGCTCCCGCAGTTGTGGCTCGTCCTCCACCAGCAGAATGGTTTCTGTCCCGGTTCGTTTGCGATCCCCTTCACCGCTCTTCTCTACGGGCAAACTCTCCACGGCCTCTTCCACTCGCGGTAAATACACCTTGAATGTAGTCCCATGCCCCGGCTCGCTATAAACCCAAATATATCCGCCGCTCTGTTTCACAATGCCGTAAACGGTCGACAATCCCAGCCCTGTCCCGCGCCCGCTTTCCTTGGTCGTGTAAAACGGCTCGAAAATATGCGCGATCGTGTCCGGGCTCATGCCCATTCCCGTGTCACTGACCGCCAGCATCACATAGCGGCCTGGCCGCACCGTCGCATGATCCCGTGCGTACGCACTGCCGAGATCCACATTCTCGGTCTCTACTGTCAAGCGCCCGCCGTCGGGCATGGCATCGCGCGCGTTCACCACCAGATTCATGATCACTTGCTCGATTTGCCCCGGATCCGCCTTGATCCTTCCCAGCTCCCGGCCCACCACCGTCTGCATTTCGATCGCTTCATCCATCAACCGCCGCAACAGTTTGTCCAGCCCCTCGACGATTGCGTTCAAATCCAGCACTTTTGGCTGTAAAACCTGCCGTCTGCTGAACGCCAACAGTTGCCGCACCAATCCGCCCGCGCGCTCCGAGGCGTCCTCGATCCGCTCCAGGTCCGCGCGAACTTCCGGCGAAGCCTTCGCGCGCGTTAACCCCAATTCCGTATAGCCCTTGATGATCGTCAGCAAATTGTTGAAGTCGTGCGCAATACCTCCGGCCAGCCGCCCGACGGCCTCCATGCGTCGCGCCTGTTGCAGTTGCCCCTCCAGTTGCTTGCGGTCCGTGATATCGACGATGATGCCTTCCATCAGCGGGTGCGAATCGCTGCCCGGCACCACTACCGCCGTATCGCTTACCCAAATCACCCGTCCGTCTTTCCGAATGATTCGATACTCGGCTTGGAACCTCTCGCCGCGTCTACTCGCCTCTTCCGCGGCCTCCACAATTGGCCGGTCATCTGCATGGACGTGGCGAATCCACTCGCGCGAGTTCGCCAGCCATTCATCCGCCGGAAATCCCAACATCGATTCCACCTGCGGGCTGACGTAAAGCCACTGCCCGTCTACCCCCAGTTCTGCGATATAACTGATCGCCGCAACCTGTTCCACCAGCGTCTGATACTTTGCTTCCGCTTCGGCTCGGAATTTCTCCGCACGCCGACGGTCCGAAACATCGCGGCTGATTGTCACCATGCTGCCGTCGGGCAGCCGCGTCACCGCCGCTTCTAGGGGGATCAACCCGTTCCTGCTGTGCACCGTCAATGCGCCGAACCATTTCCCTCTCGCGGCTAGCGCAAAGTTCATTTCATTTCGTATCGACAACAAGTCCCTGGGATCGCTCACCTCATCCCACGTTTTTCCCAAGATCTCGTCTGCGCTCGTATATCCCAGCATTCTCACGAACGATTCATTCACGTACGTGTACTTGCCTTCGGGCGACACCATCGCCATGCTGTCCATCGCCGAATCCATGGCCATCTGATGCCGCCGAATCGCCGCTGCGGTTTTGCCTTCGCGATACTGCACCAGTCCCAGCCGCGCCGCGTAACACGCGATTGAGACCGCCACCAGCACGAATCCGAATCCCCGCCACTGGGCGCCCAGTCGCGCCACTAGCAGTAACACCAGCAATGGCGCCAGACCCAGCGCCACATTCTTGAACGCCACGCTCCGCGGTGTTTTTCCTCGCAGGAGTATTGTCGTGGATTCCTCCGGCGCCTCCTTCCATTGCGCAGCCCAAACCGCGCACGCCAGAAACGGTAGACTCCACCCAATGTCGTACCATGTGCCCGTCGGCACGCCATCTACGCTCTGCATCCAGTCGGCCGTCCCCGAACACACCGTATTGATCGTTAGGAACAGTGCCAGTCCGCCATACAGAGTTCGCAATCGCTCCGTCTGCAAACTGAATACGATGATGAACGCCAGCGCCGTCAGCGCCACATTCGTTACCAGATAACTCCAGGTCATGAATTGCTCGGCGTACGGATTGACGCCGCCGCTGAGCAACTGCACGTAGTACATCCCGAAAAATGTGGAGAAGAAGACGATGCCGACTTGCAGGGCGTCCAACGCTGTTTCAATATCAAAACGTGGCGAGTCTCGATCCTTATCCAGAAACAGAGCGATTGCGAAAAAAACTCCATCTGTGTCGAACAGAACGCGCGTGATCGAAAGCGTCGGAATTTCCTGATGCAGCCAATTTTCGTAGTACATCCATCCCAGGTTCGCGATGCCCCACGTGGCCAGCCCCGCGCCGATCATCAACCAGAACGGTCGGCTCAACCCGCGTCCCCGCTGGGATGCTCCCAGCGCCATCGCTATGCCCAAAACGCACGCGATCGTCTGCAGCGAATTCGCCACCAGCGAACCCACCCGCGATGTGCCGAGGATTAGAATCTCGCACACCTGCAGCCCTACGATGAATAGCGCCAGTATGGGCACCTTTCGGCCCATCCACTCAGCTCCTGAACTCCGTGTAAACGGAAGTATCCGTCAATTTTAGGGGTGAGAGCGTTACAGAGGTATTGCTTAACGCTTGCTGCGTGACCGCAAAGCTAACCTGTCCGTTTGACTTGGTCCGCGCTCGCTGCCGGTTACTCTTGGTCTACGCGCGAATCCGTTCCTGCCTCATTTCATGCACAATGACGTCATGCCCGGCACGCATAACTCCATCCGCAAAAGCGTTTCAATCCCCACGCGCATCGCCAAGCGTGTTCTCGCGCTCGCCGAAACGCGCCATACCAGTGCCAGCCGTGTTCTCGTGGATCTGATTGAAACCGGATTGCAGGCCAAGGAAAGCCAGCACAAGCGCTTCTTCGAACTCACCGATCAGCTTGCAGAAGCAACCGACCCTGCAGAACGCAAGCGCCTCCAGGGGGAACTAGCGCGACTTTCCTGCGCTCAATAAGTTCGCCTGCCTCCACCCTATCTTCCTTCGAACGGATACCGGTCCCGTGCCTGCACCGCCGCAGCTACACGGCGTCGCGCCGCGATCGTATCCACCGCCCCGCGCTTGCCGAACCGCTTCAGTACCGCCATTTGCGTCGTCAGCATGTCGCCTTCATGTACCGCCGCGATCGCTCTCTTCGCTTCGTGCTCCACCCGCTCCGCGGCGTCCGCGATGAACACCCTGGCCGCGTCGATCATCACCGTTGTTGCCGGCTCACCATGGCTTGCCGCCGCTTTCTGCGCCCGCAGCACGCAGGACTCCATCGCGTAAATCTCCATCACGATATTTGACAGCGCGCCGATCAATTCCTGCTCGTCCGCCAATTTCTCACGGAATTTCTGCACCGCCCCGCCCGCCGCCTGCAGGAACATCTTTTTCGCGTTGGCCAGCACGCGCGCCTCGTCGGCTAGGACGCCTTCCGGCGCTTCCTCAAGCGATGGCCCTGCCAGAATTTCGTCCGCCAGCTTCATCGCTGCCGGAATCAGCGCCAATTGCCCGCCCATAGCCCGCTTCATCAGCATCTGGATGATCAGCATGCGGTTGATTTCGTTGGTGCCCTCAAAAATCCGGTTGATCCGCGAATCCCGGTACGCACGACAAACCGCATAATCCTCATGAAATCCGTAGCCGCCAAAAATCTGCACGCCCTCGTCCACCACGTAATCCAGCATCTCGCTGCCGTACACTTTCGCGATCGAGCTCTCGATTGCGTACTCCTCCAGCACCTTCATGGTGCTTTGGATTTTGTCGCCGCCGCTTGCTGAAGCCGCCGACATCGCCGCCTCAATATTCCCTGCGCTGCGATACACCATCGACTCCACCGCGAAAATCTGAATCGCCATCTCCGCCAGCTTTTCCTTCATCATCCCGAAGTCGCCGATCTGTTTCCCGAACGCCTTCCGCTCCTTCGCGTACTTCGCCGCCGTCGTCAGCACATGCTTCGATCCACCCACCGCTGATGCCCCCAGCGTGAACCGTCCCGCATTCAAGATGTTGAACGCCACGATGTGCCCGCGCCCGATCTCATGCAGCACGTTTTCCTTTGGCACCTTGCAGTTCTCAAGAAAAATCGGCGTCGTGGAGCTCCCGTGAATCCCCATCTTGTGCTCTTCATTCCCCGGCTTGAATCCCGGGAATGTCCGCTCCACGATGAACGCTGTGAATTTCTCCCCATCGACTTTCGCGAAGACCACATAGACATCCGCGAATCCACCGTTCGTAATCCACATCTTCTGGCCATTTAGCACGTAGTGTGTGCCTTCGGGATTCAGTACTGCCCGCGTCAATGAATTTTGCGCGTCCGATCCGGCTTGCGGTTCCGACAGGCAATAAGCCCCGATCGTTTCCGCGGTGGCCAGCTTCGGCAAATATTTCTTCTTCTGCTCCTCGGTCCCGAAATACACGATCGGCAACGTCCCGATCCCCGCATGCGCTCCATGTGTTACCGCAAAGCCGCCATAGATCGACAATTTCTCGGTCAGCACCGTCGTGGCAATCTTGTCCAAACCTGCCCCGCCGTATTGTTCCGGCACCCCGCCGCCCATCAATCCCACTTCGCCGCCCTTGCGCACCAGCTCCGCCATCAACCCCGGCTTCTTGTTCTCCAGATCCTTCACCAGCGGCAGAACTTCCTTCGTCACGAACTCTTCCGCCGTCTGCCCGATCAATTTCTGATCGTCCGACAGATCCCCCGGCGTAAACACATCTGCAGCGGCGGGCGTCTCCAGCAGAAAACTCCCGCCCTTCGCTGCGGTCCGATTCAAGGTCGCGGTGGCCATCGGGTTCTCCTTCGTTCGGCTTGTTTTATCGGTCTTCCGAGAGGATCAACAGTATCCGTTGCGACTTGATTCTACGCCTCAGTTTCAAACACTCGCAAACTTCCCGGACATGTATCTCTGTTCGTTCTTTTCTTCTCTGGGCCCGTGTGCGCCTCCGGCCGATCTCTCTTCTCCTTTATCCGCTATGCCTGCCAAAAAGGCTATAGACCAAAAGTCCCAGCACAATCGCCGTCACCATCACATATGTCCAGTCCCGCTGCCACAAGAACGCCAAAAGCGAGAACACCACCCGCGCAATCGGCGTCGCAATCAACACCAGCAGACCCAACTGAATCAACCCGCGCCCTTTCAGCGCCGCGGCCTCATGCGCAATCGCCGAAAGCCCCTTGTATTCCGCCGGCTCTCCCTGGAACACGTGATAGTCCCGCACTGCGCCGGGATGCCGCGTCAAATACACGATCCCGCCCGCGAGCACTATCACCGCCGCCAGAATCACGCCGGTCCGCAGCACCAGCCCCATCACCTGATCAATCTTCTGATCCGTCCGCAACAGCTCCACCTTCTGCGCCATCGTCATCCCTGGTTATTCCTCAATACTCCGCGACCTGCGCGCTCTGAGGTCTGCGCCCTCTGCGTCATTCCTTTCTCTTTGGCCTTTCCTCAGCTCCATCTCAAAATCTCCCCCGCACCCCCCCATAAATCATCTCCACCGCCAAAGCCCCAATCACTCCGCTGAACACCCATCGCAACACGCGAACCTGGGCAGCTGCCAAAACCCGCGCCCCCCAAGTCGATCCTAGCAAAACTCCCAACATCACCGGCATCGCCAAACCCGGATCGATATATCCGCGGCTTAAGTAAACTCCCGCCCCTGCCGCCGCGGTCACCCCAATCATGAAATTCGAAGTCGTCGTCGAAACCTTGAACGGCAATTTCATCACTCGATCCATCGCCAGTACTTTCACCGCGCCCGACCCAATCCCCAGCAATCCCGACAAAACTCCCGCGACAAACATCAGCACAAATCCGCCCGGCACTCCGCGCACGTGATAGCTCTCAAATCCATTCTCGGTCGGATAGCTGCTGTCCATCCGCAAGCGCGAAGCCAGCGGATCCGGCCCCAGGTCCTGCGTCACATGATCCTGCTGCCGCAACGACGCGTACGCCGAATAAATCAACACCACGCCAAAAATAACCGCAATCATCGACGCATGCAGATACACCGCGACGACCGTTCCCGCCAGCGCACCCAGTGTCGTCGCGATCTCCAGAAACATCCCCACGCGTACGTTGGAATATCCCTCGCGCACATACGCCGCGGCCGCGCCGCTCGACGTCGCAATCACCGACACCAGTGCCGCCCCGATCGCATACCGGATGTCCACGCCAAAGAGAATGGTCAGCAGCGGCACAATCACCACGCCGCCGCCCAGCCCGGTCAACGCGCCCAAAAATCCCGCCGCCACCGCTCCGGCAAAGATCAACCCGGTAAACTCAACGACATTCACAAATCACCGCCAATTTCGACCAACAAGAGCGTAGGGCGGTACTTGCCCGCCCGGCCACGGCGTCTTGCCGCCTACGTATTTCGAAGACAGCACATCCCGGTCCGCGCAATTTCTCACGTCTACCGTCCAATCCCATTTCAAACTCGCTCACCATAAGCGCGCCAGTCCACGAAATCGCAAGATTAATCGCGAAAGAGATCATCGCAGAAATGATGTTGTACGAGGGATTGCTTGTCCACGGCTAAGCGCGATCCGGGGCTGGCGCCGTCAGCCGTGACACAGCCGCTCATGGCTTCGCGGCAGTAGCGTCCTTGAAAGAAACCAGCAGAAAATTCGACCGCGTGCCCAGAAAATCGTTTACCTTGCGGGCCTCCCCCGCAGGCATCCACAAAATATCTCCGCTATGTAGGAACGACGCGTTATGACCGCCGACCTCGGCACTCATGTTCGAATTGGTCATCGCCACCAGCAGGGCATTCTCCTTCGGCGATTCGTCCACGTACTCCCGTTGCATGGACACTGTTACCACCTCCACCCGCACCTCGTCCGTCTCGAAGTACGGCGCCACATCATCCGCATCCCCGGCGGCAGACTTCTTCTTTGAGGCGGCTCCCTTCGCCGACGCCACCTGCTGTTGTTCCTGCGGACAAGCCAGCGGCCCGGCAACAACTTGCTTGCACAAATTCCGCGCCGTGCCTTGCGGCTTCACCAGTTCCACCGTGACGTTTCGGAAAGCCGACCCTGAATTCGTCCGCGCAACATGCGCGAATCCGCCGGGCGAATAAATCACCTGCCCATCCCGCAGGATCAACGTCGTTTCTTTCTGTCCCTGCACCATGTTCGTAATATTGCCCGCGCCAAAATTGATCGCCAGATACGGCAGGTCGTGCCGGTGCATCAATGTCGAGTCGTTCGGTGGCACCGCGACCCTATAAATGTTCGCAAAATCATTCTGCAGAATCAGCTGGTGATGCGGTTCATCTCGCAGCGACACCACGCGCTCTTGAATTGTCTGTTGTTGTTGTTCCAGCGACGGCGTCTGCTGCGAGTCAGGTGGTGGTGTTTCCGCACCATCTTCGCTCGTCTGTGCGGTAGAACTGGCTGGCGAGGGATTTTGCCCAGTGGAAGTCTGTTGCGATGTGCTCTGCGCGGCGGGCATTGCAGCTCGCGCCGGGCTGTGAGTACCCAGAGCCGGTACGGCCGCACATAAGAGAAGTAACGCTGGTTTCACGGGCACGGAATCCTACGATGCTCCCGGCAGGACTACAAGTTAAACGCGCGCCAAGCCCGCGAAGTTGCACCACCGCCGCTGTAGCTCAGGCCTTCAGGCCTAAGGCCTTTTCCACGCCACGATCACTCCAGCATCAGCTATCACTATACTCGCTACATCCGTTCGAAAATTCCCGCCGCCCCCATGCCGCCGCCAATGCACATAGTCACCATGCCATAGCGCCCATTCTTGCGTCTCAAATCCCGGATCAAAGTGGCCGTAAGCTTCGCTCCCGTGCACCCCAGTGGATGGCCCAGCGCGATTGCGCCGCCATTGGGATTCACCCGCGAGGCCTCCAACCCTGCCTGCTGGATCACCGCCAGCGATTGCGCGGCAAATGCCTCATTCAGCTCAATCACGCTCATGTCGTTCAGCGAAAGCCCTGCAAGCTTTAGGGCCTTCGGAATCGCGAACACTGGCCCAATCCCGAATTCTTCCGGCGGACAACCCGCCGTCGCATATGAAACAAATCGCGCCATCGGCGCAAGCCCCAGCGCCTTTGCTCGCACCTCGCTCATAATCACCGCGGCAGCCGCTCCATCACTCATCGGCGAGCTGTTTCCCGCCGTCACTGTACCTTTCATGTGAAATGCTGGCTTCAACTTCGCCAGTGCGTCCAGCGACGTATCTGCTCGAGGAAGTTCATCCGTCTCAAACGCAAAAGTCTGCGTCGCCGCTTTCACCGCTGCCTTCGACTTCGCCGAAGCGCCATTCCCGTTGGGCACCGCCGTGATCTTCACTTCCACCGGAATCGTTTCATCCTTGAAATTGCCCGCCGCAATCGCCGCTACCGCCTTGTTGTGCGATTCCATTGCAAAGTGGTCCGCCTGCTCCCGCCCAATGCGGAATTTCCGCGCGATATTCTCCGTGCCCAGCCCCATGTTGATGTACGCGTCCGGATAATTGTCCACCAGCCACGGATTCGGTGAAATCTTGTTCCCGCCCATGGGCACCAGCGACATCGATTCGGTCCCGCCTGCCACAATGATTTCCGCCGACCCACCGCGAATCCGCTCCGCCGCCAGCGCAATCGCCTGCAATCCCGAAGAGCAAAATCGATTGATCGTCATCGCCGAAGTTTCAACCGGCAATCCAGCCCGCAGCGCCGCGATGCGCGCCACATTCATCCCTTGCTCGCCTTCCGGCATCGCGCAGCCCAGGATGACGTCGTCAATTTCTTTCGCATCGATCGCCGGAACCCGCGCAAGCGCCTCCTTGATCGCCAGCGCAGCCAAATCATCAGGCCGCGTAGTTCGCAGCGCCCCCTTATAAGCACGCCCCACCGGCGTGCGCACAGCAGAAACAATCACAGCGTCAGGCATGGCATTTCACCTTATCGCGGCCCACCCCGCGACCACTAATCGCGACAACCATATTGTTGGTTCCCCAGAACCAAAAAGCAAACCGCTCAGATTTGGTGGCACAGCCATTCCTGGCTGTGCGCGGTCCATAGCTCAACCCACAGTGCAACCCTCATCCCAACCCGGTCGCGCTTTCGCGAACGGTGGTGAGGAAATTGCTTTTATTGTCCGGAACTCCCCGATTCACCGCCGCGCGATCAACCACCCCACCGCATTCTCAAACAACCGATTCTGCTGCGCACTCTCAAAAATCTTGTCACCATGCCCCATATTGATGTACAGCATCCGCCAACGCGTATTCGTCCACACCACCGGGCAGTCCCCGCCGGTAATCGTATCCTTCAAGCCAATCGGATAATTCTCCAGCGCCAGCGTCAACAGCACCCGGACATCCTTGTTCAGTCGCGCGCTGGGCTTCCAGATGTACCACTCATTTGCTGGCGCATGCACCATCGCCGGAAGCCCTCGGGTTACCGCGTGGGCGCGATCATCCACCACCAGCTTGGCCGGCAGCGGCGGCCAATTGTTCCCAAAGAACACCGTGCCCCCGAGAAAGTCCACGAACCACGGCCAATCCGTGCTTTCGTCGTTGTAGGCGGCAACGTGAAACCCCAGCCACGCTCCGCCGTGCGCCATGTACTCCTCAAAAATCTTGCGCTGCGCCGGCGTATGTGGAAAGTCGTTGAGCCACACCAGCAGTTGGACGCCTTTCAACCTTTCCGCCGTGACTTCATCCCAGTTCGTCGTGGATTCAAACGTGAAATTCTTTCGTTTTCCGAGGTCAGAGAGAAATTTCCGCGCGTCATTCGCGAAATCGATGTGATCCTGCTCGCCTTTGTCGGTATACACCGCAAGAGCGTGCGGCGCGGGCCTTTGAGTTTGCCCCGCATATGCGGATGCAGCGAAGAAAACCGCCAGGAATCCCAGAATTGAGGTCGCAACAGGCCTCGTCATCGATGCGCCGCCCACACGATGGAATTGTGAAACAACGTCGTGAAATCCTTGTTCTGGAAATGCTCGCCGCGGTGCCCCATGAAAATGTAAACGTTTCTGGCCTTGACGTGCTCGTTCGTCCACACCACCGGATGATCTCCGCCCATTTTTATTTTCGAGTCGGGCGTGTAGGTGCCCTCATCCACCGCCGCGAGCACATGCACGTTCGGCCGCGGTGACTTGTCCCACGTGTACCACTCTTCGCGATCGATGGTGAACGTTGTCGGCAGCCCTCGCATCACCGGATGCTTGCTATCCTCCACTTTCACCTTCGCCGTTACGAATGTCGCGATGTAATTCTCATAGCGGATGCCGCCAAGAAAATCGGAAAACCATCGCCACATCGGATAGTTATCGAATTCTCCAAGCAATCCTGCGTGGTGAAATCCGATCCACCCGCCTTTGCCCTTTTCGACGTAGTTCTGGAATGCCGTCGCAGCCTTCGCGGTCCACATGTACGGCGGGTAGTCCAGCTGCAGGAACAAGTGGTAGCCCGAGAGGAACGCTTCGTCGATTTTTGCTGTGTTGTGGAGGTAATCGATGGAAAAATTGTCCGCAGCCGCTTCCTTGGCCAGCCAGGTCTTCGCGGCATCCACAAACGGCCGGTGAATGCTGTTTTCCTCGGCCAGCGCAACCACTTTGAATTCCGGCGAGCGGCTCTGCGCATTCGCGGAAGCCATCGTCGACATCGCGAGAATCGCCGTGAGCATGCCGAACAAAAACCGTGCTTGAAGACGGCTACGCAGCATTGCGATGATCCTCACTCGAACGAGCCTTGAAAAGCGAGGGATGTTTATAACAAAATGCCATTGCGAATACTCACCCGGAAAGTTCTTGTTGTCAGCGTGCTGGTCGTCGGCGCAACAGCGACCGTTGCACCGCTTCCGGCGCAGGAGTCATCCACATCCCTGCGCAACGCCGCGCGCGCGATTGCGGTGAACGCGAAAACGCGAAAAGCTTATGCTGTGTCGGAATCCCAGGACGCCATAGTCGTCTATGATCCCGGAAAGAAAACGACAGCGACCATAAAAGTAGGGAAGTCGCCGGTGGCGCTCGCAATCAACGAAGCCACCAATGGCATCTACGTCGCAAACAATGGCAGCGGTTCCGTCAGCGTAATTGATGGTGCAAATGATGCACTGGCCGCAAACATAGACGTCGGCGCGCTGCCCTACGTTCTTGCCGTGAATCCGGTAGCGAACAAGATTTTTGTTTCCAATACCTTCAGCGATGTCATCACCTTGATCGACGGCAAGACCAACGCGACCACCACGATTAAGGCAGGTTCAGCAGACTCGATTGTCGTGGATGCCCAGCGCGATCGCGCCTACCTGGTCGGCTGGGAGAGCACAAATCTTACTGTTCTGGACAGTAAGCCCTCCGTTGTCGCCAAAATCCCGCTCCACGGAATGCACGTCTGGGGAACCCTGGCCGATCAAGCAACCGGCAGGGTGTTCGCCACGAAGGCAGGAAGCGCCGAGCTACTGGTGGTCGAGGAAGGCTCGACCAAAGTCAGAGCGATTCCTACCGGCGCGATTCCCTGTGCTGTCGCGCTAAATCCCGCCACCGGACTCGTTTACGTGGTGAACCACGGCGAAGACACCGTCACCACCATAGACGGCGCCAATCAACGGGTCGTCGCTACCATCCACGTGGGCAAATCACCGCAGGGAATTGTGATCGACTCCAAAACCAATCGAATTTACGTAGCCAACGTGCATGGACACTCGGTCACTATGATCGACGGTGCTCGCAATGTGGCAACGAAAACCTTCCATGTCGGCAAAAATCCTTATGCTCTTGCAGTTGACCAAGTAAGCGGCCGCTTGTACGCGGCGCTCGAAGGCGAAACATCGTTCGCCACCATTGATCCCTCAATGCCTGCTGACTAGCGCAGACTCTTCGGGCTTGCGTCGCGCTCAACGTTAGGGACTGTTGGGCGCCGACAGCAACTTTAGTCGCCACTATTTCATCGCGGATTTGGCCTGACGGGAAAACGTCACGGAAGAAAATCTCACCACAACTGGCGGAGACAGCGTCGCCGGCTAATGCCCATCGCTCTCCGAATGGGCTCCAACCGTCTTGTCGGGCACATCCCCGAGCCGCCCCTTCACCCGGTCATAAACCGACACCTGGCTCACCGACCCCAACGCCTCATTATAAAAAGTCGGCACGCCCAGTGCCGTCCGCAATTCCTCATTGAACTTTCGCAGGTTCAGCAGATGCGAAGCCAGCGCCGGCACCTTCAATCCGTCATCGGTCAGCAAAAATTTCTGATATCCCGCATCCCACAAGCGCGTGAACTGCCCTTTCAGCATGATCGTCGGCAAAATCGTCATCTGGAACGATCCATCCGTCCCCTTGCGAAACTCCGCCCCCGACCCGTACTTCTCCACGCGCACCACGCCCCGCGTGCTCCCGACGGCAAACCCCAGCGCCGCCAAACTCTCAATCGCCTTCGGCGAAAACTTCTCTTCGACATTCCACATGGTCCGACTAGCCTAATGAACCCGCACCCATCTGTAAAGTGCTGCCAGAACGCACGTACTGACTCAGTGGCCCATTCGTCGTTTTTCTTTGCGGCGCCTGAGGCCCGTATATGTGATCATCCGCATTGGAAATGAGAATGGCCGCTCACCGGCTCGCCCTGCCGCTGGCTCTTCTTGCGACCACTTGTCTTGCGGTCCCTGCTTCGGCTCAAACATCCGAAACCCGCCCCCCTTTGCCCATTGATGAATGGCTCCGCGGTCCGGATCGGCAGGATTTCCGCTGGAAGGTACGCGTCTCTCGGCCTCGTCTGACCTTTCAACAGCGCCATTTGGTCCACATCCGCGCCACTGTCGACGCGGACCTTGTTCATCGCGACGTTACCCCTCCTGATCTGCATTTCTTCGTGAAGGTCTCTGACGACCAAGGACACTGGCTGCCTGGCGAAAACTACAACCACTTTGCCCTGTCATCCACGCTGGATACCGAGATCGCCATCCAGTTTGATTCCGGTTTATATCTTCGTTCCGGCAGCTACACCGTCGCTGTGATTGCCTACGACTCCGTTCACCACAACCGCAACATTTGGCAGCGCCCGCTTGTCGTGCGGCCGCCGAAAGACGATCCTCTGCCGCACCTCGACCGCGATCTCCCTCCAATCGAGTTTCTTGCAGACGTTCCGGCTGATTCACGCAAACTCGACTCAGTCAGCCCTCCCTTTCGCGCTCGCCCGGTTCCCTACGTCGGACCCACCGATGACCAATCGTGGCCTTTGGGGCACGGCCGCGAGTGGCTGCCTATATCGACCGACCGCCCCGTGCAGGTCGACTTAATCCTGGATTTCTCCGGATGGGCCGATCCCGAGGAGAGGCGCAAACCCTCCGCACAGGCCTATCGCCAAGCCGTTGGCCGTCTCCTTCAAATTGGCAGCGTTCTCTCCCATCTGGCGCCGCAGCGCGGATGCGTCCGTGTCACCTCCCTGGACATGCTGCGCCTGCGTACGATTCTTGACCGCGTCGCAGTCGCGGATTTGGATTGGGACGCCCTGCAGCGGTCCATGACAGGTTTGGATCAATTCACCATTGACGTGAACGCGCTGGAAAAAAGGAAGGACACCGCCAACTTCTTTCGTCGCTCCTTGACACAGGTGGCCTCGGATTCGGCCGGCTGTGACCTGGGTTCCCAAGGCGCATTGCATGTCGTATTGGTCGCCGCAGCTGGCCGCCTGCAATTTCCCGCCGGTACCCGCGCCGAGCGCCTTCAGCTGGAGTCTGGCTGCGAATGTCTTTTCTACTACCTGCGTCCTGGCGAGTTGAACCCCGGCTACAACTTCGATGACGTGGAAAAAATGCTGAAATCGCTCGAAGTTCGCCGTCTCACCGTTTCCGAGCCGTCGAAGTTCCG
>Ga0157378_10000398_pt1 | contig 42680 bp, 36 predicted proteins | sample M65metaG_FD_115309 | JGI IMG/M metagenome (GOLD analysis project Ga0157378, IMG submission 115309) | Miscanthus rhizosphere microbial communities from Kellogg Biological Station, Michigan, USA - M6-5 metaG | ecosystem: Host-associated > Plants > Roots > Rhizosphere > Soil | place: USA: Michigan... | reverse complement strand
CCCGGGTAAAGAAGCGCGCTCCTGCGCGCAGAAGCGAAGAAAGAGCATGCAAAGCAAAGCGTCGCTCTTGCTGCTCTGCTGTGGCTCTGCTGTGGCTCTGCTGTTGCTCTGCTGTGGCTCTGCTGTTGCTCTGCTGTGGCTCTGCTGTGGCTCTGCTGTTGCTGTCGCTTCTGCGCGCACGAAGCGCGCTTCTCCTGGGTCCCCGCCGGGCGCGGCGAGCGCATGGAGGATGGGCCCCGTCAGGGGGCGCGTGCACGATGCACGCGCTTCGCCGAACGTACATGGATGTGCGTCCGGCGAACCCCGGAGTGCGCTCGCGTACCCGGCAGGATGCCCAGAGGGCGCGACCGATCGGGGTGCCTTTCTCTTGGTTACTTCTCTTTGGGCAAGCAAAGAGAAGTGACCCGCTCCTCCGCAGGAGGAGTGGAACGCTTTGGCTCTTCGAGACAAAGAAGAAACGACAAAGTCAAAAGAAAGAGCTGGATTCCAGCTTGCGCTGGAATGACGTGCCGAATCAGGAGCGGGCTCCTCCCGCTTTCGCGGGAATGACGAGCAGAAGCGCGGGTCGCGGCAGCGCGCGGGAGCGCGGGATGAAAGACGGAATCGGATTCCCGTCACGGGAATAAAACCAACCGCAAAACGATCCTGAGGGTTGCATCCACCCGAAAAGGAAACCCCGTGAACAACGACAACAACCCCAAGTCATCGCCGGCAATCGCCGACCCTGCCCGCCGCAAGGCGCTGTCGTGCATCGCCGGCTGGGCCGGCACCGCCGTGGCGTGGCAGGTGGTCGGCGGCGTGCCGCGCGCGTTCGCAACTGCTGCCGGCGATGCGTCGGTAACGGCGGCCGCGAATCGCGGCGCATTCACCTTCGTGCAGATCAGCGACACGCATATCGGCTTCCACAAGGAAGCGAACCCGGACGTGGTCGGCAGCCTGCGCCGCGCGATGGGCGAGATCAACGCATTGCCGGCGCGACCGGCGCTGGTCGTGCATACGGGCGACGTCAGCCATCTGTCGAAGCCGGAGGAATTCGGTCAGGCACGCGAACTGCTGCAGGAACTGAAAGTCGATCGCGTGCACACGGTGCCGGGCGAGCACGATGCCCTCGACGATGGACTCGCGGGATATCTCAAGGCATTCGATCACGACGGCAAGCAACGCGCGTGGTACAGCTTCGATCAGGGCGGTGTGCACTTCGTCGGGTTGTCGAACGTGCTCAATTTCAAGCTCGGCACGATGACTTCGCTCGGCGACGAACAACTGGCGTGGCTGCGCCAGGATCTAGCCGGCGTGGCGCACTCCACGCCGCTCGTGGTGCTCGCGCACATCCCGTTGTGGACGGTGTATGCGCCGTGGGGCTGGGGCACCGCGGATGCCGATGCGGCGCTGGCGTTGCTCAAGCCGTACGGCTCGGTCACCGTGCTCAACGGTCACGTGCATCAGGTGCTGCAGAAGGTAGAAGGACACGTCACGCTGCACACCGCGATGTCGCTCGCTTATCCGCTGCCGACGCCGGGACAGGAAGGCATCGGCGAGCCGGGGCCGCTGAAGGTGCCCGCCGGTGAACTGGGCAAGCGGCTCGGCACGCGCCAGCTCACGCTCGTGCGCGGCCGACACGAGATCGCGCTGGTCGACACGCCGCTCGAGCACGGGTGAGCGACCATGAAAGTACTATCCTTGCTCGCCGGGTCTCTATTGCTGTGCACCGCCGGCGTGCCGGCGGCGCACGCCGCGACCGCCGTTGCGATCGAAAAGTTTGCCTTTGCACCGCGCGAGATCACCGTAGCACCCGGCACTACAATCGTCTGGAGCAATCGCGATGAAACGCCCCACACGCTCATCGCCAACGACGGCAGCTTCGTCTCCAAGGCGATGGACACCGACGACCACTATGAACACACGTTTGCAGCACCCGGCGACTATCCGTATTTCTGCACGCTGCATCCGTTCATGACCGGCGTCGTGCACGTGCGCGCCAACGCCGCGGCTTCGGCGCCGCCGCAACCGGGCGGATGAGCAGCGCGATGAGCGCCTGGATCGACACGCTCGCACAGCAGCACCTGGATGCCGCCTACAACCTCGGCCGCTGGCTGCTCGGCAACGAGCATGACGCCGCCGACGCGGTGCACGACGCCTATCTGCGCGCGGCGCGCTCGGCGCATACCTACGCCGGCGGCAACGCGCGGGCGTGGTGGCTCATGATCGTGCGCAATTGCTGCCTGGCAAAGCTCGCGACGCGCAAGCGTGAACTGCCGCTGCGCCCGGTCGACGAGGCGGCCGTGCAAGCACCCGATGCGCCGGCCGATGCGGTGGAGGAACAGGCGCATGCGGCGCAGTGCCGTGCCCTGCTCGTCGCGCAGTTGCGTGCGCTGCCGGAGGAATTCCGCGAGACGCTGGTGCTGCGCGAGATGGAAGATCTGTCGTACCGTGAAATCGCCGACGTGCTCGGCGTGCCGATCGGCACCGTGATGTCGCGGCTCGCGCGCGGGCGCGCGCTGTTGCAACGGGCGTTGTCACCCGCGCAGGAGAGCAAGCATGGACTGTAAAGACGTGCTCGGAACGCTCGAAGCCTATCTCGACGGCGAACTCGGCCGCGTCGAAGCGCGCGCGCTCGAGGCACATGTCGATGCCTGCGCGGACTGCCGCGCGCAACTCGATCGCCTCGATGCACTGCGCCGTGCGCTGCGCGACCCGGCGTTGCGCGCGCCCGCGCCGCCGCATCTGCGCGAACGGCTGCGCGCCGCCGCAGCCGCGCTGCCGCGTGCGCGCCGGCGCCCCGCGGCGTGGCTGCGCTACGCCGCGGCTGTGTTGCTCGCGTTCGGCGCCGGCGGTGTCTCGGTATACTTGTGGACTTCCACGCGCGGCGACGACATCGCGCGCGACCTGTTCGCCAGCCACTGGCGCGCGCTCGCGGCGACTTCGCCGGTGGACGTGCCGTCGAGCGACCGGCATACGGTCAAGCCGTGGTTTGCCGGCAAACTGGCGCAGGCGCCGCTGGTGCAGGATTTCGCCGAACAGGGTTTCACGCTGCTCGGCGGCCGCATCGACTACGCCGGTAGCGAGCGGATTCCGGTGCTGGTGTACCGGCATGGCCAGCACCTGGCCGACGTGTTCGTGCTCGGCGCCGCGGCCGCGCCGGCCAGCACCAGCCGGCGCGGCTACACCTTGCAAGCGGTCACGCTCGGCGGCCAGCACGCGGCGATCGTATCGGACATGGATGCGGAGGAAAGCGCGCGGCTCGGCGCGCTGCTGTCGGCCGCACACTAGACGCCTGCCGCGAAGATCGAAGATTCGCTGCAGCGTGCGTGGCGCGGGCGCCGCGCTTCAGGCGCCTTTCTGTACCTTCAGCGTCGAGCCGTCAGCGGCCACCACCTCGACCGTGGTGCCCACCGGCAGGTCCGGTCCTTCGACCAGCCACAGCGAATCGCCGACGCGCGCCTTGCCCTGGCCGTTGACGATCGCCGTTTCCAGCACGTAGCGGCGGCCGATGTGCTGTTCGGCGCGGCGATTCAGGCGCGGCTGGTCCGACGGCTCATCGATCGCATGACGCACGAAGCGCCAGTAGATGAAGCAGCTGACCAGCCCGAGCAGCGTGAACAAGACCATCTGCACCATGAACGACAGCAGCGGCTGGACCATCAGCACCACGCCGACCGCCGCGGCAGCGATGCCGATCCACAACATGAAGAAGCCGGGCAGCATCAGTTCGGCGCCGATCAGCACCAGCGCGAGCAGCCACCAACCGTAGGCGGCGCTGAGATTCATCCACATATACATTTATCCATAGGTATACAATTTCAGGCCTGCCGCTTCCGGCCGCTCACGCTTTCGGCGCCGGGCGCGCGATTTGCTGCTGCTGCTCCTGCAGGCTGCTGCGCGCGAGCTCCGCGATGCCGGCGAGCGAACCGAGCACGCCGGTCGCCTCCATCGGCAACAGCATGATCTTCTGGTTCGGCGCACCGACCATCGCCTTGAGCGCATCGACGTACTTGATCGCGACGAAATAGTTGATCGCGTTGATGTCGCCGGCGCGGATCGCCTGCGACACCAGTTCGGTCGCCTTCGCTTCGGCTTGCGCCGATCGTTCGCGTGCTTCGGCGGCGCGGAACGCGGCTTCGCGCTGACCTTCAGCCGAGAGGATCGCCGCCTGCTTTTCGCCCTCGGCCTTGAGGATGGCCGCCTGGCGGAAGCCTTCGGCTTCGAGAATGTTGGCGCGCTTTTCGCGCTCGGCCTTCATCTGCCGCGCCATCGAATCGATCAGATCGCGCGGCGGCTGGATATCCTTGATCTCGATGCGGTTGCACTTCAGCCCCCATGGATGCGTCGCTTCATCGACGACACGCAGCAGGCGCGCATTGATGTCGTCGCGCTTGGACAGCGACTCATCCAGATCCATCGATCCGAGTACCGTGCGGATGTTGGTCATGATCAGGTTCAGGATTGCACTATTCAGGTTGGACACCTCATAGGCCGCCTTCGCGGCGTCGAGTACCTGATAGAACACGACGCCGTCGACGCGGACCACGGCGTTGTCCTTGGTGATCACGTCCTGCGAGGGCACGTCGAGTACCTGTTCCATCATGTTCATCTTGCGGCCGACCGAGTGGTAGATCGGCACCAGCATGTGCAGGCCGGGTTCCATCGTGCTGGTGTAGCGCCCGAACGTCTCCTTGGTCCACTCGTAGCCCTGTGGCACGACGCGCACCGTCTTCGCGATCAGGACCAGTGCAACGACGAACAAAACCAACGCGACCAAGCCACCCATGACGTATTCCCCATGCAGGATTTCCCGGATGAGTATATCCCCCAGTGGCTACGATGCGGGCGCGCGCGGTGATAAGATCGGCGCGCTACTGTTCCCCGCAGTCGGCGGGGATGGAGTACATGTCTTGAATTCGGGGAGAAACCAGATGAAACGACAGCTTTCCCTTGCGATTGGCCTGGCCCTACTCGGGGCAGGTACCAGCGCGCTCGCGGTCACGGACACCGAGACCAACGCCAGCATCCCGTTCAATCTTGCCAACCCGGGCGCGCGCAGCATGGGCCTCGGCGGCGCGTTCCTCGGCTCGGCCGACGACGCCACCGCGGCGTACTCGAATCCCGCGGGCCTGACCCAGCTCGTCACTCCCGAAGTTTCCGCTGAAGTGCGCCACACCGAATACAGCCTGCCGTTCGTCAACGGCGGCTCGGGCACGCTGGAGCCGTTCAATGGCGGCGGCCTGCACGTCTCCGACGCGAACAGCTCGATCGACAACCTGTCGTTTCTGTCGGTCGTCTTTCCGCACGACCGCTGGTCGTTCGCCGGCTATCGTGACGAGGTCGTGAATTTCCGTTCCAACTTCAAGACCGTGCTCAACGGCGAACCGGTGACGCTGAACGGCGATTTGTTCGGCACCGCGTTCCCGATCAACGCCGATGCGCACCTGAAGATCGTCAACTACGGTTTTTCCGCTGCGTTCAAGGCGGCCGACAACATCTCGCTCGGTGCCGGCCTGTCGTACTACAACTTCGACATCAACACGGTCATCACGCGTTCGAGCTTCGCCGGCTTCGACACCATCTTCCCGGGCATTCCGACCGGCACGCCGTTGAGCCGGCAGAGCCAGTTCGGCAGCGACAACGACGCCAGCATCAACCTCGGTGCGCGCTTCGTGCTGAACAGCGAATTGAGCGTGGGCATGACCTATCGCCGCGGCCCCGAGTTCTCGTACCGCGCCACCAGCATCCCGGTCAACAACATCGCGTCGAACGGGAATGGCACATTCGTCGCCGTGCCGGTGACTTCGCCAGTCGCGAATCCCGATCTGAAGGACGTGCGCTTCAAGGTGCCGGACCAGTTCGGCGCGGGCTTCAGCTGGCATCCGACGGATTCGCTGGTGGTCAACTTCGACCTCGACTACATCCAGTACTCGCAGCTCACGCACGGCATCCAGTCGTTGTTCGGCAGCGACGCGGCGATCACCTCGCGCCTGACGATCCCGAACGGCACCGAGATCCACATCGGCGGCGAATATACATTTACCCAAATGTCGCATCCGCTGTCGTTGCGCGCCGGCGCATGGCACGATCCGCGCCACTCGGTGCAATTCAAGGGCGACCCGGGCGACTTCCGCGACGACAGCGGCGATCCGCGCCTCGACGCGGTGGCGCTGGCCACGCTGTTCCATGGCGGCCAGGGATCGCAGAACCACTTCGCGCTGGGACTGGGTTGGGCGTTCACGAAGTTCCAGATCGACGCGGCAGCGGATTTCTCCGACGTCACCGACACGTTCTCGCTGTCCGCGGTGTATCACTTCTGAGCAACAACACGTAGCCGGGAAACACCGGCCCTTCGAAAAAAGAAAAACGCCTCCTTGCGGAGGCGTTTTTTTTCGTCGACCCTGCGCCGAGATCTACTGGCAGCCGCGCCGATCCAGGCCGAACGTCGGCACCAGGTCGATGTCGCCGCTGCCGTAGCCGGGAACCGTCGAGTTCCAGCTCGCATGCGCGTGCGTGGCGTCGCTGAACGTAAACGTCGCGGTGCCCCAGGCGTGCACGCTGATCGACTTGGCGTTGAACTTCGGCGGGAACTGCGCGCCGCTGCCGTCGATGATCGCCAGCGTCATCGTCGCGCTGTTGCCGGAGATCGGACCGGAGCCGCTCAGCCATACCGGCGCGCCGCTCGGCGTGTACGCAAACCAGTCGACCGCGAGCACCGGCGGTGACGCCGGGATCACTTCGAACTCGAAGCCGTGACCGGACTTGGTCGGCTCTTTCCAGTTGCCGGAGTAGCACGCCTTCACTTTCGCGCCGGCCGCGTCGCTGGGAGGTGTGCCGACCGGCAGGAACTTCGTCAACGCCATGGTGCCGGAGTTGAAGCCGGGGAACGAGCTGGTCCAGCTCATGCTCGCAGTGTTCGCATCGGTGAAGGTCAGCGACAGGCTGCCCCACAGCGCCGCCGACGCGGTGATTTCTCCGAGCGGGAACGAGCGGCCCGCATAGATGCCGACCTGGTTCATGGTCACGATCACCTTGCCGGCATCGTTGCCGCTGCCCGCGTGCGGCACGCCGGCGCCGAGCAGCCAGGTGGGCTGACCGTTGAGGTACACGAACCAAATCACGCTCATGATGCGCGAGTTGTCCGGCTGCGGCGGCAGCACGTCGATGACGAGACCGTGGCCGGACTGGTTCGCGTCGAACCACTGGCCGCTGAAGTCGTCGGCAAACGCCGATTGCCCGATCGAGTTGAGGCTGCCGATGCTCTGCACGTAGGCGTTGCTGTTGCTGCTCGCGCTGCCGGCTTGCGGCGCGTTGCTGTCGAAGCCGACCACCGTGCCGTCGCCGGAGATCGACGGGTTCTGCAACGTGGTCGAGCCGTTGCACAGTGTGCTGCCCATCGCCGCGGGCGAGAAGAAGTTCATCGTCATCGCCACCGCGCCGCACGCCGGCGTGCCGAGCGCCTTGCCGGCGCCGAAGAAGTTCGTCGCCAGCGTCTGCATCACCAGGATGCCGCCGTCGTTGGAAACCTGTGCGCTCTGCGATGCGCCGTTCGGCACGATGCCGTCGCCGCTGCGCACGCGCTTGAGGATGCGCGGCGCGCCGTCGCTGCCGCTCTGGCTGAGCGAGACGAACACCTCGTGCCCGCCCACCGGCGCGCCGAGACCGTCGAGGTTCGACGCACCCGAAGTGAACGCGACCGTGCTGCCGTCGCCGCTGATCGTCGGTTCCGAACTGTCGGCGTTGGCGAACACGCCGGCGCCGCTGCTCGACATCACTTCGACCACGCCGGTGTCCAGATCCTTGCGTACTACCTGACGCGCGCTGGTGCCGTACAGCGTGGGCGCGGAGATCGTGAACACGACCTTGGTGCCGTCCGCGGAAATCTTCGGCTCGCAGCTGTCGCCCGGCAATTGCACGCCGTGCACGTCGGTGCTGATCAATTGCGTCGGCAACGCCGGGTTGGTCGGATCGACCAGGAAGATGTCGTGCGCCGCATTCGCGTCGCCGTTGGTCAGGTTCGAAGCGGCCGAACAGAACACCAGTTTCTTGCCGCCGCTGCTCGTGGTGCCGACGCTCGGTGCGCCGCTCGCCGCCCCGTTCGGCGCCGCGCCGCCCATGCCGGTATCGAGCTGATGCTTGGGCGCGCCGCTGCTGCCGCCCCACATCTGCCCGGTGATCGCGGCTTTCGCCTGCAGCGACTTCGCGGTGGTGAAGCTGAAGGCGACCACGGTGCCGTCGGCCGACACTGTCGGCAGACTAGCCGTGCCGATCAGCTGGTGACCGGCGCTGTCGATCGATTCGAGCACCGCCTTGCCGTCGCTGCCGACGCGGTAGATATCCTGGCCGTTCGTGTTTGCGTTGCCCGTCACCAGATGCGGATCCTGCGACTGGAACACTGCGACCGAACCGTTGCCGGACAGCACCGTGTGCGTGGAATCCTTGGTCGTCGGCACGCCGTTCGTGGTCAGCGAAATCTGGCGCGGCATCGGATTGACCGGCACCAGCAGCGAATCCATCAGCTGCGACAGATCACTGCCCAGCGGCGTGGCGTCGATGCGCACGGTCACCGGAATCGTGCGTGCCGCGCCACCCACCGTGGCCGTGACGTTGCAGTCCGTGGAGCTGCCGCCGATCAGCGTGGCGATCGTCCAGGTCAGAGTTCCCGTCGCATCGAAGTTGCCGCAAGTGGCGCTCATCGCGCTGAGGTCGCCGCTGTTCGGCACATGCAGCGTCACCACCACGCCGCTGGCGGTCGCGGCGGGAGTGGTGTTCTGCGCCGTCACGGTCAGATGCAACTTCTCGCCCGGCGCATAGGTGTGCCCGGCAGTCAGACCGGAGAGATGCACCGCGAGGTTGGCGACCGACACGGTTTGCTGTACCGACAGCGACACGCTCGAGCTGTTGTTGTTCGGATTCGGATCGAGCGTGCTGCTGCTGATGCTCGCGTTCGACGTGAGCGCACTCGCGCTGGTCGAGCCGACCATGGCCTGCACGGTACAGGTCTGACTCGTCTTCGCGGTCAGGGCGCCGATGTTCCACACCAAGGGACTCGAGATGTTGCCGGCTACGCACGATGCGCTGAGCAACTGCAGCTCCGGCGGAAACGCGGCGTTGAGCTGGGTCGATGCGGCGTCCTGCGGTCCGTTGTTCGCCGCGGTGATCGTGAACGTGACGGCGTCGCCGCTGGCCACGGTGGTCTTGTTCGCGCTGATCGTGGTGCTGACGTCGGCCTGCGGCGCCGCGGCCAGCGTAACGGTGTTGCTGGCGGTGTTGTTGCCCGCGTTGGGGTCGGTCATGGTCGCGCCGACACTGACGCTGGCCGTGGTGGTGGCGGTCGTGCCGGCGCCGGACTGTACGGTCGCGGTCAGCACGCAGGTCGCGCGGCTGCCGTAGCTCACGTTGCCGATGTTCCAGCTGATCGACTGCCCGCCGGTGGTGTTCGCACCGGGGCAGTTGCTCGGCACTACCGACAGCGTGTTCGGGAAATTGAACACCGCGTTCGTGTTGGGCGAATCCTGGCGGCCGCTATTGGTCGCGGTCAGCGTGTAGTCGACGGTGTCGCCGACGAACACCGCGGTCTTGCTCGCGCCAAGCGCGATCGACATGTCGGTGGTCGGGCCCGACGTGGTCGCGAACAGGTATCGCTGCATGTCGACCGCGGTCACGTTGCAGGCGAAATGCGGCGCGTTGTAGACCGACACGGTGGCGACGTCGTTCGGCGTCGCGGTGTTCACGGTCAAACGCACGGTACAGGTGCTGCTCGCACCCACGCCGAGCGTGTTGCCGCTGCCCATGCCGTCGGTGCCGTCAGCCCACAGCAGATAGAAGCTCGTGCCGGGGAAAGACTTGTCGCGGCAAAGTGGAAATGGCTGCACCGTGCCGCCGCAGGGCTTGGAGTCGAGAAACGCGTAACCCTGGGGGATGTTGAGCGCGGCCTGGAACGAGCCGGCGCCCGAGCCCGCATTCTTGATCGTCATCGTAATGTCGACGTTCGAGCCGTTGTAAATCCCGCCGGCATCGTCGGCACTGACCGAACTGACCTGGAACAGCGGCGCCGCCGCTGCTGCCGCCGCTTCACTCCACGGCAAACCCGCCAGGCACGCAACGACACAAAAACGCAGCGCAAATTTCCACATGACCGCCCACTCCCGGTGTCTGAAAGACTGCGCGCAGCCCGCTCGCCCCCGAAACCGGACATTGCGCTACACATTACAACGCCAGGAGCGTCAACAGGGCGTCAATACGTCTGGATCAATGGCTTTCCTGGAAAAACGTGCGGAAGCCCGGCGAAAACAAGGTCGTGTCCGGTTGCGTGCGCGCATCCAGCGCGTGCGCCGCTGCCGCGTCGGCGCGCGCGCTCTTGAGCAGCGCGTCGTCCGACGCGATGCGCGCCAGCGTGAACTTCGCGGCTGCGCGAACCAGGTAGGCGTGGAAGCGGGCGCGACTGTCGGCGTAGCTGTCCGGATTGATGCGCGCCACATCGGCGTAGCGCCCGGCCAGATAGCTTTCGAAAGCCTGCAGCAGCGGCTCGGGCGGCCCGCTCTTGGCGACCGGCGGCTTGTCTTCGGGCGGCGGCGGCGGCTTCGGCGGCGGCGGTTTCGGCACGACCACCGGTTCGACCGGTTTCTCGATCGCCACGGTCTTGGGTTTGTCTTCGGTCTTCTTCGGCGGCTCGGTCGGCGTGACCGGCGGCGGCGGCTTGTCCTCGGTCTTGGCCACCTTCGGACCACAGCTGGCGAAGCTGCGCTGCTCCTCGCTGCTGATCTCCGGCAGCTGCGCCACGATCTGCTTGTTCGGCGCGGAACTCCACTGCGCCACCGCGGTGTTGCAGTCGCCGAGCTTGAACGCGGCCATGCCCAGGTAATGTTGCGGCAGGTACGCTTCGTAGACCTGGCCGTACAGGCGGATCTTGGTCGCGGGTTCGGCGTGATCCTCCAGCGCCTGCTGCATCAGCTTGCGTGCTTCGGCGAATTGTCCGTCGCGATACGCCTTCAGGCCGTGCGCGTAGTCGTCCTTGTAGTCGGCATGCGCCGCTGACGCGACGAGCAGCGCCAGTGCGACCAACCATCGCGTGTGCCGCTCACCAGCCCGCACGCGAGAAATACTCCTGCGCGGAAATCGAGCTGAATGCGGCATTCGCGGTCGCGCGCTTCTGCGCCTCGACCTTGGCGATGACCTGTGCCGCCTTGTTCGCGTTTGGATGCCGGAACGTGATCACGTAGCTGCCGGCGGGCAAGGTCAGCACGATCGGCGTGGTCGCATCCGGCGGCAGCGGCACCGGCTGCCGGTTCGCGTCCAGCACCGATTCGACCTTGCCCCACGGATACGCGTTCAACACCAGCGTGCCGCGCTCGGCTTCGGCGCGCGCCTGCTCGGCTTGCGCGACCTTGCCGCGCAACGCGGAAAGCGTCGCGCCGAGCGTGGCGTACTGCGCGTCCGGTGCGAGCAGTTTTTCCTGCTGCTTGAAGAAATCCGCCAGCGCATCGAACTGGCTCACGCCCGGCGCGGCCTGCAGGCTCGCGCCGATCGCCTCGATCAAGCGCGTGCGCAGCGTCGCCGCTTCCTTGTCGTTGGGGTTCGCGGCGAGCAGTCCGCCCAGATCGGTGCTGGCGTTGCGCAATTGCTCCAGCGGCGGCGCCGGCGCGGCCAGCACCTTGGCCACGCGCTCGCGCACCGCCTGGGCCTGCGCGGCGGCGCGCTCGGCCGTGAGCTGGCCTTGCAACTTTGTGGAAAGTGCGGCAATTGCCGCATCCTGCGGAAACACCTTGCGCGCCGCCTCGATCATCGCGCTGGCCGCGCCGGAGTCGCTCTGCGCGCGCGCCGTGGCCGCGTCGAGGATGCGCTTGGGCAGCGCCGCCAGCAGCTGCTTCGCGTCGGCATTGTTCGGGTCCAGCTGCAACGCGTTGCCGAGCGCACCGTAGGCGTCGTCCGGCGCCGGCGGCACGAAGCGCTGTTCGGCGATCGCCTGACGCGCCGCGTTGAGCGTCTGCGCCAGCTTCGCCGCCTGCGCGCCGAGGCGCTTTTCGATCTGGTCCTTGAGCGTCTGCGCATCGGCCAGCGCCGGCGCAACCTTGAGCGCGAGACCGACGCGCTCGAGCGCGTGCGGACCCTGACCCGCGGCATCCAGACGCCGCGCTTCGGCCAGCAACGCCTTGGCGATGCCGTCGGCGAAGCTCAGCACGCGCGCGTCGCTGGCGGAGAGCTTGCTCACCTCGCCGAGCGTCTCATAGGCGTTGTCGCCGACCGGTTCGTCCAGGCGCCCGCCACGCAGCTGTTCGGTGCCGCGCGCGAGCAGACCCGCAATATCCTTTTCCACTTGTTGCTTTTTCTGCGCCGCGTCGACGTCGCCGCGCAGCGCGGCAAAGCTCGCTTCCGAGCCGAGGTACGGCTGCAGCTTCTTCAGCTGCTCTGCCGCGCTCTCGGCCTGGCCGGAGGCGAGCGCCTGGCGCGGCACGTCGAGTTGCTGTGCGACCACCGCGTCGAGTTTCTTCTTCACCTCGGCGTCGTCAGGCGCCAGCGCGCGTGCCTGCACCAGCAGCGTATACGCGCCGTTCTCGCCGAACGGGCGATTCGCCACGCGCGCTTCCTCGGCACGCTGCAGCAGCTTGGCCAGTTGTTCGCGGTTCTGCGCCGTCTTGCGCGCCTGCGCGATCTTGGCGCCGAATTCGCGCAACGCCTTGTCTTCCGGATGCACCAGCAGCGCCTGGTTGTTCAGCTCGGCGGCTTCCTCGAGCTTGCCGGCAGCCAGCGCGGCCTGCGCCTGTTGCGCCAGCGTGTTGCCGATGCGTTCGAGCAACGCCTGCGCGCGCTCGTTCTCGGCGTCGCGTTGCAGCACCTTCTGCACATAGGCGTAGGCGTTCTCGTCCGGCGGCGTGAGCAAGTTGCCGGTGCCGGCGAGTTGCTCGGCGTGCTCCAGAAAAAGATTGACGACCTGCTGCTCGTCCTTGCTCAAGCCGCCGCGCCCGTGCAGCGACAGCCAGGCGGCGACCACGATCAGCAGCACACCGGCCGCCGCGCTCAACCAGGCCCACAACGGCACGCGCAGCGCCGGCGGCGGCGCGGGTCCCGGCTTGATCGCCGATTGGCGCAGCGGTTGCGGCCCGCGTTGCGTGGTGCCGGTGGGGAGGCGCGCGAGCAGCGAGTCGCGCGGACCTTCGCCGGTCGGCGAGCTGGCCGAAAAGCCGAGTGCGCGCAGCTGTTCCGACGAGGTCTGGTTCGGATCGATCTGCAACCGCATCATCAGCGTATTGCTTTGCGTCAGCCGCGCCTTCAGGTCGTGGCTGAATTCCTTCATGCTCGGATAGCGATCGTCGCGGCTCTTGGCGAGCATGCGATCCATCACGTCCTGGAAGGAACGGAATTCGTCCGGCAACGGCGGCGGCGTCTGCGTCAGGTGCGCCATCAGCACCGCGATCGGCGTGTCGCCGCGGAACGGCGGCACGCCGGCAAGCAGTTCGTAAAACAACACGCCGAGCGAATACAGATCGGCGCGGCCGTCGACCGCGTCGCCGTTGACCTGCTCCGGACTCATGTATGTCGGCGTGCCGACCAGCATGCCGGTCTGGGTCAGGCGCGTGGCGGTGCCGTCCTGGTAGCGCGCGATGCCGAAGTCGGTCAGCACCGGCGTGCCCGAATCGCGGAACATGATGTTGGCCGGCTTCAGGTCGCGATGCACGACGCCGTGGCCGTGGGCGAAGTCCAGCGCCGAGGCGATCTGCACCACGACCGCGACCGCCTCGCCGAGCTGCAGGCCGGACTTCATCTTGTCCGACAGCGTGCCGCCGCCGAGGTACTCCATGCTGATGTAGGACAGCTGGTCGTTGCTGACGATGTCGTACACCGCGACGATATTGCGGTGCGGCAGCTTCGCCATCATGCGGCCTTCGAGCAGGAAACGCTTCTCGGCCTGGGTGACGTCGGCGGAAGCGTCGGCGCTGCTGCGACGCATGATCTTGATCGCGACCTTGCGGTCGAGGGAACGCTGCAGCGCCAGATAAACGGTCGACATGCCGCCCGAGCCCAGAGGGCGCAGCAGTTCGAATCCGGGAATCTGGATACCGATGGCGTTCATCAAGCAACCCCTTGCGCGGATCATAGCATCCGCGCGCGGCGGTGCGCCTAGCCACGCGCGCCGCTTTCGATCCGAGCGTTGCTGGCCCTAGCCCTGTGGAAACGTCAACGTGACACTCAGCCCGCCGCCTTCACGATTTGCCAACGCGATGCGCCCGCCGTGTGCTTCGACGATCTCGCGCGCCAGCGCCAAACCCAATCCCGTACCGCTGCGCTTGGTCGAATAAAACGGCAGCAGCGCGTTGGCCAGCACGGTGTCGCTCATGCCTTCGCCGCGATCGCTCACCTCGATGCGCCATTCGTTGCCGCGCAGGCTCGCGCCGAGTTCGACCGCATCGGCGGGGCCGCCGGATTCATGCGCGTTCTTGAGCAAGTTGATCAGTACCTGTTCGAGCTGGGCGCGATCGAAGCGCGCCGCCACGTCCGGTGGCGGCCGGCTCAGTCGAAACGGATAGTGCCGCGCCAGCTGGGCGAGGAAGTCGTCCCACGCCACGACTTCAGGTCGCGGCGTGGGCAGCTTGGCGAATTCGGCGTAGCCGCGGATGAAACCGTCGAGATGGCGCGTGCGTTCCTCGATCGTGTCGAACACGGTGGCCAGCCGTTCGCTGTCGCCGCGTTGCGCCAGCGTGCGGCCGGAGTGGGCCAGCGAGGAGATCGGCGCGAGCGAGTTGTTCAGTTCGTGGCTGATCACGCGGATCACCTTCTTCCAGGTCTGCACTTCCTGGCGCGCCAATTCGCGCGTCAGGCGGCGGATCTGCAACAGGCGATGCACCTGGCCATGCAGATGCACCTCGCGTTGCGACAGGTGAAACGTTTCCTCTTCGCGCTCGAGCATGACGCTGAACAAACCGTCATGCCGCGCCGCGAGCGCGGCGCCAAGCGTCGGCGGGCATTCGGCGACGACATCGTTGAAGTTCAGACCGTTCATGCGCCGTCCGCCGTTGAGCAACGCGCGCGCGGCCAGATTGGTATAGACGATATGGTCGTGCGCGTCGATCAGCAGCAACGCGGTCGGCGAGTTCTGCACCACGGTGTCGAGCAGCAGTTCGCGCTGGAACAGGTGCTGGCGCTCGTCGCGCAGCACGCGACCGAGTTCGTTGTGCGCGCGCACCAGCGCGCCGAGTTCGTCGCGCCGGCGGTCGGCCAGCGAAATGCTGAAATCACCGTCGCGGAAACTGGCCACGCTGGTGGCCAGCACGCGCAACAGTGCAGCCAAGGGCGCCGTGACCATGCGCGCGGCCAGCAGCGCCACCGGGATCAGCAACAGCGCCGCGGCCAGCGCGCCGAGCAGCGGCGAGTGCCACCACGCCGCCAGCGCCGCGCTCAACGCGATGCCGGCCGCCAGTGCGGCACTGAGCAATCCGGCGAGTTTGCCTTCGAGCGAGAACGGGCGCATCGGGCAGGGTCGTGGGACTAGGGACTAGGGACGAGGGACGAGGGACGAGGGACGAGGGACGAGGGACGAGGGACGAGGGACGAGGGACGAGCCTACCAGCCGGCGGGCGCGGATGCGACATGCCGGGCCGCCGTCAGCGCCGTGCGGCTTTTTCCACAAATACCAAATGCCGCATCGTAGCCGGACGCGCGCCGGATCACGGCGCCGCGCCGATCAACTCGGCCAGGCTGTACGGCGCGCGGTTGGCGTCGGTGGCTGCCGGCGACCAGTCGGCGCCGCGCTCGAAGCGCGTGCTGCGCGCGAGCAGACGCACGCTTGCGTCGCACAGCGCCTGCGCGCCGGCAGCGGCACCGACGACGCTGAATTCGAGCACGCCCCGGCGCCCCAGGCGCAGCGCGTGGCAATCGAGCACGCTCGCGCCGGCTCCGGCAGGCAGGCGCTCCTCGACCCAGTCCGCGACTCCGGCGCTGAAGCTCGGCGCGATCGCGTAGCCGATCAGGTCGCCGCCGCTGCCTGCCAGATGCGCGCTGCGGCCGCGCTGCGCCTGTTGCAGCAGGCGCCAGCCGTCGAGCGTGCCGGCCGGCGGCACCCAGCCGTCGCTGAGCCAGCGCACGCGCACGTACCACGCCGCCGACGAATCCAGTGCAACGCTTTCGTGCACGATCCAGGCGACCTCGCGCGCGTCGCCGGGCAAGCCGCGGCTCGCCTCGATGCGGCGCGCATCGCCGGCGGCGAGCACATGGAAGTGGCTCGGCACGTCGATCGCGAAGCCGAGCGTGGCGCGCTCGAACGTGCCGCGCTGGAACGTCGCGCGCGCCAGCGCCTGTTGCGGTGTGAGCGGCGCCGATGCGGCCGCGCTCGGCGCGCGCACCGGCGTATCGGGCTCGTGCGAGCGCGCGACCGGCGCGGCATCGGCCGCGGCGTTTTGCGCAGCGGCGTTCTGTGCAGCGGCGGCCTTGCTGCCGAACTCCACGCCTTGCTGGTAGCGCGCCAGGCGCGCTTGCTCGCTGGCCGCGTCGTCACCTTCCTGAGCAGTGGCCGCCGACTCGGCTGCCGCGGACGCCACGTCCTCCGATTCGGGCGCCGCGTCACGCAGCAAGGCCTGCCGCGTGGCGGTTTCGCGCACGACTTCGCGCGCCGCATGGAACTGCGCCCAGACCACTGCGCTCGCGCAAACGAACAACGCGAGCACGTGCCAGCGGATGTCGAAGTCCGGATCCTTCCAGTGTTTGAACATCGGCAGCAGCACGTAGAACGGCACGATCAGGCACAGCACGCCATCGAGCGCGCTGGCGCGCCACACGCGCGCGACGATCGAGATGCCGATCACGAGCAGCACCAGCTGCAGACCCAGATACAGCATCATGGGGCGACTTCCGCATCGTCGACGCCCGCCACGCCGCTGCGCGGCAAGGTGTAATTGAGCGCCTGCTTCGGCAGCTCTATGCGCAACGTGATGTGGGCCGCGTCGCCCGACAGCAGCGTGCCGGCATACAGTCCGCGATCGATCGTGCGCACGCGCACGCGATGGCCGATCAGCGCGGCGGTCGGATCGACCGGTTCGGGGCGCGCGGCCGCGCGCTTGGACTTCACGACCGCCGCTGCGGGCGCCGCCGCCGGTGCGGCGGCTTGATGCATCAGCTGTTCGATGCGCGCTTCGTCGTCGGCACTGTCTGCGGCCGCGAGCAGCGCGAGGGCAAGCAGAATGGTCGGGGCAGGCATGCGCTCGGCTTGTGCAAGTCGTTCAACGGCGCGCGAGTATGTCAGCGCCGGCGCCGCACGACAATGCCGTTGCGCGCCGTCTCACGCAGCGTTGCTGATACCGAGTTTTTCCAGGCGCCGGTACAGCGCCTGACGCGACAGGCCCAGTTCCGCGGCGGCTTGACTGATCACGCCATTGGCGCGCGCAAGCGCCGACTCGATCGCGGCGCGGTCGGGTTCCGGCGCGGCCGTGCGCGGCATCGCCGCCGCGCGCGCGATCAGGCCGAGGTCGCTCGCCTTGATCACGCCGTCGCGGCACAGCAGGCTGGCGCGCTGGATCGCGTTCTTCAATTCGCGCACATTGCCGGGCCAGCCGTAGTCCTGCAGCGCGCTGCGCGCATCCGGCGCCAGCGTGGCGGCGCCGGCGAGGAAATGTTCGGCCAGCGGCAGCACGTCGTCGATGCGCGCGGCGAGCGGCGGCAGCGCCAGCTCGATTACGTTCAGGCGATAGAACAGGTCCTCGCGGAACGCGCCGTTGCGGATCATCGTGGTCAGGTCCGCATTCGTGGCGGACAACACGCGCACCTTGACCTGGCGCGTCTTGCTCGAGCCCAGGCGCTCGAACTGGCCGGTCTCCAGAATGCGCAACAGCTTCATCTGGCCCGACAGCGGCAGGTTGCCGATTTCGTCGAGGAACAGCGTGCCGCCATCGGCAAGCTCGAAACGGCCCTCGCGCGCCTTGTTCGCGCCCGTAAATGCGCCCGCTTCGGCACCGAACAATTCGGCTTCGACCAGCTCCGACGGCAGTGCGCCGCAGTTGACGATCACGAACGGGCCGGACTTCACCGCCGAGTTGTAGTGCACGATCTCCGCGATGCGTTCCTTGCCGGAGCCGTTCGGACCGGTGATCAGCACCGGCACGTCGGCGCGCGCGACTTGGCACGCCAGCTCGATCAGGCGCTCCATCGCGCTGGATGCGAACACCGCACCGCGCAGATCGTATTTCTGCGCCAGCGCGCTGCGATGCGCGCGCCGCTCGCCACGCAGGCGCGATACCTCGCGCGTGCTCTCGGAGAGCTCGAGCAGGTTCTCGACCGTGGCCAGCAGCTTGGTGTCGTCCCACGGCTTGGACAGGTAATCGGCCGCGCCGGCCTTGACCAGCTCCACCGCGGTCGGCAGGTGCGTCCACGCGGTCAGCAGTATCACCGGCAGATCGGGGCAGCGTTCGCGGATCGCGCGGAACAGCGCCACGCCTTCCTCGCCGGAAGTGGTGTCGGCGCGAAAGTTCATGTCCTGCACGACCAGGTCGACGCGCTCGCGTTCGAGCACGGCGAGGCCTTCGTCCGGGGAGGCGGCGCGCAGCGTGCGGATCTCGCGCAGGCTGAACAGCACGTCGAGCGCGGTCATGACCGCGGGATTGTCATCGATGACGAGTACGGTGCGCATGCGCACATTTTGACAGAGTCGACGCCGCATGGGCTGCTTGGATGCAGCACGGCGGCGTTTGGTTGCGTGGCATGAGCGAGGAGCGGGGAACGAGGGAGCGGCGCGACGTGTTCGCCGCCCCGCTCGCCCCTCGCTCCGCGTGTTACTTCGCGGCTACTTTCTTGCCCTTCTGCTCGCCGATCCACGCCGTGACGCGCTTGTCGAGCACGTCCAGCGGCAGCGCGCCGCCGTTCAAGATCTCGTCGTGGAAGGCGCGGATGCTGAACTTGTCGCCGAGTTCCTGCTTGGCGCGTTCACGCAGCTCCAGGATCTTGAGCTGGCCCAGCTTGTAGGCGAGCGCCTGGCCGGGGAACGCGATGTAGCGGTCGGTCTCGGACTGGATCGACGGCTCGTCCTGCGAGGAATGCTCGTGGAAGAAGTCGACCATCTGCTGGCGCGTCCAGTGCTTGTAGTGCACGCCGGTGTCGAGCACCAGGCGGTCGGCACGCAGCAACTCGTCCGACAGATGGCCGTAGTAGCTCAGCGGGTCCTGATAGAAGCCGACTTCCTTGCCGAGGCGCTCGGAATACAACGCCCAGCCTTCGATGTACGCGGTGTAGCCGGCCTGCTGGCGGAACGGCGGCAGGCCCGGCAGGGTCTGCGCGATCGCGATCTGCATGTGATGGCCGGGCACGCCTTCGTGATACGCGGTCGTTTCGATGTTGGTCGTGGTGCGGTTGGAGAAGTCGTATGTGTTGACGTAGACGCGCCCCGGGCGCTTGCCGTCGGGCGTGCCCTGGTTGTACTGCGCGCCGCTGGCTTCCTTCTCGCGGAATTCCTCCACCGGCAGCACTTCGACATTGGTCTTCGGCAACAGGCCGAACAACTCCGGCAGTTTCGGCTGCATCTGCGCGATGTACTTCTTATACAACTCCACAATTTCCTGGCGCGAGCTGGCGTGCGTCTTCGGATCCTTGTCGAGCTTGGCGCGCATGTCGGCGAGGTCCTTGTAGCCGAGCTGCGTGGCGATCTTGGCCTGCTCGCCCTCGATGCGCTTGACCTCCGCCAGGCCGAGCTCGTGGATCTGCGCCGGCGTCTTGTCGGTGGTGGTCTGCTGCTCGACGTCGAACTTGTACAGCGCATCGCCGTTCGGCAGCGACCACAGGCCCGGCTCGGTGCGGCCCTTCGGCGCGTAGTCCTTGGCGATGAAGTCGGCGAGCTTGGCGTACGCCGGACGCACCTTGCCGTCGACCGCGGCGATGATCGCGTCGTGCAGGCGCTTGCGATCGGCTTCCGGCACGCTGTCCGGGAATTTCGCCACCGGCTTGCCGAACACGCTCGCCTCGCCCGACGGCTCGGCAATCGAGCGGCACTGCTTGACCACTTTCTCGAGCAGGAATTTCGGCGGCAGCAGCTTGTCCTTCTCGCCCTGCTTGAGGATGTCGGTCAGCTTGTCGAACAGGTCCGGCACCTGGTTCAGGCGCGACAGATAGTCCTCATAGTGCTTGGTGCTGTCGAACGGCAACGCCGGCACGAACTGCGCGAGTTGCAGATGCGCGCCGTTGAACTGGTCGATCGGCATTTCATTGAGCTTGAGGTCGGTCGCGCGGATGCCGTCCTTGAGCTGCTGCAGCATCAGCTCCTTGTTCAGGCGATCCTGTTCGGAGAAGCCGCTCGCATCGATCGCCTCGAAGCGCTTGATCCAACCCTGCGCATCCTTCTTCTGCTGCTGCGCATGCGCCAGCGTGATGTCGCTCCATTTGTCGTTATAGCGGTAGTCGCCGAGGATCGTGGCGAATTCCGGCGTCTCCTTGAGGTTGTATTCCCATTGCTCGGCGAGCAGGTCGTTGAGCGCCTTGACGCGCGTGGCGACGTCGGTTGCCGGCGCGGCGTGCGCGGCTGTCGCACAAAAGGCGACTGCCAACGCGAGCAATAGCGGTTTGGTTCGGATCCTGGTCATGACGAGTTCCTGGTTGAGAAAACAGCGGCGGCTTACGCCGTCGAAATGAAGAGGCGCGCGGCGTGCAAGCGCGAAAGTGCGATGCAGAATGAAGCCGAGCTGGCGTTGCAGCCAGTGCGGAAAGTCAGCGTGGCTTTAGGCACAGGCGCGCTCGGGCTGCCGCCGGCATTGCGCCGGCGGCATTCGCGCATCGATCACTTGGCGTCTTGATCGGCGAGCGTATGGTTGTAGCTGATCACGCGCGCCAGCTTCCACTGGCCCGCGTCGTTCTTCCACACGTGCAGAAACTGCGCCGTCTCGGTCAGAAGATCGGGCTTGCCGTCGGCGACGGCGAAGAAACGGTGCACCCCGGTCTCGACGGCCCCGTAGTTGTTGAGCGGATAGACAGCCAGGCTGCCCGCGACGATTTCACGCCGCGCGCGGAAATCGACGCCGCTCTTGACGCGCTCGCAATGCTGCCGGATGTCATCCGCAAACTTCGCACCCGACGTCTCGCTCAAGCCATCCTTGTCGTGAAAGAACTCCAGGTCATCGGTGACCAGCGCGCGTACCTTGTCGGCATCGCACGCGTCGAACACCGCGGCGAACAGCTCGCGGTCCTTGGCGGCGATCTGCTCCGACATTTGGGAGGTCGTCTTCGGGCCGGCGCGCAAATGCACGGGGGCATTTGCAACCGGCGCCTTGTCGGCGGCCCGATCAGCGGCGAACACGCTGGATGAAACAAGTACGGCAAACAGTGCGGCAGTGCGTTGCATGAACGTCTCCAGTGAGAAGCGTTGGGAAATCTGCGCAACTCAAATTGGCGCAGATCCCGAAGCAAGACTTTTACGACAGCGGCGCTGGTCAGCTATTCCTTGTTTTCGCGAGCGAAGCCACGCACAAAGAGGCATCCCCGCTGGCGCGGGAATGGCGGCTTCCACAGGGATTCCGCCTGCCTGACGAGTGACCTGACCAACGATCGTCTGCGGGCACGTTCAAACCGAACGCGTGGCGATCGCCGGCGGCACGCGCGAGGCGCGCGTAGCCGGCCCGAGCACGGCCAGCTGGCCGAGCAGCCACATGCAGACGAAACCGATCGGCAGGTAGTGCCACGGCAGCAGCTTCGCCTCGTAGTGCATCATCAGCCACAGGCTGAAGCCGTACGTCAGCAGTGCGCCGAGCACCAGACCGCCGGTCGTGATCAGGAAATTCTCGGTCAGGAAATAGCGCAGGATCGCCGCGCGCGTCGCGCCGAGCGCGCGCCGCGTGCCGATCTGCTTGCGCCGCTGCGTCACCCAGAAGCTGGCCATGCCGACGATGCCGAGCGCGGTGATCGTGAGCAAGCACACGATCACCGTGCCGAGGATGATCATCATGGCGCGGTCGGCCGAATAGCACTCGGCGCGAATCGCCTGCATGGTCTTGATGCTGCGCACGATGCGGCTGTGGTTGCTCTCGATCAGCTTCGCCTCGACCGTCTTCATCAATTCGTCGCGGCGGCCCGGTTCGGTGCGCACCAGGTACTGCGTGCGGCTGCCGTACGCGGTCATCTGCGGTACGAAGATCGAGAAATCGACCACGCTCTTGTCGCCGTTGTAGCTGAAGCCGCGCGGCCACGGTACCTGCAGGTGATCGATCACGCCGATCACGGTTTGCGGCGCGGTCTTGTCCGGATCGCCGAGATAGAACTGCTTGCCGACGGCGCCTTCCGGAAACAGTTTGTCCGCCATCGCCTTGGTGATGATGATGCCCGGCGGCCAGGTCACCGAGCCGCGATCGCGAAACGTGATTTCCTCGGGCTTGAAGTTGCGCCCGGCGACCAGGTGCACGTCGTAGCTGTTGATGCCGTGGTCGTCGACGAAATACATCGCCGCGATCGTGGTAGCGACTTTTTGCCCCGGCGCCATCGTGATCGCCTCGCTCCAGCCCGAGTCACTCATCGGCAGCTGGTTGATCGGACTTGCATCGACCACGCCGGGCAGGCCGCGGATCAGCGCGAGATCTTCGGCGAACGCGTTCTTGGTGTTGAAGTTCGAGCCGAAGCCGACGCTGCCGATCGTGAACGTGTCGGTCTCGTTCATGCCGGAGGGCCGGCCCATCGTTTCGACGCGCTGGCTGATGATGAACAGCGCGTTGCACACGATCGCCAGGGTCAGCGCGATCTGCAGGCCGATCAGGATCAGCGCGACCTTGCTGCGCATCAGGGCGGAGATGATAGGACGGATTTCCATGGTGTACTCCCGGGTTCTCTCTATGCCGTCATTCCCGCGCAAGCGGGAATCCATTTTTGCTCTTTTTCCACAAATGCAAGATCAAGATGGATCCCCGCTTGCGCGGGGATGACGAACCATTTGCGCTGCGCTTCGATTCTCACTGTGTCTTCAGCTGCGCGGCCGGCGCGATCTGGCACGCACGCCAGGTCGGATACAGACCGGCCAGCACCGCGGCGCCGATCGCCAGCAACACCGTCGTCGCGACCATCGACCAGTCCAGGCGCGCGACGTTCGCGTAGTCCTTGTAGAGCAGGCGCACCATCCACAAACCGGCGACCGTGAGCAGCAGTCCGAACAGGCCGCCGCTGACGCCGATCACGCCGGATTCGATGATGTGCTGCGAGAACAATTGCGGCTTGCTCGCGCCAAGCGCACGACGCAGGCCGATCTCGCCGGTCTTGCGCATGAACTTGGCGAGCAGCAGCCCGACCGTGTTGATCAGGCACACCAGCAGGAACGCGAACGACAGGCCGACCTGCACCTCGACGTCCTTCGGCACGACCTTCTGGTGCACGAGCCACTCGGTGACGTTGTCGAGCCGGTTGTTCATCGGGCGCGGGTAGCGGCCGAGCTTCTTCTGCTCGTTGACGTAGTTTTCCAGGAACGCCTTGTACTCGGCCGCCTTCGCCGGCGTGTCGAGCTGCACCCAGAACTGCTGCCAGATGCATTCCGACGCAAGATAGCCTTCCCAACCGGGTTCGGAGTTCTTCCAGCAGCTGTTGTTGCCGGTCGACTGGGTCTTGTTCTCGATCACCGTCGTGTACGGCAGATAGAACTCTTCCGGATCGTTCAGCGTGCCGTTGGTCAGGTCGTAGTACTTGATGCGCGGCTTCCAGTCGCCGAGCACGCCGACCACGGTGTAGTCGATCTCGTTCATGCGCACGATCTTGCCGACCGAGTTCTGGCCGCCGAACAACTTTTCGTTCGTGTCCTTGCTCAGCACGACGACGCGGCCGTGCTGCGTGTCCTGGGCGTGGTCCCAGCCGGAGCCGTACTGGAACGGCGGCTCGAACATGCCGAAGAAGTCGCCGTAGGTGGCGCGCCCGAGTGCGAGGAACGGTTTCACTTCCGGGTTCGCCGGCTGGATCGGATACGACACCTTGAACATCGCCGCCTGCTTGTCGGCCTTGGCAGCCTCCATCAGCGCAACCGCGTCGCGGTAGCTGACCTGGTCCGGCGGACTGCCGTCGTTGTCGTACGGCTGGTTCGGATCCCAGTTGTCCAATTGCACGTAGTGCAATCTTTCACTCTTCCACGGGATCGGATTGCTGCCCATGATGTGCAGCACGGTGAGCGAAGTCATGCTCGCGGCGATGCCGAGCGCGATGCCGAACACCATCAGCGCGGTGAGCACCGGGTTGCGCTTGAGGCTGCGCAGGCCGAGGTCGAGGTAGTAGGCGAACATGGTCTTTATGTCCTCGTCATGGTGCGTGTCATCGCACCGATGCGTCTTGATTCTTCGTAGGGCGCGATTCATCACGCCCGGCTCTCATCTTGAATGTCGTAGCGGGATCCAATCGCGTCCCTACGCCACCGCCGGCGCGTGGTTGTCGTCGCGATTCGGCACGCGCAGCTTCGGCTCCTCGTCGAAGTCGGTGACCTGGCCGTCGATGATGTGCACGTTGCGTTGCGCGCGCGCGGCCAGTTCCGGGTCGTGCGTGACCATGATGATCGTGGTGCCCTGGCGGTTGATCTCCTCGAGCAGCTCCATCACGCCGCGCGCCATCAGCGAATCCAGGTTGCCGGTCGGCTCATCCGCCATCAACAGGCGCGGCGAACCGGCCAACGCACGCGCGATCGCGACGCGCTGCTGCTGGCCGCCGGACAGTTCCGACGGGTAGTGCTTCATGCGCGAAGCCAGGCCGACGCGCGTGAGCGCCTCGTCGATGCGCTTCTTGCGCTCGGCCGAACCGAAGCCGCGGTAGCGCAGCGGCACGTCGACGTTGTCGAAGATGTTCAGGTCGGGAATCAGATTGAAGCTCTGGAAGATGAAGCCGATCTTCTGGTTGCGCAGCTTCGAGCGCGCGTTGTCGTCCATGCCGTGCACGTCGACGCCGTCGAGCGTGTACTCGCCGCCGGAGAAATCCTCGAGCAGGCCGGCGATGTTCAGGAACGTGGTCTTGCCGGAGCCCGACGGACCGGTCACCGCGACGAACTCGCCGTCGTTGACGCGAATCGAGAAGTCGCGCAACGCGTGCGTCTCGACCATGTGCGTGCGATAGACCTTGGACAAGTGCTTCATCTGCAACATTGCGATTTCTCCGATGGCTGCTGCGTTGCTTTGCTTGATGCGGGATTCAGATGCCGGATTCAGTTCAGGACGATGCGCGGCGCGCCGTTGAAGGCGTCGGTGCCGGACACCACGATCTTGTCGCCTTCCTTCACACCCGAGACGATCTCGACCGAGTTCAGGCTGGTCGCGCCGAGCTGGATCGGCGTGCGCTCGGCCACGCCGTTGCGCACGATGTAGGCGACGCGGCCGGCGCCGGAGTCGACGAATGCGCCGCGCTCGACCATCAGCACGTTCGGATGCTCGTCGATCAGGATGCGCGTGGTCAGGCGCTGGTTCTGGCGCAGGCCGCCCGGCGCGGTGTCGGCGAAGCGCACGCGCGCGGTGACCTGGCCGTTGACCACCGCTGGCGACACCGCGGAAAGTTCACCTTTATACTTTTGCGCGCCGTCGATGATCTCCGCCGGCATGCCGATCGCAAGGTCATGCGCGAACACTTCCGGCACGTCGAGCTCGAGCTCGAGCGCGCTCAGGTCGACCACGGTGAGCAGGCCGCTGTTGGCCGGCACGTTCGCGCGCTCTTCGACCAGGCGCTGGCCGACCATGCCGGAAACCGGCGAACGTACCTTCAGCTCGTCGACCTGGCGCTGCAGGTCGGCGACCAGCAGCTTCTGCTTCGACAGTGCCAGGCGCTTGGTCTTGAGCTCGAACTCGAGCGTCTCGCCGAGCAGCTTGCCGTCCTGTTCGGCGTGGCTGACTTCGATCTCGGCCTTGGCCAGCGCATCCTTGGAACGCAGCACGTTGATCTCGGGAATCGCGCCGGCCTTGAAGCCTTTTTCGTTGCGCTCGACTTCGCGCGCCGCGGTCATGCGGTCGATCGCGGCTTGGTCGTAGGTCTTCTTCGCGGCGAGTTGCTTCTGGCGATTGTCGATCCCGGCGCGCTCGACGTCGATCGACAGGCTGTCGAACGTGGATTGTTCCTGCGCCAGTTTGTTCTTCAGTTCCGGGCTGACGACTTCGGCCAACACCTGGTCCTTGTCGACCTTGTCCCCGGCATGCACGCTGAAGTTCACCGTGCCCGCGGCATTCGTGTACAGCGTCGGGCTGATCGCGGCGACGACCTTGGCCTGCGCGGAGATGTCGCGCGTCAGCGTGCCGCGCTTGACCTCGGCGATGTGCAGGCTGGCGCTGCTCACCGAACTGCCGGCGGAAATAAGCCGCGCCACGGTCGGCACGACCCAGATCAGCGCGACCAGCACGGCGGCGCCGACGGCGCCGATCACGACCCAGCGCCGGCGGGGATGCGGGTTTTCGATGCGGCGGTCCTGGGCGGTGGTGTCGCGGATCATTGCGCGGTTCCTGATGAGTCTGGGCAGCCTTCAGCAACGCCTATGCCAACGCGACTGACCCCGCGAATTCCGCATCAGGACGCGGAATTCGCGCAACGCACGCGACGCCGCGGCAGTGTCCGCCGCGGCCAGCGGACAGTGCGGACACCGCGTCCGCGCTTCGCCGGCGCGACGCAAGCGACGCGCACTTGCGACCGTTGCGGGTTTCGGTGCATCTATAGCAGCGTGACCACGTCCCTGTTCGAACTGGAACTGCCGCAATCCCTGATCGACCGCGCCAAGGCGGGCGAGCTGGCGGCGTTCGAGCAGATCTATCGGCGCTTCGAGCGGCCGGTGTATTCGCTCGCCGCGCGCGTGCTCAACGACACCGAGGCGGCGCGCGAAGTGCTGCACGACGCCATGCTCAAGGTGTTCCAGCGCATCGGCCAGTACCGCAACGACGCGCCGTTCTGGGGCTGGCTGCGGCAGATCGCGCTGAACGAGGCGCTGATGCGCTTGCGCCGCGAGCGGCATTTCGACGCGGAAGCGGACGTGGAGTACATCGCCGACGATGGCGCGCCGCCGTGGGTACGCGCCGACGCGCTGGCGCTGGAACGCGCGCTCGGCGAATTGCCGGCGGTCACGCGCAGTGTGTTGTGGCTGTATCACGTGGAAGGCTATTCGCATCCCGAGATCGCCGACATGGTCGGCAAGACGATCAGTTTTTCCAAGTCGCAGGTGGCGCGCGGTACGGCGCGCCTGCGCGCCATGCTGGATCCGGCCGGCGCCGACAATGGTTCGCCGCCGCCCGGATTGGTCCGCGCCGAAGCGACCGCGCCCGCGGCGTCGACGCGTTTTCCGGCATCCCATTCGGAGTCTGTGTCATGTCTGATCGAAACCCCGGCGACCGGCTGAGTCTGGGCGAAGCCCTGCGTGCACTGCCGCCGCTGACGCCGCCGCGCGACGGCTGGTCGGCGCTGGCCGCCGAACTGGCGCCGCCGCAGCGGCGCCCGGCGCGGCGCCGCTTCGCGCTGGCAGCCGCGTTCGCGGCAAGCGTGCTGGCGCTGGCCGGGACGCTGTCGTTGCGCGCGCCGCAGCCTGTCGCGCCGCAGGTTGCGACCGTCGCGCCGTCGCCGGCATCTAAGGTAGCGAATGACGCAAATGCGGCGAATGTGACAAATGCAACAAATGTGCAAAATGCACCAACGCTCGAGGAAGGACAGCTGGCCGCGCTGGAAGCGCGTTCGCAGGCACTCGAGCGCTGGCTGCACGACACGCGCGCAGCAGCCTCACCGCTGCCCGGCCAGGACCTGGCCGCCGCGGCGGAGATCGAGAGCCTCATCGGACTGGTCGATGTCGAGCTCGGCGGCACATCGCGAGCCAAGTCGCTGGCACTGTGGCAGCGGCGCGTGAACCTGCTCGAAGACCTCACCGCTTTGCGTTATTCGAACTATCGCCTCGCCGAAACGCTGCTCGCAGCGTCCGCCGGCGAGAACGCGCCCAACCGGATCAACTGAAAGGCAAGATCACCATGAACCGAACCGTGTTTCATTCCCTGCTGGCGGCTGCACTGATCGCGTATGGCGGCGCCGCCGCGGCGACCGACGCAGCGGCGGCACGCGCCGAGGCCGAAGCCAAGCGCGCGCAAGCCGAAGCCGCGCGCGGCGACAGCGAACAATCGCGCGCCGAGGCGCAGGCCGAGCTCGGCAAGATGCGCGAGCAGATGCGCGAGCTGTCGCGCAAGATGGCCGAGTTGTCGCTGAAGATGGGCGACGTCGGCCCGCGCACCTACGCGTACCGTTACCTCGGCAATCCCGACCGCGGCATGCTCGGCGTGGTGATGTCGCCGTCCAAACAGGGCGTGCGCATAAGCGGCGTGACGCCGGGCGGCCCGGCCGAGAAAGCCGGGCTGCGCAACGGCGATCTGCTCGTTGCGATCGACGGCAAGAATGTCGCCGGCGAAGACGATGCGATGGACAAGCTGCGCGACCTGAAGATCGACCAGACCGTGAAGCTCGGCGTGCAGCGCGACGACAAGAAGCTCGAACTGAGCGTCAAGGCCGAGCGGCGCGAGCCGTACAATTTCGCCTACGCATTCGGCAACGCCGATGGGCACGACATCGACGGCCACGATCCGTCGCACGAATTCCTGCCGCCGGATTTCGACAAGCGCGTGCACGAATCGGTCGAACGCGCGATGCAGCATGCGCATCTTGCCGAGCGCGATGCCGAACGCATTGCCGAGCGCGCCAGCCGGCAGGCCGAACGCGCCCTGCAGCACCTGCACATCTCCACGCCGTGGTGGGGCTTGAATCTGGCCAGCTTGAATCCGGAACTCGGCGGCTATTTCGGCACGGACAAGGGCGCGCTGGTGCTGTCCGCCGACGAATCGCTCAAGGCGCTCAAGCCCGGCGACGTCGTGCAGCAAGTCGCAGGCGAAAGCGTCGAACGGCCCGAAGATGCGTTGCGCTTGTTGCGCGAGCAGCCGGCGGGGTCCGAGGTCAAGGTGCAGGTATTGCGCCAGCACAAGCCGCTGACCTTGAGCATGAAGGCACCGGAATGGAAAGGCATCTTCGTGCCGCGCCCACCCGCGCCGCCTGCGCCGCCCGCCCCGCCAGCACCGCCGTCGCCGGGCCATGTGCCCGCACCACCTGCCGCGCCGGCCGTGCCCGCACCACCATTGCCGCCTGCGCCGCCCTCCGGCGGCGAGGACGAGACGTGATCTGAACGCCGCGTCACGCGCATAGCACAGCGCGCCCATTCGGGCGCGCTGTGCGTTTGCGCACCTGCTAGCATGCCGCGCCTCGCCGTGGACCGCGCATGCAGACTTTCCTGATCTCCGTCCTCACCGTGACGCTTGCCGAACTCGGCGACAAGACGCAGCTGCTGGCATTGATTCTCGCGGCGAAATATCGCCGGCCGTGGCCGATCTGCGCCGGTATTGCGCTGGCGACGCTGGTCAATCACGCCCTCGCCGGCGCGGTCGGCTCGGCACTCGCCGCGTGGCTCAGTCCGAGTGCGCTGCGCTGGCTGGTGGCGCTGAGCTTCTTCGCGGTCGCCGCATGGTCGCTGATTCCCGATCGCGCCGATGACGGCGAAGCCGCGCGCGGCGCCGGTCGCGGCGTGCTGCTGGCCACGATCATCGCGTTCTTCCTCGCTGAAATCGGCGACAAGACGCAGATCGCCACGGCGGTACTCGCGGCGCAATACCACCCGATGTGGCAAGTCGTCGCCGGCACCACCTGCGGCATGCTGCTCGCCGACATACCCGCGGTGTGGCTCGGCGCACGTTTCGCGCAACGCCTGCCACTGCGCGCAACGCGCATCGGCGCGGCACTGCTGTTTGCGTCGCTGGCGGTGTGGATCTTGTTGAGATAGGGGAATGGGGGGAGCTTTGCACTTTGAATGCGGCGCGAGAACTATTGCGAATACGTTCCCTGTCCTGCATTCCCTGTTCCCGCTCTTGTTCCTCAACTCATCGTCGCAAACAATTGCCCCTGCGCGGCAACCACGGTGTTGCGTCCGGCGTCCTTCGCCTTGTACAGCGCTTGGTCGCAACGACGCAGGCAATCGTCGATGCGCTCGCCGGCGAGAAGTTCCGCCACGCCCAGGCTGATCGTCACGCGCAACCCGTCTTCGCCGATGCGCGCGTCGGCGATATCGTGGCGGATCTGCTCGGCACGCTTGCACGCCGAAGCCAGACGCGTGCCGGGCAGCAGGATCAGGAATTCCTCGCCGCCCCAGCGCGCGGCGTTGTATTGCAACTGATCGCTGGCCGAATCGCGCAGCATGCCGGCGACCGCGGCCAGCACTTCGTCACCCGCAGTGTGCCCGTACAGATCGTTGACGTTCTTGAAATGATCGATGTCGGCCAGGATCACGCTCAATCCCACCTCGCCGGGCTTGAGCAGCGCCGCCGCCTGGCCGAGCATTTCCATCATCGCGCGTCGGTTGAGCAGGCCGGTCAGCGAATCGGTCAGCGCGGCTTCGCCGAGCAGCGCCTCGACGTGCACGCGACTTTCGATTTCCTTCTTCAGTTTGCCGGTGGCGCCTTCGAGTTCGGCGGTGCGCTCGCGGACGCGCGACTCGAGCCGTTCGTTCGCCTCGCGCAACGCGGCGCTGGCGCGCTCGCGTCCCTCCGCGGCGGCTTTCAGCCGCCCGGCCATCGAGTCGAACTCGCGCGCGAGCGCATCGAATTCGTTGCTCGGTCCGGCATGCCTTGGCGGCAAGGGTTCGCCGTTGGCGAGCGCGCGGCAGCGCGCGATCAGGTCGGTGATGCTGTGCTGGAACAGCTTCGCCAGCTGCCGGCTGAGCATCAGCGCGGTCAACGCGCAGACGCAAAATGCAAGCGCCGCGCTCAGCCGCAGGAAATACAAGTGTTCGCCGATGCGGTTCGGCCGCGTCTCGATGCCGACGCTGTACTCGCCCTCGCCCGGCACCGACGCGTGCACGCTCAGGCGGCCGTCGTCGGCCTCGGTCGCGAGCGCGCCGCGCGTCGCCGTGTCGTCCGAGCTGACCACCACGTGCGCGCCGTCGGCGCGGCGCTGCGTCACGTAGATCACGGCGATGTCGTCGCTGCCACGCGTGACGTCGCGCAGCAGCGAGGCCAGTGTCTGATGCGTGACGTCGTCGTGGGCGGATGCCTCGAGCGCCTTGACGTCGAGCGAGCGCGCCACGCTCCAGGCGCTGGCCGCCAGCTGCGCGCGCATGCGCTCGACGACCTGCTGGGCCGCGGCGTAGTAGATGAAACCGCCGAACGCGCCCGCCAGCACCACCACCGACAACAGGTGGCTCAACAGCAGACGCTGCCGGATGCTGAGCGACGAAGCCATTGGACCCCCCGAGCATATTGCCGGCAAGAGTTTAGCAGGACTTCCTTGCGCGGCGGCGGACCGGTGCTCTACGCTCGCCGCACCCGGCCCGATGGGCCCGGCAGCTGCCCCGGAGAGCAACAGCGTGAATCTGAAACTTCGCCTGATCGTGATGAACTTCCTGCAGTTCTACATCTGGGGCTCGTGGCTGCTCACGATCGGCGAATACTGGTTCCAGAACAAACACTGGTCCGGCGTCGGCTTCGGCGCGATCTTCTCCACCATGGGCATCGCCGCGCTGTTCATGCCCGCCATCGCCGGCATCGTCGCCGACCGCTGGATCAACGCCGAGAAGCTCTATGGTCTGCTGCAGATCGGCGGTGCCGCGATCCTGTTCTGCGTGCCGATGGTGGAGACGCCGTCGACGATGTTCTGGGTGATGCTGATCAACATGATCTGCTACATGCCGACGATCGCGCTGGCGATCGCGGTCGCGTACAACGCGCTCAAGCGCGAGGGCTCAGACGTAGTGCGCGATTACCCGCCGATCCGCGTTTGGGGCACGATCGGCTTCATCGTCGCGCTGTGGACGGTGAGCCTGCTCAAGATCGAAACCTCGGCGAGCCAGTTCTACGTCGCCTCCGCCGCATCGCTGCTGCTCGGCATCTACGCCTTCACGCTGCCGCCGTGCCCGCCGAAGCTCGGCCGCCAGGACACGTCGGGACGTTCGCTAGTCGACGCACTCGGACTCACCTCGTTCCGCCTGTTCAAGGATCCGAAGATGGCGGTGTTCCTGCTGTTCGCGATGCTGCTCGGCGCGGCACTGCAGCTGACCAACGCTTACGGCGGCACGTTCCTGAAGGACTTCGAGAGCATGCCGGAATACGCCAGTACGTTCGGCGTGCGGCATCCGGCGATCATCATGTCGATCTCGCAGATCTCCGAGACGCTGTTCATCCTGACCATTCCGTTCTTCTTGCGCCGCTTCGGCATCAAGGCGGTGATGACGATGAGCATGGTCGCCTGGTTCCTGCGCTTCGGCCTGTTCGCCTACGGCGATCCAGGCGGCGGCCTGTGGATGATCATCCTGTCGTGCATCGTGTACGGTATGGCGTTCGATTTCTTCAACATCTCTGGCTCCTTGTTCGTCGAACAGCAGAGCGATCCGCGCATCCGCGCCAGCGCACAGGGCTTGTTCATGGTGATGACGAACGGCGTCGGCGCCGTGCTCGGTTCCTCGATCAGCGGCGTATTGATCGACCGCTATTTCACACTCGCCGACGGCAGCAAGAACTGGCACGGCATCTGGATCACGTTCTCGCTGTATGCGCTGGCGATGGCGCTGCTGTTCGTGCCGCTGTTCAAGCACAAGCATGACCCGGCGATGCTGCGCGACCTGCATCCGGACGCGAAGGTCGGAGCATGAGCACGCCCATGAACGCCAAACCACAGGTCATCATCGTCGGCAGCTACGTGCAGGATCAAGCCTGGTTCGTCGAGCGCTTCCCGCGCCCCGGCGAAACCATGCGTGCGCATCGCTACAACACCGGGCCCGGCGGCAAGGGCTTCAACCAGGCCGTGGCGTGCGCGCGGCAGGGCGTGCCGACCGCGTTCGTCGGCGCGCTCGGGCGCGACACGTTCGCCGATTTCGCGCAAGCGTTCGCACGCGACGAGAACATGCCGTGCCGCTGGCAGGTGCGCGACGACCAGCCGACCGCGACCTCGAGTATCACCGTGAACGCGCGCGCCGAGAACCAGATCGCGATGATCTTCGGCGCGAACGAACATCTCGACGCGGCGTTCGTGCGCGCCCAGGACGACCTGTTCGCCGGCGCGAAAACGCTGCTGATCCAGCTCGAGAACAATCTCGACGCGCTGCAGGCTGCGCTCGAGCTCGGCGTAAAACACAAGCTCACGCGCATCCTCAATCCGGCGCCGGTGCATGCCGATCTGGATCTGCGCATGCTGCAAAGCGCCGACGTGATCACGCCGAACGAAACCGAGTTCTCGCTGCTGCTGGAGCGCCTGTGCGCGACCCACGTCGACCCGGCCACGCTGGCCGCACGCAGCGATGCGGACTTGCACCAGCTCGCACGCAAACTTGGCGTGGCCACGGTGGTCGTGACGCTCGGCTCGAAAGGCTGCTTCGTTTCGCATGGCGACAACCGCCGCGGTGACGCACAGACGAACTATCGCCTCGCACCGGAAAAGGTCAACGCGATCGACACCACCGGCGCCGGCGATGCATTCAGCGGCAACCTCGCCGCGGCAATGCTGCTGTTCGCCGACGCTCCGTTTGCCCAGGCCGTGACGCATGCGAACCGCGCTGCGGCCATGTCGACCGAGATTGTCGGCACGGCGCCGGCGATGCCGACGCTCGCGGCGGTACGCCAGCGGTTTGGTTGAAGCACTTTTTTCCGGGTTTTTCCGTATCAGGATATCGTCACCGCAGCAATTTCGATCGCATCGTCTAACGTCGATGCGTTGATGCAGCGCCTCGGCATTGCACGATCAGCAATGCACGCCAGGGAGATGAGCATGAGCGTCACCCTTCGCAGTTGTCTTGCGCCAACTGCACTTTTCCTCGCCGCGTGCGTGCACGCCGCGCCGGCAGCGGCGTGCACGATGACGGTGCCGTTCCAGTACGAGTTCGAAAATCAAGTCCGGACGTCGCTGTCGGCCGCGAACGCGTCCGACCCGTGCGCATTCACCGTCTCGGTCAACACCGGCGCGGGTCCCTCCGCAGCAGGCGTCGTGCATTACCGGCGCGGCCGGCCGCTGACGCTGCTGCGCTACGGCTTTCGCCTGGATACGAGCGGATTGTCCGGCTTCGCGCTGGCGACCCGCCAGCTGCAATTGTTCAGCGCCCTCTCGCCCGTCGTGGTCAACGCGGGCTCGCCCACGTCTGCCTTGCTCACGCTGACGTTGCGCGGCGGGTTCCCGGATCCCAATGTTGCGTTCTTCGCCGCCCGTTCCGGCAATAACGGCCCCGCCATTGCGGTGCGCTCCCTGCCGCTCGGCGTACACACGATCCGCCTGGAGATAACCACTGGGGCCGGCAGCGCCGGCGTGGTGCGCTACTGGATCGATCATACCTATGGCGACCCACCCGACGGCACGATCGACAACAGCGGGACGGGCCTGGACAACGCCGCGTGGCTGGGCGTGATCGCGGCGGAAATCGGCCTGAGCAACCCGAGCAATGCGTTCCGCACGAACAACGCCGACAACATGCTCGTGTTCGATCAATTCGAATCGAGCGACGACGTGCTGTTCTACGACGACTTCAGCAGCGGAGCGCAATAGCATGAACCGTGTCCTGTCCTTCAACCGCTGCGGCATCGCGTCCCTGCTCTGGTTCGCCTCCTGCACAGCGTTCGCACAAACCTGCGCCAGCCCGATTCCAATCACCGATGGCAGCGGGATCTCCGGCACCACCTGCGGCAATACCAACCAGCTGCCGTCGGTCGCCAACGGCGCGATCCTGAGCGGCGATCCGCAGACCATCTACGACCTGCATGACTTGAGCGCACTGTACCTGGACGAAGCACTTACCCTGAGCGCGAGTCCGAATTCTTTGTCGTTGTACGTCTGCCGCAAGCCGTGCAGCACGTACGCGACGTGTGTCGCGGTCGGCGACACCGACGCCACCGGCATGGTCCAGCTGAGGCTCGGGAGGCCGGCCGAATACTTTGTGGTCGTCGGCTCCAACAACGGCAGTTGCGCCAGCTACACGCTGACGATCAGCGGCACCTTGAACGACTAGTCCGTCGAGCAGCGGCCGCCGGCTGTTGCTAAAATGGCCGGATGCACATCGGATCCCATCTCATCGACCCGCCGATCGGCCTCGCGCCGATGGCCGGCGTCACCGACAAGCCGTTCCGTCAGCTGTGCAAGCGGCTCGGCGCGGGGCTTGCCACGACCGAGATGACGACCTCGGATCCGCGCCTGTGGCAGACGCGCAAATCGCTCAAGCGCATGGACCACGCCGGCGAGCCGGCGCCGGTCAGCGTGCAGATCGCCGGCTACGATCCGGCGATGCTGGCCGACGCCGCGCGCTACAACGCCGATCAGGGCGCGCAGATCATCGACATCAACATGGGCTGTCCGGCAAAAAAAGTGTGCAATGTATACGCCGGCTCCGCGCTGCTGCAGGACGAGCCGCTGGTGGCTCACATTCTCGCCGCCGTGGTCGCGGCGGTCGACGTGCCGGTGACGCTGAAAATCCGCACCGGCTGGAACCGCGACAACCGCAACGGCGTGAGCATCGCGCGCATGGCGCAGGACTGTGGCATCGCCGCGCTCGCCGTGCATGGGCGCACGCGCGCGGACCTGTACGAGGGCGAGGCCGAATACGACACGATCGCCGCGATCAAGCGCGCGGTGTCGATCCCGGTACTCGCTAACGGCGACGTCGATACGCCGCAGAAGGCGCGCCGAGTGCTCGAACACACCGGCTGTGACGGTTTGCTGATCGGACGCGCGGCACAAGGCCGGCCGTGGATCTTCCGTGAGATCGCGCACTATCTCGCCACCGGCCTGCTGCTGCCGGCGCCGGACGCGGCCGAGGTGTGCCGCGTGCTGTGCGGCCATCTGGAGGCGTTGTACGCGTTCTACGGCGAGGCGCAAGGCGTGCGCATCGCGCGCAAGCATCTGGGCTGGTACGCGAAGGATCGCGCGGAAAACGCGGCGTTCCGCGGCGTGGTGAACCGCGCCGAAAGCGCGCTCGAGCAGCTGCGCCTGACGCGCGAGTATTTCAGCGCGCTCGACGCCGGCCTGGCGCTCGCGGCCTAGCCATTTAGCCGTCCATTTGCCGATGAGCCCGCAGCCGGCCGGAACCGCGTGCAAACGCCGCTGCGGAAGCTGCAAAACGGCGCGCTCCGGTGTATGATGCGCGACCTTTTTATCTTTCCATCCGTATCAAAAGATAATCCCATTTTGGAGCAGGCATCATGAGCAGCTATCTCTTCACTTCCGAATCCGTGTCCGAAGGCCATCCGGACAAGGTCGCCGACCAGATTTCCGATGCCGTGCTCGACGCGATCCTGGCGCAGGACAAGCGCGCGCGCGTGGCCTGCGAGACGATGGTCAAGACCGGTGTCGCGATCGTCGCCGGCGAAGTGACCACGAGCGCCTGGATCGACCTCGAGGCGCTCACGCGCAAGGTCATCCTGGACATTGGCTACGACTCGTCCAACGTCGGCTTCGACGGAGCCACGTGCGGCGTGCTCAACCTGATCGGCAAGCAATCGCCGGACATCAACCAGGGCGTGGACCGCAAGAAGCCCGAGGAACAGGGCGCCGGCGACCAGGGCCTGATGTTCGGCTATGCGACCAGCGAAACGCGCGACATGATGCCGGCGGCGATCTACTACAGCCATCGCCTCGTCGAGCAGCAGGCGAAGGTGCGCAAGAAGGGCAAGCTCAAGTGGCTGCGTCCGGACGCGAAGTCGCAGGTCACGCTGCGCTACGAGAACGGCAAGGCGGTCGCGATCGACGCAGTGGTGCTGTCGACGCAGCACGATCCGGACGTCAAGCAGAAGCATCTGATCGAAGCGGTTCGCGAGGAAATCCTCAAGCCGTTGCTGCCGGGGAAATGGCTGCACAAGGGCACCAAGTACCACATCAACCCGACCGGCAAATTCGTGATCGGCGGACCGGTCGGCGACTGCGGCCTGACGGGACGCAAGATCATCGTCGACACCTACGGCGGCTGGGCGCGCCACGGCGGCGGCGCGTTCTCCGGCAAGGATCCGTCCAAGGTCGACCGCTCGGCGGCGTATGCCGCGCGCTACGTCGCGAAGAACATCGTCGCAGCAGGCATTGCCGAGCGCTGCGAAATCCAGGTCAGCTACGCGATCGGCGTAGCGCACCCGACTTCGATCTCGGTAACCACGTTCGGCACCGGCAAGATCGACGATCACAAGATCGAGAAGCTGATCCGCAAGCATTTCGACCTGCGCCCGTACGGCATTATCCAGATGCTCGACCTGATCCATCCGATGTACCAGCAGACCGCGAGCTACGGACATTTCGGCCGTACGCCGCACCAGGTCACGGCCCCGAACGGCGAGAAGTACACGACGTTCGGCTGGGAAAAGACCGACAAGGCCGAAGCGCTGCGCGCGGATGCGAAGCTGAAGTAAGCCGGATCACCAGAGCGACACAGCGAAGGGCCGCAGCGATGCGGCCCTTTTTCATTGCAGCGCGTGATGCTTTTGAGGGCGCGCAATCAATGGGCCGAAACCCACGCTACGCTCCGCCATCGCGATTCGCGTCAGGGCCGGCCGCGCAGCACGCGCGCCGGCAGTGTGAACAGCGCATGCAGGAATGAGAACACGCCGTCGACTGCGATGCCGACCAGACGGAACGGCAGCGTCAGCAGCCAGACGAACGGATACAGCAGCAGCGCCAGTAGCGCGAGCGGCCAGCAAAACACGAACAGCAGCAGCCACAGGATGAAGGTCAGCACGCGTCGGCTCCTATAGGTCGACACCTTGCTAGATGGTGCTGGGCGACGCGGACTCAAGTGGCCGTCCAACGCCTGTTCGGTCCGGGAACGATGCGACGTTCCTTTCGATATCCGGCGCGTGACCAGGCGCCGCAGTCAGCGATCGGGCACGGGGGTTTCGTGATCAGCGCAGTTCGAATCGGCAGCCTTGCCTGCAGCGTCGTGCTGTCGCTTGCGGCGATCTGTGCGCCGCACGAGGGCCGAGCGGCGAACATGCAAGCGAACTCGTTTGCGTGGAGCGAGAACGCCGGCTGGATCAACTTCGCGCCGGATCAGGGCCCCGGAGTGAGTGTCGGCGATACCGCCGTCTCGGGCTTTGCCTGGTCGGAGAATCTCGGCTGGATCAATTTCGCGCCAATCGCCGGCGGCGTGGCGAACGATCGCCACGGCAATCTGTACGGCTACGCCTGGGGCGAGAACGCCGGCTGGATCCACTTCTCGCCGAACGGCGTCCCCGTCGGCATCGATACCAACGGATTGTTCGCCGGCTTCGCCTGGGGCGAGAACGTCGGCTGGATCAATTTCAACGTGACGCCCGGAGTGACCACTGACTGGCGCGCGTCCGATCTGATTTTCGCGGACGGCTTCGAGCAGTTGCCGAACAAGCCGCTCGTGTCCTTCGATTACGAATACCAGGAGTAGACCATGACCGATCTCGATCGTCGCATGTTGCTGGGTGTGGCGAGTGTCGCCGGCATCGCGGCCGTGGCACGGGCAGCGCAAGCCGGATCGCTGAATCCGCCGGCCGGGCCGGTCGCGCCGACCATGAAACCGCTCGATCAGGTCGAGCCGCGCACGCCGCTGCAGTCGCTGAGTGGCGACAACAGTTCGCAATACGTGATCAACCAGCCTGGCTCGTATTACCTGACCGGCAACATCACCGGCGTCGCCAGCCTCAATGCGATCGCGGTCAGTGCGCCGCACGTGACGATCGACCTGAACGGCTTCGCGCTGCTCGGAACGATCGGGTCCGCGTACGGGATCTTCGGCAGCAATGCCGCCGATGGCTTGAGCGTGCGCAATGGCGCGATCAGCGGCTGGAGCGGCGGCATCCTGCTCGCGACTACCTCGTCTCAGGCACGCATCGAATTCGTCAACGTCGATCACTGCAGCAATGGTGGAATCATCATCGGCCAGCGCGGCATCATCAGCCACTGCACGGCAAGCGCCTGCGGCGTGGTCGGGCTGGAGGCGCAGAACGGCTCGCGCGTCGTGCAATGCGTGGCGGCTGGCGGGACCGGCAGCGGGCACGGCATCAGCGTGGATTACGGCAGCGTCGTGGAAGGCTGCACGTGTACGGAAAACGCCGGCTGCGGTTTCGTGATGGCCGGCGCAGGTATCCTGGTAACCGGCTGCAAGGCGACCTTCAACAGCATGGACGGCGTGCTGATGAACGGGCCGTACAATGAAGTGGTCGACACCGTGACGACGCGCAATACGCTGAGCGGGATTCATTCGACGAACAGCAACGGACGCATCGATCGCTGCTCGATGCTGCAGAACATCGGCAACGGTGCACAAGTGGACACAGTCAACGGCAACACGCTGGTACTACGGTGTACCGCGTTCGGCAACAACGGCGGCGACTACTCGATCGCGAGCGGCAATCGTCCGGCGCAGGTCGCCTCGTGGGGTAGCGTCGCCGGTGGATTCGCTGCCTCCGATGCCGTGGCGAACGTGCGCTGACGCATCGACACGAGCCTCGCCGGATGCGGACGGCCACGAAATTTTTGCGTCAATTGGCTCTGGTACGCAGCGGATGATTTGCTAAGGTGGCGCCATGTGCGGCGACACCGTGACGAATTCGAGCCAGACCTTGCGCGCGCCGCTGCAGCGCGACGGTTTTGCGTTCGTCGCCGCGGCATCGATGCGGCCCCTGCTGGAAATCCACGGCGAACTCCGCGATTGGAACGCCTTTGTCGCCAGCTGGAACGACCTCGTCGTCGACGCATACCTGGTCGATCACGGCCGTTTCCGGCGCCGCCGGCACGCGGTATTTTCGGTGCGCGGCGGCGCGGTGCAGCGCGAGCCGCATCAGCCGCACTATCAGAGCCGCAGCTACAACAATCTGTACGGCGGTATCGAGCGCTGGTTCGAACCGATCCGCGACGACATCGCCGACGGCGCGACGCTACGTTGCATTCTCCACTTTTGCACAATGTTGTTTGGCGCGCTCGCCGGCGGCGCGAGCGACTGGCGCGTCGAAGCGCACCAATTCCGCATCGAGGCGAGCCTCGACGAGCCCGGCCAGCCGACGCCGGAAGGCGTGCATCGCGACGGCGTGGACTATGTGCTGGTGCTGTTGATCGCGCGCCACAACATCGCCAGTGGCACGACTACGATCCACGCGCATGACGGCACGCTGCTCGGCAGTTTCACCCTGACTCAGCCGTTTGACGCCGCGCTGGTCGACGACGAACGCGTCTTTCACGGCGTCACGCCGGTGCAGCCGCTGGACGGGTCCGCGCCTGCGCATCGCGACGTACTGGTGATCACGTTCAAACGCAACTAGCGCTGGCGGCCTGCCGTTGCGGCAAGCCGCCTGGCGTGGGCGGTCAGGGCAATAGTTGCAGCGTCGCACCGATGACCGACGAAGCGTAGTTGTAGAACGCATCGAACCAGCCAAGCTGGTTCACACCTCCCGGACAATCCGCACCGTCGGTTACCTTCTGCAGTTCACCGCCTGCCGCTTCGATGTGGCGGCTGTAGCAGGCGCCGAACGGATCCTTGTAGGTGTATGTCTGCGTGGTGCCCTGTTCGAACGTGCCGGTGACGTGATTGGACGAGCTGATCAGCAGCGTATCGCCGGCGACGACGTGATTGTCGAGCGACGCGCTGCGCGCGGCAAAACCCTGATTGCCGACGCTAACGTTGCGCGAGAAACGCTGATCGATCACGGTCGACTGGTTGGCGCTGCCATCGGGCAGTACCACGTAATCGATGTTCACCGTCAGCGGATAGCTGCGCTGATCGTGCGTGATCGCCGTGGTCGCTCCGGCCGTGACGGTGGTGGTGGAGTCGATCGTGGTTGCCTGAGTGATGTGCTGCTGGTACAGGGTGTCGGATATCGTGAAGGTCTGGGCATTGGAAAAACCCAGCGTCTGCTGCACCTGTGTCTGCACGACGCCGTGCGATGTGGAAACCTTGCCGGTAATCGTGAACGCACGGTTCGCAGTCACGTTGACGCTGCCGCCACCGTCGACGACGTGCTCCTGCACGTTCGGTTGCGGCGTGGCGCCGAGCGAATTGGCCGTCACCGATCCGGAAACCTGCGTGGCCGCGTGATCCAGATACAGCAGCAGATTCGCCGCCGTCGAGAAATGATCCTGCGTGTTGAACACGCTCAGCGCGATCGAATGCGCTGCGCCATCGTCGAGCGCGCCGGCGAACGGCGTGAGATCGACCCGGTAGGCATCGAAGGCCAGCGTTTGCACGCCGGGAATCGGCCGCCACAGGAACGGATCGATGCCGCCGGTGTAGATCCACGGGAACACCGGTGCCACTCCGGCAGGCTGACCGTCGATGCTGATCTGCGTTTCGCGAAACGCGCTGCCGCCGCAGGATTGCAATGCCCCGGTCGCGTCGTCCGGCACACAGGTGTACCAGAACTCGTCGGACGCCTGGCTTTGCGCGTACACGTCGAGGAATGCGCGTTCGATATTGCGCGGCAGCGAAGTGAACGTGACCTTCAACTGCTGGTCCGAAGAGGATAGGTCGGCAGTGCTGCCATCGGCGCTCGCCGACAGGGGCAGCACGACGTCGGGTCGCGGCGGATGGTCGGGTACCGTTGGCGCCAGCGGATAGAAGAGCAGCTTGGCGGTGCCGTGGATGATGCCGGTGTACGCCACGCCGCCTGAGGTACCGACGAAGTTGCCGAGTGTCGCGTGGCCGGAGTGCGCGGCGGAAAACAGTGCGCTGTAGTCGGTGAGGTCGCGTTCGATGTGCCAGGACGGCGCGACGGTCGAGGAAGGTTCCTGCGTCGTTCCAAAGTATACAATCGCGCCGCCGAGCCAGATTTCAGCGGTGCGGTCGAACTGGCGGCCCATTGTCACCGAGTAGTCCGCGCTCAACACGACCTTCTGCCACGGGCCCGGGCAGCTCGCTGGCGGCGCGTAGTCGAACGGTTTGGCGTCGAAGTTGGCGAATTCCTTGTTCTCGTACAGCGTCACCACGCATGGCGTCGTGTAGGGCGGCGGCAAGACGGGATCGGCTGTCGCAACGTTGGTGGACCCGACCGTCGGAGCAGCTGCTGCGGCGAATTGGCCGGCGCAGCAAGTCAGCGTCACAGCGATCACGCGTAGAACGATTGGCAGAACACGAAGCATCGCGAAGCCTCCTCTTCGAGCGCGAGGGAACGAACGATAGCACGCGCGATTGGACATCCATTTGGAAATGTTGACAGTCCTGCTATGACGAGGCAGTGAGGCAAAACCCCCAGCCGATGTCGCGAGGCGCATCAGTTGAGCTTGGCAGTGAGGGCCGGGACAGGTGCCACGCGCGGAGTGCTCGCCGGTGATGCGCGACGCTGCGCTGTGTTCATCGCTGCACAGCGAGGCTGAGGCGGGAGCCGTCGGTGCGGTCGCCGGCGCGCGCGCATCTTTGCACGATGGCTCATAGGCCAGAGCGGCCTTAGACAGGAACTGTCCTTGGCGCGGTGAGGCCCGCGCATCCGTGCACGGTCGCTCAGCTTCGCCTTACTCTCGCATGGCTTAGGCCACACTACCATCGGCGCGTGCGCGCTCACTGCCGAGTTCGGGATGGGGCGAGGACTCGCGCTTGCGCGATGCGTTGAAGCCCATCGCGTGCGAGGCCGAGCGCCGCGCCAGGGAGGGCGCGGCCGGCGCGCGGCTCCAGGGAAGGACCGAAGCCGCTTTTTTTGCGGGCAATAAAAAACCCTCGGACCTTTCGATCCGAGGGTTCGTAATAAAGCCCCTGGCAGTGACCTACTCTCGCATGGCTTAAGCCACACTACCATCGGCGCGTGCGCGTTTCACTTCCGAGTTCGGGATGGGAT
>Ga0157378_10000397_pt1 | contig 42878 bp, 48 predicted proteins | sample M65metaG_FD_115309 | JGI IMG/M metagenome (GOLD analysis project Ga0157378, IMG submission 115309) | Miscanthus rhizosphere microbial communities from Kellogg Biological Station, Michigan, USA - M6-5 metaG | ecosystem: Host-associated > Plants > Roots > Rhizosphere > Soil | place: USA: Michigan... | reverse complement strand
GCCGCGCTCACGTTCGGGAGCAGGTGGCTCAGCTCCTGCCATCTTCGGCCTTGTGCCGCCAAGAGATTGTCGCTGCCGATCAACAGGCCCAGGTTGTTGCGTAGTGCACGGTCGATGGCTTCCTTGAAGGAAATCGGCAGCACCCGGTCCGTTGCCTGGCCCTCGGGAACACTCCCAGAAAATGGGCTCTGTGATCCGGAACCAATCGCAACCCCCGGTGAGGTCGGCTGCTCCTCTTCGGCGGCGTTTCCGGATTGCCCCCCGGCTCCCGATCCACCGGCCATAACCGCACACGCCAACAGCAGCGCAGAGAGGGCCTTCGACAGCCCCCTCTGCTTACATCTTGAATGGTTCGTGTTTGGTGAAATCATCTTGCCTGGATCGCGCCGCGCAGGAGGCCGGCGAGGGTTTGTAGAACCTCTAATTCTATGACGCTTTAAAACCATATAGATGCAAATCTGGGCAGCGCGGCTTCCAAGTAGAACTCGAAGTCGATAGCCGGCGGGACACGAAGCAGCCTAGTTCTACGCTATCTTCGCGTCCCCCCCGGCGGATTGTTTTGGGGGCAAAGGCCCTTCCCCTTCGGGCCGAGGAAATTTCTTGCCGTAGGGTTGCCGCTCTTACTCCGCCCGGAATGGCGAGTCGGGACGCGAAATGTTGACGGCGTAGAAGCTCCGGCGGCCCCATATGCGCGCCTGGTGCGCGTCGGCAAACAGGACGTCCACTACCGGACGGGTTTCGGACTGGGCGGTGCGATCCACGAAGCGAGCCAGATACTTGCTGCCGCCGCGCTTGGTGGTCAAGACCAGCGTGTCATTCAGATTTGCATGCAGCTTCCGCTCAGCCAAGGGCGAAAGCGCAACATTGAGCACCTTGCCGGCGGGCAGCGTGTGCTTTGGCACCGCATAGGCAGTGCGCGCAGGAGAGTTGTTGGAGAAAAGCGGGTCCGGGCCAAACTCCGGAGTCAAAGCGTAGGCGGTCACCTGCACATGAGCTTTCGTTGCCTCCAGGAAACCCAGCTTGCGGTTTGCATCCGCCAGTTGCACCCGCATCTGTTCGAGTTCGCCCTGGGTGTCTTGCAACTGGGCTGTCAGGTCCGCCACTTTATTTGCGTGTCGGTGGCTCTCGAAGCTGCGCAGGGTAACCGCTCCCGCCAGCACAAAAGTAACCAAAAGCGCCATTGCGAAGTGTCGTTTTGTCATAGGCACCTCCGTCAATGGAGGATTAGAAGTGCTTTCAGGTTGCCAATCGGGTGGGACAGAACGGAGCCCGCGTAATAACCGGCAAAACTACTGGAAACACCTTTGCTGACAAGGGTTTCGCTGCGAGAGAGATCACGTTGGTTACGGGAAATTTTGGCGAAAATTACTGATTATTTCGGTAAGTCATCAGGGCGGTAATGCTGCAGAATTTTGCGCAAGTTAGGTGGGAATCGCTTCGACGAAGTAACGTTACCGGTGGAAAGTGAAGCGTGAACAGAGATTCGAGATGGCTGATTGCCGGATCGCCGATCCCTGCCTGATTGGGTGTCTACTCACCACAATTTCTTCGCGCTGACTCCCTGTTTCGGCAGAAATATCAAGAAGCAGGTGCCATGTCGCTCGCCCTGCCTGCTCCTGACGCGCATCCATCCACCATGCTTAGCGATGATGCCATTGCTGACCCAGAGACCTACGCCGGTTCCCTTGGATCCCTTGGTTGTGTAGAACGCCTGGAACAAGTGGGCCAGTGTTTCTCGCGTCATCCCCGCTCCATCGTCTGCAATGGTCACCGTTGTTCCTGGCCGCGCTCCGTCACGCCAATCCATCGCATCATCCACCCGCACGATAAGTTTCGTCCCGGTTGCCTCGAGCGCCTCAATCGCATTCACAATGAGGTTGGAAAAGACCTGACGCAACTCTCCTGAAACTCCTTCCACCATGCCGGAGGATCGGAAGCGTGTTTCAAGCCTCGCTCCCACGGTCAGAATGCGTCTCTGGTACAGCATGAGAATTGCCTCCAGCAGCGCCACTAGGTTCACCGGTGCGGGCGTAGTATCGCGGTCGCGGTAGAGCCCAAGCGTGGTGCGGGTAATCTGTCCGACTCGCCGCACTTCTTCGTCCGCAAGTTTCAGGTAGCCTTGCGCGGTTTCATCGAGTGCAGGATTCCTTTTCAGCAAGTAAAGAATATTTGTAACCGTCTCCAGGGGGTTATTGATCTCGTGCGCGATCGTGGCCGCCATACGCCCGGCCACGGCCAGCTGTTCGGAATTCCGAACCGCCTCTTCGGCGCGTTTCACCTGGGTGATGTCACGCGCGATTGTCGACGCGGCGATAACGAAGCCATTCGCGTCGTGCACAGGAGAGATCGTCAGAGAGACATTCAAAATGCGCCCATCTTTGGTTTTGCGGGTGGTCTCGAAATGCTTCAATCTCTCGCCGCGCCGCAATCGAGCCAGTATCTCTTGCACCTCGTGCGGTCGATTCGGAGGCAGCAGTATTTCCACATTCTGACCGATGATCTCGTCCGGCCTGTAGCCGTACATTCCCTCGGCTGCTTTGTTCCAGGTGAGGATCTTGCCATCCGTGGCTTTGCTAAGAATCGCATCGTCGGAGTCTTCCACAATCGCGGCCAGCAATGTGGGTAAGGGTATCGATTCCGGCTTTGCCTCCTCCGGAAATGTCGACCCAGAACTTGTATCGAGCAAGTCACCGACGATCCCCAAAAGCTCTTCTGGCCCCTCGGTCTTACTCAGAAATGCATCCGCATCTCCCATTTCGCCCGGCTTGCTCGTAGTTCCCGACAGCAGCACAATTGGGACCTTCGGCTTGATCCGTTTCATCTCACTGGACATTTCGCTGCCCGTCTTGCGTCCGAGCAAGTGGTCGGTAATGACGAGATCAATGGGATGCGAGCGGAACAGCCGCATAGCTTCCTCAACGTCGGTGGTGCTGAGTACTGAGTGACCGGCGTGTTCCAGGATCAGCTTGCGGAAATATAAGCCCGACTTTTCGTCGTCCACCGCGAGGATTAGAGACAAACGAGACCCCTTCGGGCAGTTTTCAATGCGAAACCTGAGTTCCAGGATGCTGGGCAAGTCATGCGTTGATCAATGCAATTATACGGAGAACTGCCGCGTGCCTGCATCTGCCGTGACATTCCCTGGACGACCAGAGAGGAGGCGACGGCCAGCCTGAAGCGCGACCGCACAAGGTCGAATGAGCCCCCGGGGGAGTCCGGATGGCCATCGAAACCCTGGAGAAAGCACCCAAGTGGCAAGTATCCGCTTTTGATCAGGAACCGTTCCCTTTTTTTTCGAAGTGGTTGAACGGCAAGCTGGGCCCCCGGGTTTCTATAAGAATCCTTGATACCGCCCATCACTGCTTTTGATTGGCCCTAACCCTGCCAACCACGTACTCTATTCAGTCTCGAACAACCTGGGGCTGCCCGCGGACCACCGCCGGTCACCGTTCCAAAAAACAAGGAGATCAATGTTCAACGAACTTAGGGAGTTTCTCGCGTTGTCGTACAGCGAATTGGAGGAGCTGAATTTAGAGGCGAAAGAGCAGCGCAAAAACCGTGTCTCCCCGGACAAGATCCGGGAAGAGCGGCTGAAATACCTCACCGATGAGAAGCGCATCAAGGCGGTCACGGTGCTGTTTAGCGACCTCGAAGGCCGTCTGCACATGCTCGACTATGACAAGAAATTCCTGCTCAAAAGCTGGGACAACTTGACCTTCGACGGCTCCTCGATCCGGGGCTTCACCGCGCAGAAAGAAAGCGACCTGCGCCTGGGCATCGATTGGGCCGCCTTTTACTGGGCTCCCGCTGACTTCTTTGGTCCCGGCAAAGTCATGGTGTTTGGCGACGTTATCGAGAAGCAGGGTGGAATGTACGCTGCCGATATTCGAGGCGTGCTAAAGGATTTTGCCGACAAGCAGCACAAGGCCGAGGGCTACACACTAAACGCAGCCAACGAAATCGAAGGTTTCCTGTTCAAGGGAGTCGACGCTGAACGTCACTTCCACGAGACTGGCAAATTCGATTACGTGAACACCGGTGGCTACTATCATTCGTTGCCCGGCGATTCTCTTCGCACTTTCATCGACACCACCGCCGAAGTTCAGCGCTCCATGGGTTTCCAAAACGAAAAGGATCACCCGGAAGTTGCGCCTTCGCAGTTTGAAATCAACTACGGCTATGGCGAAGTTGTCGCCGCGGCCGACCAGATTCAGCTCTACAAGCTGATCTGCCGCGAAGTTGCCACCAAACTGGGCATGACCGCCTCCTTCCTGCCGAAGCCGGTTGTGGGGGTGAACGGCAGCGGCATGCATACCAACGTTTCCATCAGCAAGAACAGTAAGAACCTGTTTTGGGATCCGAAGGGCGAAGAGAAGCTCAGCAAGCTGGGCTGGTCGTTTGTGGATCGCATCCTTACCCACGGAAACGACATCTGCTTGCTTCTAAATCCCAGCGTGAACGCCTATCGCCGTCTCGATCCTCACTTCGAAGCGCCAAACCAGATCAAGGCTTCGGCCGTCGACCGCGGGTCCATGATTCGCATTCCCATCGGCAATGATCGCTCGATGCGCGTCGAAGTTCGCTCGGTAGCTCCTGACGCGAACCCCTATTTGGTGATGTATTCGATCTTTAAGAGCGGACTCGATGGCGAGACTGCGAAGATCAAGAATCTGCGCCAGGCGGAACGATACTTGCCAGACAACGTTTACACCGCGCTCGCGGACTTCAAGGGCTCGGACTGGATCAGCAAGATCCTTGGCGAGGATGTGAAGACCCGCTACGCCGACCTGAAGCAAGCTTCAGCCGACCGCTGCGCCCGCTTGCTCGGGACCGTCGTTAAGGCGCCAGAGGTCCAATTCCACCACGAGGTTTACAACCAGTTCCTGTGGAACCAGTTCTAGCCGAGTGGATACCGTGAGGTGATGACGGGGCCGCGCGAAAGCGTGGCCCTTTTTGGTGTGCCAAGCATGTTCGACAGTTTGGAGGTGAAAGTCCTCTTCACAACGTGATGGACGTGAAAAGATAGCGAAGCGCAACGGTGAAATCACACTCGCCGCGAGGCGGGGGCCGGAAAGAAGCGTGGAGCAAAAACGCGAGCCGATGAACAAGAACCGGATAGGAGGCCTACAGTGGCGGGCGAGCAAGCCAATGATTGCGAAGCCCATATCTATCAAGCGCACTGATGGTAAATCCGGCGGTTGTGCGTTGAAGGCGGTCGAACTTACCTTGGGAGATCTGCGGCATGTCACAGAACGTGACTGAGGGTGAAGCGATTCATCAGGATCGTGCCGCAGAAGTCAGCCGAGGGCAAATTAGGTCACGCAGTCGGCGAGGCTATTGAGGCACTCCAAGGCCGAAAGGCGGAGCAACAGATAGGCCCAGCCGGGAACGGTGATCGAAGGCCCGAACGGAAGGGAGTGGCGAGTACATCGCGCGATCTCAGGAACGATCAGCGGCCGAAAAGCCCATCGTTTGGCCTTCCGGATTCCCGGCGGAGTGAAGCTCCAAGGGGCGTCTACGAAGGGACCGAATCGTTGCTGGCGACGCCTGTTATAGAAAGCCCGGCTACTCACATCTAGCTCAACCCGCCGAACCGCCGTATGCGGACCCGCATGTACGGTGGTGTGGGAGGGGAGGACGAGTGATCGTCCCCCCTATCCCGATTCAAGGGATCCAGAACAACCCCGATCCACTTTGCCGTTGATTCCGTATGATGAGCACATGCAAACATTGGTCACGAAGTTCGAGTCGATCATTGATCTCGCCGAGCCGGTTCTCGGTAGAATCAGTGAGCCCGAGAGCACTGTCCCCTTGCAGGCCGGCGGCTGGTCCCGCAAGGAAGTGCTAGGTCACCTCATCGACTCCGCGTCGAACAACCATCAGCGATTTGTACGCGCGGCTTTGCAGGACTCACTGGAATTCCCCGGCTACGAACAAAATGGCTTTGTTCGCGTGCAAGCTCCGGGAGAGGCAGATTGGAGAGTCCTCGTATCTCTGTGGGCGGCGTACAACCGCTATCTTGCACACGTGATCGCGCGCCTTCCAGAATCAAAATTCAACACTCCTTGTCAGATCGGATCGAACGAGCCGGTCACGCTTGCATTCCTGGCCAATGACTACGTGCGACACCTCGTGCATCACCTCGAGCAAATCGGCGTGCGCGTGTGAGCAACAACGGAGAGTGGTTTGGCGTCGCAACCCGCAGACGGCCTAGCCCGCGGCTTCTCATTCCACGAGTTTCTGTCGCATGCCGTGAATAAAATCGGTGTAGGCTGGAATGTGTCCGGTATCCCGCATGTTGCTAGCGATCTGCCCACGATGATAGGCGGAGTGCATGACCACGTGCATCAGTATGTCATCCACGGTATTCACCCAGTGCTCGCCTTTGCTATTGACGTAGGGAATCCGTTGGACGAGCGCGCCTTCCGATAAGCCGCTTAGGTACTCAGGCCAAATCTTGGCTAACGCCTCGGCATGCCGATCACAGTCAGCGAGTGTCAGTTCAGGCCACACAGGCAGAGGCGATTTCTCGGAAAGAATGCGAGAGAACCACAGGTACTCCGTGGCGAGGATATGCCCCATCCAGTGAAGAGAGCGTAGTGGAGGATCTGCCTCGCGACGAAACGAGGCTAAGACCTCTCGATTGGCCCACACATCGTAGGAAAACAGTTGGCGAAGGCGCTTCAACATAAAACCCTTGGGTTGCTTTTGAAGCGAGAGACTGGGTGCTTGCGACACGAGCCACTCGCCCGGTTTGGTTTCAGGGGTTTTCGATGTGACGGAGTCAGGGCCGGCTTCGATTAATTTCCTTGGGACAAAACCTCCTCGACGGTGCGGCGAGACTGCGAGTGCATCTCCGCCAACTTGCTTGCCCCTTTACAGAGATCTCTTGAACAGCGGTACGGCAATCGCCAAAGCGACCACCCCAAAGATAGTCAGGTAAAGCATGTCCGGCCAAATGGCAGCCAGGCCGGTCTCCTTCAGCAGGAGCGACTTAAATCCATGCACTGCGAAGGTAAAGGGATCGATGCGGGCGATGTACTGCAGCCATCCCGGGAAAGCCTGAATCGGATAGACCGAGCCGCTCGGAAAAAACAGCAGTGTATTCAGAATGCCGAAGGTTGCGCGCGGAACCAGCGGGTCTTCGACGCGAACCATGAGCAGAAACATCATGGCGTTGAACGCCAGCGAGGTGAGCAGAATCATCAACGTGAGGCCAACGATTGTGCCCGGGGTGAATATGCTGCCTACGCCGGCCAGCAAGGAGCCGATCAGCGTGATCACGATACCTGTCATGACCGCTTTGATGGCGCCAGCTGCGTTCAGTCCGAACACAAGCTCGGCCTTGGTGATGGGAGTGACCAGATAGCCTTCGTGCACCCCGCGAGCTTTGTCGTCAATGTACAGCATGCCGCCGCCGATCATCACGGAGACGAACATCGCCAGGGCAATCGAACCCGGCAACAAGTACTTCATGTACTCGATGTAGGGGTAAAGCTCGACGATCTGGAGCACCGTCTCTTGCAGCATGTGCGGTGTAACCGTTGGACTGTTCAGTGCCTTGGTGATGTCCGCCATCTCAGCTTCCAGCGTGGATGTCATGAAGTTGTCGCTGTTATCGACGACGAGCGCGATCTGCGGCCTGTCTTTCGCGTACACACGGCGGGAGAACTGTGGAGGAATGATCACCGTCCCCTGAATTTTGCCGTTGCGGACGTCCTCGACTGCCTGCTTCTCGTCCTGGTAATAGACCGGCTCGAAGGTTCGAAGGTTGCTGCGCACCGAGTCGAATGCCTGGCGGACCTTCAAAGCCTGCGTGCCGCCGTCTTCATCCACCAGGCCGAGCTTGGCGTCGCGGATCTTCCCTCCGAAAGCATTGCCCAGCACGATGAGCTGGATCAGCGGGAAGATCATGGAAACCAGCATCAGCGCCGGCGAGCGGAAAAACTTCCGCAGTTCGCGTTCGATGATCGCCATCATTCGATTCATGGCCGTGCTCCTGGTCTATCTGGCATCACGAACTGATATGCCTTCTGAAGTTCATCACGGAGTTGTCGCCCGGTGTAGTGGACAAACACGTCGTCCAGAGTGGTGTTCTGCACGGTCAAGGTCTTGACCGGGACGTTTTCCTGTACTGCCAGTTCGACAAGTTCAGTTGTCGTGCGCGAACCGTTGCCCGTCAGGACGCGATACATTCCAGCGCCTTCGTTCTGAACAGAAGTGACCTCACCGAGCGAGTGCAGCTTCTGTTCCCAATCGGCGGGAGGATGCTCGAATTGTGCTTCAATCACGTTCGATCCCGGCACGCTCGACTTGAGCGCCGCGGGTGTGTCCAGGGCGACGAGCTTGCCGTGATCGACGATGGCGATGCGATCGCAAAGGCGATCGGCTTCATCCATGTAATGGGTGGTGATCAAGATCGTGAGCTGACGCTTGCTCTTGATGTTGGTGAGCATCTCCCAGACCGCGACGCGAGAGACCGGATCAAGGCCCGTGGTCGGCTCGTCAAGGAAGAAGATCCTTGGGTTGTGTACTAGGCCGCGTGCAATTTCCAGGCGCCGTCGCATGCCGCCGGAAAGCGTCTTGGTCTGTGCCCCGCGCCACTTGGTGAGATCCACCATTTCGAGCAGTTCATCGATGGATTGTTTGCGTTGCTTGGCGGGGACGTCATAGAGCTTGGCGTAAATCGTGAGGTTCTCTTCCACCGTGAGATCGATGTCACTGGTGAGCGCTTGAGGAATCACACCGATAGCTCGGCGGGCATTATCCGGGTCCTTTTGGACGTCATGGCCGGCAATGCGAGCCGTCCCACGAGTTATCGGAATGAGCGTGGTCATCATGCGGATCAGCGTGGACTTTCCCGCACCGTTCGGACCCAAAAGGCCGAAAATTTCGCCCTCTTTGACGTCGAAGGTGACATCGTTCACCGCCGTGAAGTCGCCATACCGCTTGACGATGTGCTCGACCTCGATTGCCTTCGGGGTGTTCGCTGAAGGCACGTGGGGACGAAGTTCGGGGATGCCGCTCATCTTGCCCCCGCACTGTTTCTGAAGTTCCTCCCGCTTTGAAAGACCGCGACAGGCATGGGCCGATCCGTGCTTCCTTCACCCCCAGGGTGGGGCAGCCGCATAGCCGAATGGAGCTCGGGAATCGCACTCACCGACGCGCTCCTTCCGTAGAGGCATTCGCGGTCGAAGACTCCCCTCGCAATTGGGCTTGGGAAATCAGCACGTCTGCCGTCATGCCGGGAACGAAGGCACCCTTAGGATTATCCAAGCGTACTTTCAGAACGATCGTCTTGATGTCGCGTTTGCGCCGACTGACATCGCGCTGCGTGGCAAAATCGGCTTCGGCAGACTTGAAGAAAACTTTTCCGGAGGTCACGGTCCCTCCGGGCAGTCGGACACGCAGCGTGTCGCCTATGCCGATGTGATCAGCATTGGTTTCGGGAATGGGGGCGCGCACCCATGTGTCGGTGAAATCAACGACGGTGACGATGGCCTGGCCCGGAGTGAGGAATTCGCCTTCCCGGGCAGCGCGAACGGAAACCGTACCGGTCACCGGAGAGTAGATCTTGGTGTAGCCGAGCCGGACTTCAGCTTCCTTCAATTGGGCTTCCGCATTCAGTAGCTGTGCGCGGGTGGACGCCACCGTACTCTGGGCCGCATGCGCCTGATGCGTGTTTGCCACCGCGGTGTTCAAGTCAGCTTGGGCAGCGTCGACCTGTTTCTGCAGCGACGCGACCACGGCCTGTTGGGCCTTCAGATTGGCGGCTGCCTGATCGCTTTCCTGTTGCGAAGCAACTCCTTGCTTGGCGAGTTCAATCGCGCGGCGGCTGTCGCTTTCGACTCGCTGCAAAGTCGCTTCCGCCTGGACCAACTGGGCCCGCGTGGATTCAAGCCGCGCCTGCGCGTTGGCTACGCTACTGGTGGTCGATCCCTGGGTAGCCTCACGAGTTGCCTCGGTTGCCGCCACTTGCGACCGCAGCGCGTCGATGGTAGCTGCGGCCGCGCGGGCCTGTGCCTCGAGCTCAGAAGGATCAAGCGTTGCGATCAAGTCGCCTTGCTTCAGCTGCGAACCCTCGTCCACCAGGAGTTTCGAAATCCTGCCTGCGGTCTGCGGACTCATGATGACTTGATTGGCGTCTACCGTCCCGATCAATTCCAGATCCGAGCCGCGGGGCGTAGAGAACAGGTAGTAGCCGAGCGAGATGGCAAATATGACCCCCAGGATGATGAAGAACTTGTTGCGGGCGTTCACTTGCGCTCTCCTTTTTGAGTTGGCGTGGTGGCATGTGGAGCGGGCTCATGGCGCGCCGGCAGTCGCTCTCCCGGCGAAGTCTTGGGGGCAAAAAGGGCTGCCGTTATGAAATCCAGCACTGCCGCGCGACGCTCACTGAGCAGCTCCGGGGCGAAAGGGTCTGCGCCGGTCACGATGGTTATAACCGGCGCCGCGGTAATGAAATAAGAAACGATGACCGAGACCATCAACGGGGTGAAGTGCATGACATTCACCGGGCGGAATTCTCGCCGGCGTATGCCCTCTTCGAGGAGCGCCGAAAGCTGCGCGAAAATGGGAAGAAAATACCGCTTGGCAAGCCGCTCTAGTCCGGCAGGACTGCGGTAGGAACGAAGAAATTCGGCTTGCACAACCCGCGGGAACAGGGGCTTCGAAGCGATGTAATTGAAATGCGCCTCCACGTAGGCTTTCAGGCGTTCGCGCGGCGGTAGGTCCTGGTCCAGGGCATTTTGAATAGCAATTCGCACGCCGCTAAAAACCTCGTCCAGGACAGCCTGATACAGCCCCTCTTTGTCTTTGAAGTAGTAATAGAGCAACGCCTTATTTAGACCGGCGGAACGGGCAATCGAGTCGGTACGCGCCCCGGCCACTCCCTCGCGAGCAAATTCGGCGACCGCCGCTTTTAGGATCGCGGCGCGACTCTGCTCCGGCTGGGCGCGGGTGCCAAGGCGAGATTTGGAAACCGTGGGCATTATTTAACTAACCAGTTAGTTATACCACCGACGGAAACCAACTCGCAAGTCAGTGTCCGAGGTGAGGCAAGTCGGCGGCCAGCAGCGTGGAGAAGAAAGACTATGCCTAGGAGGGATCGAACCCACCGGCAATCGAGGGAACCAGCAGCACCTCGTCCCCTTCTTGGAACGCGTAGTTTGCCCCGCCCAGAAAACGAATGTCTTCTTCGTTCACATAGACATTCAGGAAGCGGCGAATCTGGCCATTCTCGTCCCGAAGGTGCGGCTTGAGATCGGGGAACTTCGCATCAAGCGCAGAGAATAAGTCGTTCAGATTAGCGGCGGAACAGCTGACCTTGGCCGCGCCGCCGGTGTGCCGGCGAAGTGCGGATGGAATTTGGACGATGATGTTCATCTTAAAATCGTGGGGATCGGGTCAGCGATCTCGAACCTGACCCGATCGGCTACGCTCCCACCGCTACCGGCAGCTCGTACTGTCCCAGCAGTTTTTCAAACTCCGTCAGCTTGGGTGCGATGGGCTGCTCTTGTTCGTACTCTTCCGCCAAAACGTCGGTGGTCTTCAGACCGTTACCGGTAATGCAAAGCACGGTGGTTTCGTCCGGCAGTATGCGGTCGCTCTTGTAGAGCTTGCCCGCGCAGCCCAGGGTTACGCCGCCTGCGGTTTCGGTGAAGATGCCTTCGGTCTCTGCCAGCAACTGGATCGAATCGACGATGTCGGGATCGGAAATATCCTCCGACCAACCACCGCTGCCGGTAATGGTTCGAATCGCATAGTGGCCGTCCGCGGGATTGCCGATCGCCAGCGAGCGGGCAATGGTATTCGGCTTCTGCGGTTCGATGTCGGTGTTGCCGAGCTTCACAGCGGTCGAAATTGGCGAGCACCCGGTAGCCTGCGCGCCAAAAAACTTTACGTGCTTGGGTTCAACCAGACCAAGGTCGATCAGTTCCTGAAACGCCTTCTTGATCTTCGTAATCAGCGATCCGCCAGCCATGGGGCAGACCACATTGTCGGGCAAGCGCCAGCCGAGTTGCTCCGCAACCTCGTAGCCAAAGGTCTTCGAGCCTTCCGCATAGTACGGCCGCAGGTTGACGTTCACAAATCCCCAGTGGCGCTCGTCGGCGATTTGCGAGCAGAGGCGGTTGACCTGGTCGTAGCTGCCAGAGATACGAACCAGTTTTGCCCCGAAAACTTGCGTGCCAAGAATCTTGGCGGGCTCGAGGTCGGCAGGGATGAAGATCCAACACTTGAATCCGTTGCGGGCGGCCTGGGCGGCAGTCGCATTCGCAAGATTGCCGGTGGAGGAACAGGAAACGGTATCGAATCCAAAAGACTTTGCATTGGCCAGGGCCACTGCGACGACTCGGTCCTTGAAGCTCAGCGTGGGCAAGCAGACGGCGTCGTTCTTGATAAAGAGCCTCTTCGCACCTATCTTTCTCGCGAGATTGTCGGTCTTGATCATGGGCGTGAAGCCCACGGGCAGCGTCGGCTGGTAGTGATCCGGAAGTGGGAGGAGTGCCGAGTAGCGCCAGATGTTCGGAGGGCCCTGAGCGATCTTCTCGCGCGTGAATTCAGCGCGGAGGGAATCGTAATCGTAGAAAACTTCTAGCGGGGAAAAGCAGTCTTCGCAGATTGACTTAGGGACATTGCCCCAGCTCTTGTTGCACTCCCGACAGCGTAGTTCGTATCGCATTTGGCCTTCCTGATCCGAGTGAACTCGAGAGGACTTCTTTGCGATTTCGCCCCTTTGCGGTTACAACCCATACCGCAAAGATCGCAAGCAGAAGCCGCCCTAAAAAACCAAATCCTCTTTCCCCGGATAGGAAAAGAGGCTCAGGAAGTGCTCAGAAATTCGCGCACCCCGAATCTCATGTTTCCCCGTCTTCCGGGTCGAGAGTTGGCACCTGACGGCTCAGATGTATGATCTGAGTCCGGTTGCCGTGGCGTCTCAGGGCTCGTCCCTCAGCCACTCTGCATGAAATCCAAGGTCAGCTCCGAAGAGCAGACTGGTGAGATAGATGATACGGATAGGGTGGCGGGGTAGTCAAGTCCGAAGAGCACGTCACCCCGATCGCGACTGCCGAACAGGGGCTTTCAAGTGACGGATCGAGACTCTAAACGCCCATTTCGCCTACGGCTTCTCCCAGTTCCCAGACTGCGCCGACCGAAACGCTGCCTCAATGACCGCCATGTTCTTGATCGCATCTGTCACCGGAACCGGTACTTCGAGGTCTTCGCGAATGGCCCGCGAGAACAGATCCCCCTGGATGGTGTATTGATCGCAGACCGGGAACGTTTCCGTGCTGATGGTTTTCCCCGTTAGGTCGCCACCGTCATCGACGAAAATGCGGCAGGGCCGCTCATTGGGAGCATTGAAGGGAATCTCGATCTCGATGCGACCTTTGGTGCCGAGAAGATTCATCCGCTGATAGGGAACGAGCTGCGTGCCGCAAGTGAAGATGGCTTGCCCGGAGGGGAAGTCGAGAATGACGGAAGCTAAACGATCGACTTCCATGTCAGGGTCACGCTCCAGGAGTGAGACCACGCGTTTCGGCTCCTCATCGTAGATAAAGCGGGAGGTGGTGATCGGGTAGCAGCCGATATCCATCAGGCCGCCCCCACCGATTTGGTATTTATTGCGGATGTTGTTGGCGTCGCGGTTGAAGTAGCTGAAGTGACCTACGATCGAGCGGAGTTGCCCTATCCGCCCCGATCGCACCAGTTCGCGGGCGCGCAGCCATTGCGGGTTCGTCCGGACCATGAAGGCTTCGCCAATTTTGACGCCCGTCCGTTCTTGCACGCGCTGCAGCTCGTTCGCTTCTCTGACGCTTACCCCGAGGGGCTTCTCGCAAAGGACATGCTTGCCCGCTTCTGCCGCCTTGATCGACCAGGGCACATGCATGTGATTGGGGAGGGGGTTGTAGATGGCCTCTATGTCCGGATCGCGCAGCAGCTCCTCATACGAGGCGTAGGTCTTGGGTATGCCCAAAGCCAGTGCGGCTTTTTCGGCCTTGGCTTGCTCGCGCGAGGCAATGGCGCGGATGTCGCACCACTCACTTTTTTGCATGGCGGGGACGGCGAGCCTAAGCGCGAACTGCGATGTGCTGAGCACTCCCCAACGAACTTTATTTGGCATGATCGAGTCTCCTGAAGTCCAACATCATAAACGCTGCGAGCTTGGTGCGTTCTGACCTTGAATGACAGGTTGCGCTCTTCGGCGCTTAGCAGGGACAATTGCTGCACGCGTGCTGACCCCTCTCCTTCAGCTATTGCGCTGGGTCCCAGCAGCTGTCACAGCTGCGAGTACCTTCTATTGCCTGATCACGACGTTTGCGGCTTTCAGGTTCGCGCGGCGGAGATCGAAGCCCACGCCGCTCGACACAAAGCTGCCCATGGTTTCCATTCTCAAGCCGCTCAAAGGTGCGGACCCGAACATGTATGAAGCTCTGCGGTCGCACTGCCTGCAAGACTACCCCGAATATGAAATGCTCTGCGGAATCACTTCGACCGATGATCTCGCCGCAGATGTGGTGGAGAAATTGATCCGTGAATTTCCCGACAAAAAAATTCGGCTCGTGTCATGCGTGAAAAGGCTGGGTGCGAACGGGAAGGTCAGCAGCTTGATGCAATTGACGCAAGTCGCAACCGCCGAGTACTTGCTGGTCAATGACAGCGATATTCGGGTTGAATCGGATTACTTGCGCACTGTGATCGCGGAGCTCGAGCAACCCAACGTAGGTTTGGTTACCTGTCTCTATCGAGCCATTTCGGGAGACTCACTCGGTTCGCGGCTGGAAGCGCTCGGCATCAGCACAGATTTCATGCCCGGAGTTCTTGCGGCGGACCTAATCGAGGGAGGCGTCCAGTTCGGACTCGGTTCGACACTTGCCTTGCGCAAAACTGACTTGAGCGCGATCGGCGGGCTAGGGGAGATCGTCGATTATCTTGCCGATGACTATGAACTCGGAAATCGGATTGCCCGGCTTGGTCGGAAAATTCATTTGTCGCGGGCGGTGGTTGAAACCAATCTGCCGGCCTATGACTTCGCCCTATTCTGGGCCCACCAGATGCGATGGGCACGCACGATCCGGGCGTCACGGCCGGGCGGGTACTTGGGGTTGTTGCTGACCTTCACCTTGCCCTGGGCACTCGCCATGGTGGCTTGCAACGGTAGGGAACCGTGGGCGTGGGAGCTCGGTTTCACCGCGCTAGTGGCGAGATTTGTGCTCGCGGTATGGACGTCGCGCTTCGTGTTGGCTGAGAAGCGTGCTGCGCCGATGTTGCTGCTGCCGATTCGAGACCTGCTTGCGGTCGCGGTGTGGGCAGCTGGCTGGTTCGGGAATTCCATTTTGTGGCGGGGCGAGCGATTCGTGTTAAAGCACGGAAGGCTGATTCCAGAGCCAGGCGGCGTCTCGCACGGTACCCACGATCTTAAGACCTAGAGCCCTCCGCCTTCGATGGATCGGCCCGACTCAAGTCCCGGTTGAATTCATGGTAAGCGTTGGATGATCTTAGGCTGGAACCTCGTGCTGTGACTTGCGGTCGCGCGGGATGATCCTACCTTCGTCAGTGAACGTATAGCGCTCGCCCCTCCAGTGGAAGTCATGGCTCAGATAACTGGCCACCCACACGGCAAATCCCTGCAGATCGCGCAGTGGATAGAGCCAACACAAACTGATCGCCTGGCGATCTTTCAGCAGACCCCAACCCACCCCGAGCGACTGAATCACGCGATTGAGATAACCGACTGCAAAGAGTCCCCATGCGAGTTCCGGCCTCCCCAGCGCATACCCGGCAACAAGCCCGAGGAACGCAAATGGCATGGCAAAGGTGAGCCCGGTGCCGATGTGTCCCCAAGGGCGCGAATGGCGCGTGCTTTTCATCCAGCGCAACTGATCGCCGAGTGTTCTCGTGAATGGACGCGGCGTGAGCACGTGATGAACGAAGTAGTGGGAGAAGATCACTTTGTATCCTGCGCGCCAAATCTTCTCTCCGAGCACGTAATCATCGGAGTAGTAATCGGCGGTTGCGGCGATTCCACCGATTGCCTGCAGTGAATCGCGGCGAAACGCCACTGCTGGACCGAGTGCAAAACGAATTCCCTCCAGCATGTCGGCCACAACCACCCCTGAGGGCATTTCCACCGACATTCCAAGAGCTTCGAGCCGAGACCAGAAATCGGCTGCGGGATCGCCCACATAGAGGCAGGTTACGAGTCCGAGCTTACGGTCTAGAAGCGGCGGAATAACATTGCGCAAGAAATCACGGCCTACGCGAACATCGCTGTCGCTGGTGACGATATATTCCGTTCGCGACTGCGCCATCATCTTGTCAAGGGTGAATACCTTGGCATTCGGCCACTCCGGAGGGCCAGAGAAGATCAGGTGACTCTTCACATGCGGGTACTCAGCCTGCAGCTTGCGCGCAATTGTCATTGCAGGGTCTTCCGGGGTCCGCGCTCCGATAAAGATTGCAAACTCCGGATAATCCTGCTCAAAGAAACTGCGCAGGTTGTCTTCGAGCCTGGCTTCCATCCCGTGAACGGGCTTGAAGATCGAGACCGGAGGAAGCGACTGCTGATCGGTGCTGGCTGCCAACCGAACGTAAGCTCGGGATTTTCGCTTGAACCGCACGGTGGCGGAGAGGACGAGGGCGAGGAAGACGGTGGAAGTCAGAAGCCCAAGAAGAGCAATCCCGAGGCTGACCTTGAGAACTCCAAGCTGGAACGAAATGGCAACGAGCCATGCGACTGCTTGCCCATCTACACGCACGCTGCATCCATCAGGGGGAAGTCTTTACCGGTGCATAGGACCAGTAAGCCGGTCAAGATTCGGACTTCATAGGTCATGCCCGCCCCCGCGTCATTCGAGCGACTTCCGTCGCGAGCTTTTCGACTGCCGGATTCTTGGTGTCTAGCGCCATCGATATGTCTACGCCAAAATTAAACCATTACGCCTTGGGGTTTTACAAAACGGCGCTGGTAGTCCTGCCTAGCGCAGGTCCCGATTCGTAAAAATGGATTTGCCGCCTTTGCGCGCCAGCAGGTAGTGCGGCAATCCCTGAAGTTGCTTGGGATGGTCTTCGTCGGTCCAGACGAAGACGGTCGAGGGACTGGCCCATAGTTGGGAAAATGACTCCGGTGTTTCGAATACCCGCGGCGCGTCGGGGAATTTCGATCCGTACCAAAGATTTCCGCTCGGTTCGTGCAGAACCCGCACGCGGGTCTCGAGATAAAAATTCAGGGTCGAGGCCTCATGATACTGGCCGTCGATGACGACCACATCTCCCGGCGAATAGCGCTTGGAGATGGCGACGGCGAGCTGTTTGGACGAAAGGATCGGCGAGAAGGTCACAAATGCCGCATGAACACACGCCAAGAGGGCAACCATCATTCCTGCGAGCATTACGTTGGCATGAACCGGTTTGCGCTTAAAGCGCAACCAAAGGTTCAGGCCTGCACCAATGAAAAGCGAGAGAATTGCGCCGATCAACTGCGGCCGAAAGCGGCCGAGAGCTTCGGGGGTGAGGTCGAGGAAGTGGCCAAGGGAGAAATCATAATCCTGAGGATTCTTGTCGAGGAGGTCGGCGAGATCGGCGTTGGGAGCGGCGGGCTTCGACGAAAGCAGCATCGCCACGCCGATAGCAGAACCGACTACCACGATCGCAAACAAGACCCACGACCCGATCCTTGCGCTGCGTCCCTCAGCTTCAGGGGCTGAAGATTCCTTCGCCAACCATCCACCGAGGAGCAGGGCGAGAGCGGGAACGGCCGGAATCGTGTAGTACTCCTGTCGTGTGGAAAAGGTGAAAAAGAACACGATTACGATGGCCCAAATCGCAAAAAACAAATTCGCCCTCTGGGTCGGGTTTAGCTGCTCACGCCATTGGCGAGACTTCCAGGGTACTTGCCTCAAGGCAGGCGGCAGGAAGACCATCCACGGGGCGAGCCAGAGAATCGTCAGCGCCCAAAATATCAGCAAGGGAACCGTGTCGTAGCCCGCGGGGACACGCTTGCCGAGATAGCGGAGGAACTGCTCGTTGACAAAGTAGAACCAGAGAAAACCTAACCTTGTGCCGTCGCCTGCCATTCGCGTTGGATTCGCGAGGGCCGCCAAGATGTGCCAAGGCGCCGCAATCGCCAGGAACACAAGCGTGCTCGAAACCAACCTCAACTTCAGAATGTGGCGCAGATTTCTGGTGATCAACAGATAGAGAAGAATTGCCCCGAAGGGAAATACCAGCCCGATGAGGCTCTTCGTCAAAACGTTCAGCGCACAGGTTGCGGCAAATCCCCAACACACCCAATACGAAGGCCTCTCCATCTCAAGCGACTTCAAGAAGAAAATAGCGCTCAGCACCATCCATAGGCCCACCATGGCGTCCGGAATTTGGAATCGCGTGAAGATGTATGGGCCGAGAGACGTTGCCAGGACGACCGAAGAATACAATCCACCTTTCTCGCCGAATGCCATGGTGCCCAGATAGTAGGTGGCCAGTAGAAGCCCGAGCACGCCTAGCATAAGCGGCAGTCGGGTGCTCCATTCACTTATGCCGAAAATCTTGTAGCTGGCCGCCACCCCCCAATACATCAAAGGAGCTTTTTCGAGATAACGGATGCCGTCAGTGTAGAGCGTGACCCAATCATGACGAAGGACCATCTCTCGGGCAGCCTCGGCATGGATGGTGTCGACGTCATCGAGGAGCGCCGGGCTGAAGATGCTGGCGAAGTAGATTGCAACCCAAAGGAACAGAATCAGGGAGAGAGAAAAAATAGGCAGCGGAATGCCGGCCGACGCGAGGGCCGGAGATGCGATTTGGTTTTGCGCGGCATCGCTGCGCGACTCAGAAACGTCCATGCTGGAAAGTCATTATACGAGACGTTCCCAAATGCCCAGCCGATTAAGCGGCGTCCTGTCTCCGGAAAACAGGAACCCCCGTGCCGGCGGTGTGGTTAGGAACCCATCCCCCCAGTCTTCTTCGCGATTAGCAAATTGAAGAAATATTGTCTCGGAACACAAACCAGGAAGAGCACTGCGCGGTTTTGGTACGATGAACTGCGTTTCCGACCTATCGTGGAGATCTCCCCGAAGCTGCTTTCTGACATCAGCATTCTTGCCGCCTACGTCATTTTTGGCGCGAGCTATCTTGTGTTCGCGCTGGGCAAGTTTCCGGGCCTCAAAATCGACCGCCCGGCGGCGGCGATCGTGGGCGCAGTAGCCATGGTGGCATTCCGAATCGTGCCCACGCAAGGGGCACTGCGGGTTATCGACTTCCCGACCATCGTGCTCCTGTTCTCGATGATGGTGATCGTTGGCGGTCTGCACCTGGCGGGATTCTTCGAGTGGACAGCCGAACTGGTCTTGAAGCACGTCCCAGCCCGTTGGTTTCTTCCCGCCGTGATTTTCACCTCAGGCCTGCTGTCGGCGTTTCTGGTGAACGACATCGTTTGCCTGGTGATGGTTCCGTTCGTGTTGAAGCTAACGGAAAGAATGCGGCTTCCCGCCCTCCCACTTCTTTTGGCAGTGGCGACAGCTTCGAATATCGGCAGCGTGGCAACGATTACAGGAAATCCGCAGAACATGCTGATCGGTTCGTACTCAGGAATTTCCTATCGCGAGTTTCTTGCGCGGCTTGGCCCGGTGGCACTCGGAGGACTATTTCTCGACTGGGCAATCCTTTATTGGTTATTTCGGCGCGATCTTCAAGCGTCGCTCATTCCACCACCCCAAGTCGAACTGCCGGAAGTACGACTGACTGGCCTTTGGAAACCTGCCGTCGTCACCACGGCGGTAATTCTAGGGTTCCTGGCTGGCGCCTCTCCGGCTTTGGCAGCCGCCTTGGGCGCAGCGGCGCTTCTGATTAGCCGCAGCACCGACCCGCACAAGCTCTACGGGGAGGTGGATTGGGGGTTGCTGGTATTTTTCGTGGGACTGTTTCTCATCGTGCGAGGCGCAGAAAACGCCGGAATCGTCGACAGGTTTCTTCTGGCAAGCCGCTTCGTGAACCTGCATAAACCAGCAGCTTTCTCGATCGCCACCGCCGCGCTCAGCAATCTCGTCAGCAATGTCCCCGCCGTGATGCTTTTGAAGTCTCTCGTACCGGCATTTCCTAACCCCCACAACGTGTGGCTCCTATTGGCAATGGCTTCGACCTTGGCCGGCAATCTGACGATCACCGGTAGCGTCGCCAACATCATCGTCGTAGAGACCGCCAAGCCGGTTATGCACATCGGCTTCCGGCAATACTTTCGCGCCGGGCTGCCGATCACGGTGGGGACGTTGGCTCTCGGATGGGGGTGGTTGAGGTGGGTTGGATAACATCAGACTGGACTTCGCCGAAATGGGGCCACGACTTCCCTAGGTGACCTTTGGGCATGGACCGGGCGCTTCTTGCTTGACACCGCAAAATCGCGGACGAGACACTTCGAATAGTCATGCCCTCTGACCATGCAGCCCTCCTGATCCTGCCCGCTGAGGCAGGCAATTCCCTGCTTCAAGCGGCAGAAATGGAGTTTCAGGCGACCCTGCAGTTGCTGGCGGACCGCGCTTGCTGGGTCTCGGGCGCTCGATCGGGAGAGATCGCAATCGAAGACGAGGGCGAATTCCGTTATGCGGCGGTTTCAGGAGCCTCCGAGCACGAGCCTGGGACTACGGTTGCAAGCGGCGACCGGCAGTTTTCCGAGGGCGTGCCCAGACAGGGCATCGTCCGTCGCGGAATGAACAACGGGAGTACGTTTAGCGTGGTCGTACCCGTCATCGAGGACACCAAAGCCTTCGGATTTATCCGCCTGACCTCGAGCAGCGAGTTCAACAAGGAGAGCGAGACGGCTATATCGGGGATCGCCGAACTCGTCGCGGTCGCACGTCAGCATCGGGATGCTGCCGAGCGAGCGGAAAAGCTAGAGTTCAGAGACAACGAGCTGGAGCTGCCGTCACGTTGGTTTGCTCCTGAACCTATTGAACCACGGAGCCGAGTAGCTGAGACTCGGGAACCTGCTACTAAGTCAGCTAGCATGGTGGGAACTTGCAAGGCTTGTGGCTTCCCGGTTTCTCCGGGGAGGGCTCTGTGTGTGGAATGCGAACGGAAGCCGGAGGCCACGGCAGGTGCCGACAACCTCTTTTTTAAGGCCCAGCCGGAAGAAAGTTGGCTCAGCAATCACGGATACACGATTGCCAGCCTTATCGTCACCGTGCTAACCGCGGCGATCATCTTGTGGCTGCGACACTAGTTCAAGAAGATTACTGCGGTGTGTCGGCATCGCGCGGAAATGAACGGAATTCTACTTCCCTCTTCTGCACCGTGTTCTGGCTGCCCGGCGAGGTGACCTCACGGGTAAGCGTACCGTGCAAAATGTAGTAGCCCTCATCCTGAGGCGCCTTCCCGGGACCGCGCTCGAATGTGCCTTCGAAGGAGTAGATCACTCCGTGGATGCTTTCCGTGATGAAGCGGAGCTGTTTCCCATCGGAGGATCCGGACTTTATGAACTGGTCGAGAAAAGTACCCTTGTTGTTTTCGGAATCGCCGTATCGGGATATGAACCCGGTCACCTTGCCCTTCTCCTCGAGCGTGATCTGCATGAACTCGCCTTCCTTAACGAAGGAGTACATGCCAGAGTAGTCCGGGGTGTCTGCGGTGGGCGGAGGGGCCGGAGTTTGAGCCGCTGCCCGGTACGGAAACGTGAATAGCAACAGGGAAAGGCCGAAGAGCGGAAGCAACCTCATGGCACGAGAGTACAACATTGGCTTGCGATCTTACAGGGCTTCCCGCGCTACTCTGACAACTAGACTGGACTTAACTAATCTACCTTTCCCGGAACTTGCGGCCGGCTCGTTCGTTCCGCAGTGCACGCCTGGTGTACTACCGGCCGATGGCGTTGCGTACTATCGGCCAATCGCTAAAAGAGGCCGATCACTGCGTTTTGCGAGAGGTTCGACAGGACCGCCATTTTCCGCTTCCTACGAGGTTCTTTCCTTGACAAATTCTGAGTAGCTGCATAAAGTTCGATCAACGCTTTTTCTTATCTTGTTCTTAACAAGGTGCCGAGTATGAAGAATGTTTATGAGGTTTTAAGACAGAAAGAACTGGAACTGGCCCGTCTGGAAAAAGAAGTCGAGGCATTGCGAGTAGCTGCTCCGCTGCTTTCCGACGAAAAGGAGACCATCACCGACACCACGATCGCGAAGCCGACGCTAACCGCTGCCGCTCCCATCCCGCAGCAGCCAATTCGGATTCCCCAGCCTGCCGTCAACCAGGCGCCGACCGCGCGCGCAGCCGGATGGGAAGACACCGCCAAGCGGTGGCCGTAGCGAGTCGCTTGTCGACGAGGTTTTTCGCCCCTGGGCATGGCGCCCCGGGGCGTTCTGTTTTTGCGATAATGTGATCGTCCCGAGTGCAAGCCGTTTTGTTTCGGCGCGCGGGAGGGTCTCATGCACACTCGCCTTCTTCTTGCCTCTGCTCTCGTCTTCTTCTCCCTAAGCCTGCCGGTTGTCCGGGCAGCCGACAACACCGAAACCCCGCTCATAGTCTCGGGCTCCCAGACTTGGCTCGATACCGGGATCGATGTCGCCCCTGGGGACTCGGTGTTGATCGCCGCCGAGGCCAAGCCGGGGTCGGATGCCTCCTGCAGTCCCGATGGAACTCAAGGCACGCAGGCTGGAGAAAAAGCGCCGTTGCCGTTGGGGAGCAAGGGAGCACTGATTGCCCGATCTACCGACCACGGCGATGCCATCTTGATCGGCAAGAACGGACAGTTGAGTGTAGGTGTCCAGGGGCGGTTATTTCTCGGAATCAATCAAGACTCGCCTTCAACCTGTGTCTACATCGCAAAGGTAACGGTGGAGCATGGGCAGGCCGCAGCTACCCAATCTCAAACCGGGATGCGGGACAAACTCTCCTCCGCCGCTCAGGTGTTCATGAAGAGCCAGTTCGGAGGAAAGGAATCGACAGGGCAAGGTGAGTCGAACAGTGCGGTCAGCGGAAACCCGGCTGTTTCCGATGCGGGCGTGGGAGCGAGCGGCGGACTCAAGCTCCCATCGGTGATCCTCGATGCCGACCTGCGCAAAAATATCGATGGGCTGCCGCGACGCATTCACGATCACCTCGGCAACCTGGGCGATATGGTGAACTTTGTATTCGTCGGCAGTCAGGAGAAGGTTCAGGCAGCACTCACGGCCGCCGAGTGGCATGTAGCCGATCTGGATACCAAGGAAGCCGGCCTGAAGGCAGTCCTCAACACCTATCAGAAGAAAGACTACCTCGAAATGCCGATGAGTCATCTCTACTTGTTCGACCGCATGCAGGACTTCGGCTATGAGCGCGCGCAGGCGTTCTCAGTGGTCGCTACGCGGCATCACTTCCGCATGTGGAAGGCTCCGTTCACGTGGAACGAGGAGACGGTCTGGGTTGGCGCAGCGACGCACGACACGGGCTTTGAAAAAGATGTCCGCACCGGCAAGCTCACCCACAAGATCGACCCCAATGTCGATGACGAGCGCGATGGGCTAGGCCAAGGTCTTGAGAAAACAGGAAAGACCAAGAGCATGACTTACTATCTACCGCCTAATCCGGTGCAGGATGCGAAAAATGCAAGCGGCGGCAGTTATCACTCGGATGGGCGCATCCTGGTAGTTTTCCTGAACTAGTTCGTATCCTGCGCTCGTCGAGGCCGGATGCGATCAGCGAAATAGACGCCTTCTTTAAAACTAGACCTCTCGCGCGACGGGGCAACCCGGCCATTTACAACGAGGTACTGTGCCCAGGGTGGCGCCCGCCACCGAGAGGTGCGGCTTTTCTGTTGAATCGGCAAACCAGGGGTTACTTCGGAATCGAGCGGAGTTCCCGGCGCATCCTTTATCCTATAGACGTATCTATGGCCAGCCGACAGTCCAAGCTCGCAAATTCAACCTCAACAGCACTTGCCGAGAATGGAAATGGGGAACGCGAACGTGTGTTTAACGCGTTCCGCCAGTGGGGCTACCTCGAGGCGGATCTTGACCCATTGGGATTTTTGCAGCCGGTCCCGCATCCAGACCTCCAAATCGATGGCGAGTATGCCGAGGAGGCACGCCGCATTTATTGCGGAACGATCGGGGCAGAGTTCATGCACATCCCCGATCCCGCGTGCCGACGGTGGATTCAGGAACAGTTGGAAGGTCTGCCGACGCCGGTCGACCAGCAACGAGCGCTAGATCTGCTGACGCGGGGCGAGCTATTTGAGTTGGTGTTGCAGCAACGGTACCTGGGCACAAAGAGATTCTCCCTGGAAGGCGTCACTTCCCTGTTGCCGCTGGTGGACGAAATCCTGAACGGAGCCAGCCAGCATGGTGCGACCGAGCTGGTTTTCGGCATGAGTCACCGCGGGCGGCTGAACGCAATCGTGCACGTCGCCAGGCGCACGCCGGAAGAAGTCTTTGCTGGATTCGAGGATGTCGATCCCCGCAGCGTGCTCGGTGGCGGAGATGTGAAGTACCACATGGGCGCGACGGGAGAGTACGTCACGCGGGATGGCGCGAAAATTCACATTCACCTAGTCTCGAACCCCAGCCACCTGGAGGCAGTTGATCCGGTTACGGTGGGCCGAACGAGGGCGAAGCAAGACCGCACCGGGGAAGGCGGCAGCGAGAAATTTCTGCCGCTCCTAGTCCATGGCGACGGCGCCTTTGCGGGACAGGGTGTCTTTGCCGAGACGCTGAACCTCGCAGACATTCCTGCGTACAGCGTCGGCGGCACGCTCCACGTGATCGTCAACAATTTGATTGGATTTACGACCGTGTCGCAGGAACTGCATTCTTCCCGATTCGCCGCACAACTTGCAAGGCGCCAGAGCATCCCGATTTTCCATGTGAATGCCGAAGATGTGGATGCCGTGATTCGCGTCGGCCAAATTGCGCTCGAATACCGTTACAAGTTTCGCGGCGACGTCGTCATTGATCTGATTGGATACAGGCGGCACGGACATAGCGAAGTCGATGATCCGACTATTACGCAACCGCTGCTCTACAAGGCCATTCAGGAACACCCGCGTCTGTGGGAGATCTATGCGGAGGACACCGGGATAGACGATGCGCAATCGCGTGCCGAGGCCATCACGGCCGAGTTCGAATCCGCGCAGAAGCACGCCGGCCACGTTCGCAAGAAACCCCTGATGCGGGATCTGCCGCGCTATTGGGATCACTACCTGGGAGGACGCTACAAACCTCAATATGACGTGGAGACTGCGGTCCCCCCGGAGGAGATCGTTGTACTGACCGAGCGCCTGACGTCATATCCGACGGACTTTCACATACACCCTAAGGTGAAGAAGTTGCTGGAGCAGCGGGCTGAAATGGGTCATGGTCAGCGCGCTCTCGATTACGGCATGGCGGAAGCGTTGGCATTCGCCAGTCTGGTGAAGGCTGGCACGCCGGTCCGGCTTAGCGGGCAGGATTGCCGCCGGGGCACATTCAATCAGAGACACTCCGTTCTCCTCGACATCGAGACCGAGCAGGAATACGTTCCGCTCGAACATGTATCCGAATCGCAGGCGCATTGCAGAATCTATAACTCAACCTTGTCAGAAGCCGGCGTGTTGGGGTTTGAATACGGCTACAGTCGCGACTATCCCGAAACCCTTGTGCTCTGGGAGGCGCAGTTCGGCGACTTCGCGAACGTTGCACAAGCGATCATTGATCAATTTGTGGTCGCGGGCGAAGCCAAGTGGAATTTACTCTCCGGCTTGGTGATGCTCCTGCCCCACGGATATGAAGGCCAGGGTCCGGAGCACTCGAGCGCGCGCATCGAGCGATTCCTGCAACTCGCGGCGATGGACAACTTCCAGGTTTGTCAACCATCCACCGCGGCACAGTATTTCCACCTTCTGCGGCGGCAAGCGCTGCGCCGCTGGCGCAAACCGCTCGTAGTGTTTACACCGAAGAGCATGTTGCGGCATCCCGACGCGTCCTCGCAGGTTGCAGAGTTATCGGGGTCGGCGTCATTTCAAAAAGTTCGGCACGATAGCGAGGTGATGGACGCACGGCGCATTTTGCTGTGCAGCGGCAAGATCGGCCACGAGTTGAGAACCGAACGGAAAAAGAAAAAGATTACCGATATCGCGATCACCTTCGTGGATCAGCTCTATCCTTTCCCCGAGCTTGAACTCGTTGCCGAGTTGCAACGGCATTCGAACGCACGGGACATTGTGTGGGTACAGGAAGAGCCCGCCAACATGGGGCCCCTGAATTACATGCTTCCCAGACTGCGGCACATCGCAGGTGATAAGCCAGTACTGTCGGTGAAGCGCTCTGCGAGTCCGAGCCCCGCAACCGGTTCCGCAAAGGCACATGACGTCGAGCAGAAGGCATTGCTCGCGCTCGCCCTAACGGCGAATGGGCACTGAGTCCCCCAACATTGTGGGCGCCTTAGGAGCAAGGGCGAGGTCTGCGCGATGGCGACGGTTCGCCATTGCCTACATTTGTTTCTTGCTCCTGCTTGCCGCTGCCGGCTTCGGCCTCAGCCACTCGATCAAAGCCTACGTCAAGCTCTCCTTGCAGGAGGAGATCTCTAGAAACCTAACTCAAAAGGCACAGTTAGTCGCCAACCGCATCAATGCCGACCGAGCACACAACATCGAGGTGATCGCTTCGCAGGAAGGCCAGGCGGCGGGAGCGCGGGCGACGGTCATTGATACCAACGGCCAAGTGGTTGCAGATTCAGAAGTCAGAGTCTCTACTCTACAAAACGAAGGACGCACACCGGAGTTTGTTGCAGCCCTCCGCGGAGCCACCGGCACCGAGATACGGAGCCGCAATGGCGTCGAAATCTTGTTTGTCGCGGTGCCGGTCTCGGGAGGAGCGGTGAGGCTCGCATCCCCGGTTTCCGACGTAGAAACGCTGACACGCCAGTTGGAGCACAGAGTCCTTTGGGGATGTGTGCTAATTGCGTTGGGCGCGTTTGCCTTATCCGGTGCAATGACCTGGATCCTCCAACCAAACTAGAAGACCCCGGGCGTTCGCTGCGACCACGCAAGTTACTTGTTAGCCCCACATCCGGCTTATAAGATGCCTTGTTCTTACTCTCCTCAACAACTGCTGGAAGTCAGAGAGGTCGGCTGTCGCCAAATGCCCCACTACGCGGGGCGATGTGTTGAGGGCACGATGGAGGTTGTAGATGTTCCTGCGCTTCTTGAAGCTCACTGCCGGTCCCTTCCTATTGGGGCTGGTTTCGGTGGTGTTGTTTTTGAATCTCCCGGCTGCGGCTCAGGATGAGGTGCCCCAGTACGATCTTTTCATTGGATATCAATGGCTGCATCCGGGCGCTACCGTAGCGACCTTTAAGAACCCGTTCAATCCGGTGCCGCGAAACGTTGAGGATTTGCCGAAAGGCGCCGGCGGAGCCTTCGCCTGGAACTTGACCCCGCATTGGGCGCTCGAAGGTGACGTGGGACTCAACGGCGGGAACAACGACTATCTCGCCACCTTCTCGGCGGGACCGCGGTTGATGCTGCGCCAGCAAGATTCCGACATCTTCATCCATGCGCTCGTCAGCTACAGCCGCCTGCAACTAGACAATCTGAACGCAAGCGGAGGCATCGGCGGAATTATCGGCGGTGGCATCGATTTTAGGATAACGCGGCTGATTTCATGGCGACTGATCGAAGCCGATTGGATGCCCTCAGCGCACCACTACGACGGGCTCTTTCCGTCCAATCTCGCGCGGGTCAATGCACAGAGCGTGCGGCTCCGGACCGGCATCCTGTTCAACATGCATTACCCAGAAAGCAAACCCGTGGGAGCGACAGTGAGTGTGCAACCCGCGGAGGCAATGGTCGGTGAGCCGCTTACTGCAACCGCCTCGGCAACTGGCTTCAACCCGAAGCATTCGCTGACTTACGACTGGTCGAGCACCTGCGGAAAGATCACCGGCAAAGGCGAGACCGCCAGCATCGACACCAATGGGGCTTCTGGCGGAAGTTGCTCGGCTACGGTGAAGGTTACAGATCCCAGAGCGAAGAAGAACAACGTCGCCTCGGCGTCGAATAACTTCACCGTAAAGGAGCCGCCGAAGAATCCGCCAACGATGTCCTGTACGGCTTCGCCTACCAGCGTGCAGGCGGGAGCCAGCGTCAGCGTCAGCTGCACATGTTCTAGCCCAGACAATGTGCCGGTCAGCGTGAGCAACTACACGGCCAGCGCCGGTTCGATCTCCGGCAGCGGCAATAACGCGACACTAAACACCACAGGCGCCAGCCCTGGGAAGATTACCGTGAACGCCAGTTGCAGTGATCAGCGCGGGCTGAATACGCCGGCGACAACGGAAGTGGCGATTCAGACTCCTCCACCTCCGCCACCGCCACCGGTTTCACCCGAAGTCCGAGCTCTCGAGCAGCGGCTTGCCTTGCACAGCATTTACTTCCCAACCGCACAACCAACCCCGGCGAACCCCAAGGGTGGTTTGGTAAAGAGCCAACAGAGTACGCTAGTCGCCCTGGCCGCCGACTTCAAAAAATATCTGGAGTCCAAGCCAGAGGCACACCTGATTCTCGAAGGCCACGCAGATCCGCGCGGGTCTGCCGAGTACAATCAAGCGCTATCGGAACGTCGGGTTGAGCGCACCAAGAGCTTTTTGATCGAACAGGGAGTTCCCGCGGGCTCGATTGAGACAAAAGCCTTCGGCGCTCAGCAGCAGTTGACCGCCGATCAAGTAAAGAGCTCAGTCGACCAGAACCCCGAGCTAACGGCCGGCGAAAAAACCAGAATTCTCAAGAACGAGAGGACGATCATTCTGGCCAGCAACCGCCGCGTCGATGTGACCCTCAGCACGACAGGGCAGGAATCGATTCGCCAGTTCCCGTTCAATGCTGCGGATTCACTCTCGTTGATCGGCGGCCGCGAAAAGCCGGCAGCGGCGAAAGCTCCTGCTAAGAAGAAGGCGGCTCCGAAGAAAAAGCCGTAACCGGGAATTTGTAGGCCTGAAAAGCCGGAGCGGAAAACAGCTCCGGCTTTCTTTTCCCTACCTTGACCCTGTCGACTAGTCTGACCATGGCAAGCAGTAGCCTTTCTCCCTTGTGTCGACCCCTTGGAAGTGAGAGCACTGCCCAGCTCTGCTCCAACTACAATCAATGGCATGGTTTCGTCATTGATGCGGTCGCTTCCCAAGGCCGAGTTGCACCTGCATCTCGAAGGGACCATCACGCCTGCGACGCTGGTAGAACTTCGGCAAAGACACGGGACCGCGGCCACACTGGAGGAAGCGCAAGCCTTGTATGAGTACGAAGACTTCTTCGGCTTCCTTATGGCGTTCAAGACGCTCACCGAAAACCTGCAAACGCCGGAAGACTTTGAGCTGATCACTTACCGGTTGATGGAGCAATTGAAGGGGGAAAACGTGCTGCATGCCGAAGTGTACGTGTCGGTTGGTGTGTGCCTGTGGCGCAATCAGGACTTCGACGCCATCTTTGAGGGGCTGGAGCGTGGGCGCGAACGGGGCGAGCGGGACTTTGGAGTCTCACTGCTATGGATCTTCGATGCGGTGCGCCAGTTCGGGGCGGAGGCGGCACAGAGTGTATTTAGCCTTGCCGCCAAGTATCGCGACCGCCACGTCATTGGAATTGGCATCGGCGGCGACGAGCAAAAAGCACCTCCCGAAAGGTTTCGCGAGCAGTATGCCTTTGCAGCCGACCATGGCCTGCATCTCACCGCACACGCCGGTGAGTCGGCGGGTCCGGAGTCGATCTGGGGCGCCCTAAACTTGGGCGCCGAACGTATTGGGCACGGTCTTACGGCGGATCAGGACAAGGAACTAATGGAAGAACTTGCCACCCGTCAGATTCCGATCGAAATCTGCATGACCAGCAATCTGCGCACCCGGTGCTGCATGAACCTGCACGATCATCCGGTGCGACGTTATTTCGACCAGGGACTGATGATCACATTGAATAGCGACGATCCAGCCATGTTCGGAATCACTCTGAACCAGGAGTATGAACTGGCGCAAGAGGAATTCAGCTTCACGGACGACCACCTGCGGGAGCTAGCCCGGAATTCGTTTGAGGCATCGTTTCTGCCGGCAGAAAAGAAAGTTGCTTTTCTAGACCTGCTCGACGAAGCCCCGCGCTGAGTCCCGCCAAACATCACGGAGCTTGACGGGAAATCTCAGAGCTTTCCGCCTCTTTGGTTGTGTACTGGTCCGCCAGCGCGGCCACCAGCGCCGCTGTGGGAACTGCCGCCATCGCGCCCGCCAAGCCGGCCAGGGCGCTGCCAATCGCGAGCGCGACGATAACGGCAATTCCAGGCAGCCCGACCTGGGCTTTCATGATTCGCGGCGACAAGTACGCACTTTCAATCTGCTGGTAGACCGCGTAGAAGATGACGACGCCCAGGACTTTCATCCAGGAATCGATGGCGGCCACCACCACGCCCAGCGTCAGACTGGCGATAGGTCCGATAAATGGAATGAAGTTTGAGATACCGGCAAACAGCGCCAGGGCGTAGAAGTACCGAATCTTCAACAATCCAAAGACAACCGCCGTGGTACAACCAAGAATGAGCATCAATAGAAGCTGGCCTATGAGCCACCGTTGGGCCCGGCTGGCAGCCTGGTGCAGGGCTGCCCCGAGTTGGGGGCGCCGGTCGCGGGGGACAAGCTTCATCGTCCAATGGAACGCTGCCGCGCCGTCTACGATGAAATATGCCGCCATCACCATAATCAATGCCAGATCAGTGGTCGCGCCGGCAAGCGCTTTTGCCGCGGCGAGAACGTGTCCCGACATTTCCTGCAGGATGCCTGCGGAGGGGAACCCATCTCGCAACAACCTCGCAATGAAGGGGAGATCTCCCAGCCGTTCCCACGTCTTCTGCAGCTGCGAAGGTAGGTCATAAGCCAGCTGCTGTGTGTCGGCCAGAATGGGTGGAACGAAGGTAAAGCCCAAAACGATGATGGTGGCGACGAACGCGATCAGCAACAACGCCACGGCGGCGCCGTGACCCGGTGCCCAACTTCCAATACGGATTCGTTCGATTTTGCGAACCGCGGGGACCAGCACCACGGCAAATATCAATGCCAAATAGATAAGCAGCACGGTGTGCCGTATAAGCCAGAGCAGGTACAACGAGGCTGCAAATAGGACGGTCAACAACAAGTCCCGAGTTCGAAGTGGGCGCAACGATCGCATAGGGCTGAGATGAGCCGCGAACCGGGTTCGATGTCCAGCGAGGCGCTGGCCCCGTTCGATAGGGCAGATTCCCCATACGCTGTTGAGCAGGATGCACTTAGGCGTAACGTGTGGTTAAATAACACAATCTGCCATGTCGTCCCGACCTTCCAAGCTGCGCCATCTGTGGGCCGATCTTTCGCGTGGCGTCCACGGGTGGAGCAAGATCGCTTGGGGGTTCCTCTCTCCCGAGCACCCGCTGCTCGCCCATATCATCCCCATGCGGCGCTGCAATCTTGCCTGCAAATACTGCAATGAGTTCGATGACTTCTCGAAGCCAGTTCCCACCGATGTCATGTTCAATCGCGTGGACAAGCTGGGCGAGTTCGGAACCTCGGTCATCACAATTAGCGGCGGCGAGCCTTTGTTGCACCCCGATCTTGACCAGATCATCGGCCGTATTCGCATGAACGGCGCGGTTGCGGGAATGATCACGAACGGCTACTTACTAGTGCCGGACCGCATTGAGCGCCTGAATCGCGCCGGCCTCGAATGGCTGCAGATCTCGATCGACAACGTCAATCCCGACGACGTCTCGAAGAAGAGCCTCAAAGTTCTCGACAAGAAGCTCGAGATCTTGGCTGAGTACGCGACTTTCCACGTGAACATCAATTCCGTGGTGGGCGGTGGAGTGCATAATCCGCAAGACGCGCTCGTCATCGGCAGACGCGCGGTGGAACTGGGGTTCAGTTCGACCATCGGAATCATTCACGACGGCGACGGGCAGCTACAGCCGCTGGGAGACGAAGAGCGCCGGGTTTATCACGGGATGAAGAGTCTAGAGAAGCGCAGCTTTTCGCGAATAAATTCCTTCCAGGATAATATTGCGCTGGGACGCCCGAACCAGTGGCGATGCCGAGCAGGCGCGCGTTACCTCTACATCTGCGAAGACGGCCTGGTTCATTACTGTTCCCAGCAACGCGGCTTTCCTGCGATCCCACTCGAGAAGTACAGCATCGAAGATATCCGCCGCGAGTATCTCACCGAAAAATCCTGTGCACCGCATTGCACGGTTTCCTGCGTACACCAGGTCTCAATCTTCGACTCATGGCGTGCTCCGCAACGGCCCGCGCCGACTGCAACCGGCAACGAGGCCGGTGAATTCGTGCAGATCAAATAGCTTCGGGTGTGACACTCACCACCCAAACACCCTTCTGTGATAGCTTGTTGGGGCAGCGTGCATCCGGTGTTGCTGCATCCAAGGGTTTTCAATCTTTCCACCGCCCCGGCCGGTTCCGAACTTCTGAACCGAGCGTCATTGAAAGCGAGTTAACGAATGAAAGTTTGCAAAGCGGTATTTCCAGCTGCGGGATTGGGCACGCGCTTTCTTCCTGCGACCAAGGCGCAGCCCAAGGAGATGCTTCCGCTGGTCGATAAGCCAATCATTCAGTACGGCGTTGAGGAGGCGCTGGCCGCTGGCTGCGACCAGATCATCATGATTACGGGGCGCGGCAAGACCGCCATCGAGGACCACTTCGATACCAGCTTTGAACTGGAAAGAATTCTTGAAGAGAAAAAAAAGACGGATCTGCTGAAAGTTGTGCGCCAAATCTCCGACATGATCCACGTGGCCTATGTTCGCCAGAAGGAGGCGCTTGGCCTCGGGCATGCCGTGTTCACGGCGCGCGAACTTGTGGGCAACGAGCCCTTCGCCATTCTGCTCGCGGACGACGTCATCGATGCCGAAATCCCGGTTCTCAAGCAGATGATGCGCGTTTTCGAACAGGTCCAATGCTCGGTGATTGCCACCCAGATCGTGGAGGGCGCTGCCATTTCCGCTTACGGTGTGCTGGATGTAAAACCTGCTGCAGGGGACCATGGAGGAAGGCTGTATGAAATCTTGAACATGGTGGAGAAGCCCAAATTCGAGGAAGCACCCTCAAACCTGGCCATCATCGGGCGGTATATTCTTACGCCTGCGATCTTCGATGTTCTTGCCAAGACAGGAACGGGCGCGGGAGGTGAGTTGCAGCTCACCGATGGGCTGCGGGGATTACTGAAGCAGGAGAAGATGTACGCGTATGTGTACGAGGGCCGGCGCCACGATACCGGCGATAAGCTCGGGTTCCTAAAAGCCACCGTAGAGTTCGCGTTGAAACGGGATGACCTGGGCGGACCCTTGCGCGAGTATTTACGCGGGCTGAAGCTGGATTGAACGGCGGTCGTTCTGCAGACCTCAGGTTCGCGGAATCGGCTTTGAATTGAAGCCGCACGGCCCCAGGGCTCAATCCAGGTTCAGAATGATTTCTCTCGAAACCTATCTTCCACTCTGCTTCAGCTTCTTCGACTTCTCCTCGACACCCTTGGCTAGCTTCTGTTTGTGTGCGTCAAGCTTGCTAGCGATTCCAGCATCAGCCACACCGATGATTTGCGCCGCCAGGATCCCCGCGTTGGTTGCGCCTGGTTTACCAATCGCCACTGTCGCGACTGGAATGCCCGCGGGCATTTGCACGGTAGAGAGCAGGGAATCCATTCCGTTCAAGGAAGTCGAAGGGATCGGCACGCCGATGACGGGCAACGTCGTGTGCGCCGCGATGACGCCGGCGAGATGCGCCGCACCGCCAGCGCCAGCAATGATCACGCGAACGCCGCGCGTAGCTGCCTGGCGCGCGAATTCTGCGGTTCGCTCGGGGGAGCGGTGGGCTGAAGTGACATCGATCTCGTATTCGATCCCGAAGCCTTCAAGAGCCGTGCCTGCCTCGCGCATGATTTCGAGGTCGGAATCACTGCCCATAACGATAGAAACGCGGGGATTGCTCATTTGTTCTCCTGGTTGTGTGCCTTAGGTGCCGGATTTAGGCAACCGGTTCGACCTTGCCCAGCGCTACCGCGCTAGGTTAATGAAATGTCACTTCTTGGAGCCCCAAAACTCTTGTCAATGGCCGCGCTGTTCACGTGGCTAGAGACTGAAGATTGCGGGTTCGGCCGGCCTATCAGGCGCGCCGTGATCCTCCTAGGATGCTAACAACATCTTAGAAGGCGTGCTTTGCAGGCTCAGACTTTCAGGGCCCTTGCTGCAATGTCGGTTCGATAGCGTGCGCCATCGAAGCTGATCTTAGCGACTGCGTCGTAGGCGCGTGCTACTGCGGATTTCAAATCGCTGGCCCGCGCGGTTACTCCAAGCACTCGTCCACCTGACGTGTAGTATGCGCCGTCCCGCGTGGTCGTACCTGCGTGGAATACCTTCACTCCGGCAAGCTCATCTGCCGCTTCAATCCCGGCGATCTTTTTTCCGACCTCAATCGTACCGGGGTATCCGCCGGAGGCCATTACCACGCAAACCGCGGGGTTAGGCGACCATCGATAGTCTCCGTCACTGACGCGGCCTTCCACGGATGCTTCAACGGCCTCGAGAAGATCGCTTTCAAGACGCATCAGAATTGGCTGCGTCTCCGGATCACCGAAGCGGCAATTAAATTCGAGCACTTGCGGGCCGCGGGCGGTCATCATCAATCCGCAATAAAGCACGCCCTTGTACTCCATTCCCTCGGCCTTCATACCCTCGATCACGGGAATCGCGATGTGGTGCAACAACCAGTGCGTCATTTGTGCGTCCACGAGACCGGCATACGAGTAGGCGCCCATCCCGCCGGTGTTCGGGCCGGTATCTCCGTCCCCCACCCGCTTGTGGTCCTGCGCAGCTGCCAGCGGTGCGACACGCTCACCGTCGCTTACAACCAGAAACGAAAGCTCATCACCCCGTAGACATTCCTCGATGACAACACGAGCGCCGGCTTCACCGACCATTTTTCCGGAGAGCATTTCGCCGGCCGCGGTCACGGCTTCCTCCTTGTTCTTGCACATGACCACGCCCTTACCGGCAGCCAGGCCGTCGGCTTTGACGACAACTGATCCGCCAAACCGCGAAAGAGCATTCTTAACCTCGGCCATCGAGCCGCAGATTGCGTAGTGTGCGGTGGGAATACGATGGCGTTGCATGAACTCCTTGGCGAAACTCTTGCTGGTTTCAAGTTGTGCGGCCGCTTTTGTGGGACCGAATACAGGCCATCCCCGGCGAGTGAATTCGTCCACTAGACCGATCTGCAAAGGCAGTTCAGGGCCGACCACGGTGAGGTCGGGGCGCAGTTGGTTGGCTACGGCCACCAGCGATTCTAGGCTCTTCTGGTCTGCTGGGATGCACTCCGCGTCTGCGGCGATGCCGCCATTCCCCGGAGCGCAGTACAACTTCGTGATCCGCGGCGACTGCCGCAGCTTCCATGCCAGCGCATGCTCGCGTCCACCACTTCCGATCACGAGAACTTTCATAAAGGAGAAGAACAAGGTTAGGGTGAGAGGGAAATGCATGTCAAACGAGAAGCGGGAAGAGAGAACTGAAGCCCCTTAGAGCGCCCCCTTAACGACAAAGTAAACTTTGTGTTGCTGCTAGTCTCGCGTCGGCGCGCTGCTGATTTGTGGAGATGTGTTGATGTTCACGTTGAGCTGACGTTGAGTTTAGAGGAAACACTTGAGGGGGTGGTATATACAGGCGGCACCCCCTCGGTGAGTTCATCAATGACTATGCGTCGCTTATTGCAGGCTTTACAAACCCCGAGTTTGCGAACCGTGTGGGCGTGCAATGGTTGGACAGAACACGAAACGGGATCGGGTGTGGCGGGCGTACCCTGAGTTCCAAATTCTTTGCATGCCAACACCTGATTCAGGGCAAACGAACCAGCGAGCGAGTGCTTCATCCAAGCTGGAGATTGGGGTTCCGCCAAGGATACTCGCGGTTGTAGAATTCCGCTCGATCAATGACCTTCTGACGAGCCCAGCGCACTGCACTCTCGACCGTGCTCTGAAGATCATCGTCTGAGTCATACCCAAAGACCTTCAGGTATGCGCGGTCTGCAGCGATATCGGAATTCATCCATGTCACTGGTTGGCCCTGATATCTAAGGATTGCGGTTACAAAGCCGATGTCGGCGCAAGCTTTAAGCTCGATCAGGTGACCTGAAACGAATGAATCGTCGCAAATGCTGACTCGAAGGCAGCCAGCCTGACTTTTTGCACGTATTGAATTCCGTTGCCGAGCAGATCGCAACGCGCACATCTCCATCGAAAACTATTCGCGTTTGATTCACCCACCTGACCAAGAATGCTCAAGCACATCACGCGCATATTCACAGTTGCGGGCACCAGGGGAATCTCCGCAGATTACTTTCGTTCGATCATTCTGTTCCAGGCAACAATCTCCTCTGTCATTCTGTAGCTGTGGCAATGAGTCTGGATAGAGACATGGTCCTACGCCTCGCCTTCATTCGTGGTCGGGGCTGCGGACGTTTTTGCACTGTCAGGGCGATCAAGGCAAGGGATTCTAATCCGCTTAGCTTGTACCGATGCCCAATCACGGTTCAAGAGAAGGACGATTTTCCAGACGGCAACTATGAGCTTGTACTTGGAGCGCAGGCTTTCGTTCTAAAAAAAAGGAAGGGTCATTACTTACCCATTGTCAACGAGACCTCGCCAGAAGAGGGAGCGTCTTCCTGACGGCTGGGCGCGCCGGGCCTTTTCTATCGTTACAAGTCGTGTTCCGAGTCAACCGTCAAAGCAACGTTCCTCATCGAACCGTCCTTTTGCCATGCGTACAAGAAAAGCGCTTTCACTCGGTAACAACTCCGAGCTTCTTCTCGCCAATCCCTCATTGAGATCAAGGCTTGTCATCAAATCAAATCCGGCCCTCCGGAGCACGGCCTCTTGCAGCCACAATTGAGGGCGGAAATTCTGCCTGGTATATACCACAACTGGCGCGGAGAAAAGGGACCTCAGCGGCGGTTCTTATGGGGTCGGTGGTCGCGAAGGGGAGCGCCTAGTCTCGTGCGGGGCTTTAAGGGCTGCGTCCGCCAAGTTCATATAGTGTTGGAGCTTCGCGGTGTGCTGCTCGTTGTGATCTTTGTCGTGCGAAAGGAATAAGGCGGGGTCCCTCGTCGCGGGCAGCTGGGTGCTCTGGCTGGATGATCTTCACAGCCCGTTTGTTACTGCGTCTGCGTTTCATACCGCACCCGCCAAGTTGTCACTACCAGGAAGGTCATCGTCGGTGCAGATCTGGCCAAGTTTTTTAAGCGGAGAATCCGCTAATGCGAATTCCGCAAATCCACAATTCAAACATACGAGAACCTCGGGAAACGCCCACACGATAGGCTTGTCCAGGCCCTGAAGTCCAGCGATGTGGAAGGCAAGTTCAGCGTTCAATTTACACTGTTTTTTCGAAGAACATGAGGCGCACTCGACACTAGCTACCATAGTTTACCCAACCTCCCTATCGCTCCAATTGACGCCAACGCACGTAGAGTTGCGTAAGGACACTCGCTGTCGTTACTGTCAAAACCGTCTCTTTCCTGCTCCACTTCAAATCATGTTTTCAAAGCAATCCCAGGTCAGCGTTCCACGATTCGAGTATTCGGGTTTAGCCACTGGCATCTTTCGCAACCGCCGTCACGTTCCTCGATGCTGTATTTTTCGTTCCAACGCTTGAGGCGTTCGGCTTCGGCAACGGCTTCATTCTTAGTCTGGAAAGCTTGCCAATCGATCTCCGATTCCGCCCAACGAATGTGGTAGTGATTCATAGATGCCGCCCCCTCAAATTCGTTCAGAAACGGGACAACATTTTCCCGGTAAACTGGTTCGACCATAAAATCGCCCATCGCCGCGGTATCGGAGTGCGCACTCGCGAAGCGAAGCCAAATATCTATAACGTCAATGATCGCGTCTTGGATTTGAACCTGGGGAATTTTCTTGTAGGCACCACGGTTTATGGTCATTTTTTTGTTTCCAGCAAATCCGGCGGTCAATTTTTGGCGTTTTTCTCAAATAGGGAGGCGCTACATAGTGCCTGCTAGCTGCCTCCGGGATCGGCTCAGCTCTCTTGACTCGCAAGCTTGCGCCCGGCATCATGCTCGTGTGCAGGTGCCAGAGACAAAGAAGCTAGGGGATATTCTCTATGCCGACAAGTCCAAGGTTCGTGTATCCGAGGATGAATGGCTAAAGCTCCTCCAGGCCATCGCCGGTGGTGACCAGGGTGCCTTGCATTCTCTGTACGAGCAAACCTACCGGATCGTCTTTACGTTGATCGTGCGGATAACCATGAATCGAGAAACTGCCGAGGAAGTCACGCTTGATGTGTTTTATGACGTGTGGCGAAAAGCCTCAACCTATGACCCCGCTAATGGATCGGTCGTCGGCTGGATCATGAATCAGGCACGCAGCCGCGCGATTGACCGCCTGCGGTTCGATCAGAGGAAGAAGAGAGTGAACACGTATCCGCACAGCCTAGGGCCGACAACGGACATTGTTGATCCTCAACAGGCCTGTCTGTTTGAGGAGCAAAGCCGGCTGTTGCGGGATGCGCTCAACGTCCTGACCACAGAAGAACGAAAGGCGATCGAAACTGCATTTTTCTCTGAATTGACTTATGAACAAACGGCAAGCAGATTGAATCAGCCGCCTGGAACGGTGAAGACGCGAATCCGCTCCGGACTGGGGAAACTGCGAGAGGCGCTGAGAAAGTGAAGGCAACGGGATGAACTCAAAACCCGGCACACACAGTCAAGAACATCTGGATCTCGTGTTCCAGTTTGCGTTGCAGTGTCTTTCTCCGCGCGAGATGGCGTCGGTTGAAGCTCAAATCTTGTCATGCGAGGAATGCCGGCAGGAAATCGAGACGCTGCGGCCCATTGTCAGGTCGTTTGTCGGCTGGTCCACCGATGTGTTGCGCCCAGCGGAATCGCTGTGGGGTCGGCTCGCGAAACGAATCGCTACCGAATCGGCCACACAGCCATTCGTGCCTCCCTTGGAAATGCCGGGTAAACCAGAGTGGGAAGAAGCGGCGCCAGGTATCTACGTCAAAATACTTGCGAGGAACGCGGAAATTGACAGCGTGAGCATGTTGGTCCGGCTTGATCCGGGAACCGATTATCCCTCGCACCGGCATGCGGGCACTGAAGAACTGCATCTTCTCCACGGCATCTTGAAAGTTGATGACAGAACGCTGTATCCCGGCGATTTCATCCACAGTGAGGCGGGCAGCGTCGATCACCGTGTGTGGAGTGAAACCGGCTGTACCTGCTTTCTGATGACCTCGACTGGCGACGCCCTTTTCTGATTTCTGATCAGCTCGCAGTCTGTCGGAATGTCTCCAAGCGAATGAGGCGAGGGTCCTCATGGCGTGCTTCTTCCCGTTGTGGCCGAATGATCTTCACTGCCCGTATCACTTTCTTGACTGCCCGTATCACTTTCTTGGGCATGCAAAAGGCTAACTGAGATGCTGCCAGTCGAGAATACCTGCTTCCTGTAGGTTGCAGTGCCGTCAAGCGCATAAAAGGCTGTGAGCCAGCTGGGGCTTGACCATCCTTGTATCGTTGAAGGTACATACCTTCGCGGGGTGCGGCTATGGAACGCCCGGTAAAAGAACACATCTACTTCCTTGAACGCCGAGTTCAAAGATTGAACAGGCTCATCATGGAAAACGAGCGTACGCAAGAAGAACGCAACCGACTTGAGTCCGAGATTAGGGCCACTCAGTTGGCGCTTGACCACTATTGCAAAGCTTTAGAGTTGGAGAAGCAAATTAGACGTTCGGCTTAAGCCCCGCGGATTGCGTCAATCAGAGCTTCTGGCCCGTCTATGCCGTAGACGACTACATCCGCGAACTCCGGCTCGCCTTTTTGATTCATGACCGTGACAATTCGACCTCGAGGACAGTTCGCTCGGAAGGTTTCGGCCAGCCGCTTTCGTGATGGGAAAGGTAGTGAGTAGCACAGAAGCAGTACGCTACAATCTCCGCGCTCAATCCTTGAAAGCCCGTCCGTGAGATCAAGGCTCGTCATCACGTCAAATCCCGCACAGCGGAGCACGGCCTCTCGCAGCCAAAGAAGCTCCGGGTTTGTACCGAGTAAAAGTACTTTTCTTGAACGCATAGGAAAAGACGGTTCGATGCCGAACCTTACTTTATAGGTTTGACTCGGGGCAACATTTTAACAATCGAAGACTCCGGCCCTCTCACCGGACATCCTTCCATGGGATTGGGGACCGCTGCATGCACTCGCCATAACACCGAATCCCCTCAAGGCACCATGGCGTCAGGGAGGCCATGATCAAAAACGTTTCACGCTAGGTACGATTCTCGGCGGGTGCCTTTGGTCGCTATGCGATGGCTGTCTTGGTCACCGCCATTTGCTTGCTGGGTCGCTGGCTGCTTGATCCCAAGAACCACCTAAGCGAACAACTGCCTCCGGCCCTCCAGGGTTCTCGCCCCACCGTCTGCGTGCTTTGAGTCACGCACTTGAAAAGGTAACGCCCAAAATAAACACCCGCCCACATGGCAGGGCGGGTGCGAGTTACTGCAAATGTAAACCCGAAATTGAATTATTTAGGCAGCTGGTTTCTTTCGTTTTGTGGTCTCGCTTCCTTTCGTGTCAATTTCTACATCGCCTTCTTTGTCAGCCCGAAGTTCCTCGTGGCGTACGTTGTCGGAAACGGTTTCGGTATTCTGAACTGCTCGCTTGCCAACACGCACTTCACCCGTAACCACTGGTTGTTTTTCTGTGCGGACACGTTCCTCCGAGAGTGGCACGCGAATTTCTTCGTCGCTTCCAATCTCGCCAGTTGACGTCCGGCCCGATGCTGGAACGCGCTCCACCACCAGTTCCTCTCGCTTTACTGGAACCTGGACGGTCTGGTTCTCAGTTACCACGTCCTTGCGCAGGCGCACCTCACCCCGCTGTACGCGTTCCTTATACGTACGAAGCATTTCTCCCCGCAACTGAATACGTCTGACATCTTCCAAGCCGACTTCGGCATTCGTCGAGACCGTCTCGAACCCGGTTTCCCGAAGGTCCCCGCCGGCATTCTCCAGAATGCGACGCGCCTCCACATGGCGCGAGCCCGTGACACTCACTAGGGCTCCTCCTGCGGCGATGCCATTGTAATAATAGTCCGCGCGCCTTTTGTCCCAGTTCCACCCTGAGCTGGTATCACGGTAATCAATATCTTCATCTTGGTGCGATTCTCCGGTGAAAAAGTCCTTGACCTTTTCCCAGAAGCTCTCGTCGTGCGTGGCTCGCGTGCTTGCACTTGTAGCGGATTCGTACTTGTCTCCCGTCATGAGACCGATTTGGTCAGTAGTAAACCCAGATTGTCTGAGCTGAGAAATCGCTTCGTAGGCATCCTCCTTCTTCTTGAAAAATGTCACTATGCGATTGTCAATTGCGGACGTATCTCTCGTTGGAGTGTTCGCAAGAACCATAAACTGCTCCTTTTGGTATTTGCTTGATCGGATTTGGCGTGCCCCAGTAGGATGCTCCGCACATCTCGTAGAAAGTAGGTGAGAGCTGGAAATCGCAAGTGGACTGGAGGGGGTCTGGCGGCATTGCACCGGGGTCTCAGCCGTCGGTGTCAACCATAGTACTGATTTGAGGCCGATGAACTGACTCGGAGAAGCCTTCGGTTCGATACCTAACATAATCCGGCATCTACCCGATTCAAGCACCATCCTCTGCAAGGAGAATGTTGATGTGGGATGTTAGAACTTACGAAACATTGACTCGCAGGGATTTCTGCAGCTACACGCAGGGGCCGATGTCGCCGAAAACTCCAAAGAATTCTGCACGTCCGAAGACTTGTGGCGGTCTATTAGCTTGTCATATTTCATTTTGCAACTGCAGGGGTTCACGAGAAGTCGGAGTAGGGATTGGGAAGGTGGCTCGCGAAAATGATCGTATCCTCATCTTTGCTGGTCAGAGCAGTCGTTTGTAGGGTTAATTGGGTCGGCTTGCCATCGTCCGGAATGTGTTCATTACCCTTTCTATTGCCAGCTTTCTTTGCCTTTATTCGTTCGATTAGTACCCGGACCGTTTGCGATGGGCGCTTAGGCTTTTCCTTGGGGGTCTTAGGCATAGTGGATTGATTCCTGTCATTTGAAGGTACGTCCCAAAGATTGCAGGACATTTATTTTGTCATCAGCGTGTACGCCAGCCCCAGAACTGAAAACGCGACCATCGCCACGTACACTGCATCAAGCCACATTCCTTTCTTGATTTCCGTTTTCCTATTGCGTGCCATTTTTTCCTGCTTTCTGCCAAAATCAAAAATGCGCTTTCTCCGATTTCGGCTTTCAAGTCGTTCGGCACGGGATGGCGAGTGGCACGCCGAGACCGTCAAGACGTGGACAGAATAGGCCAAAATGCCGCACGTCCTCGCCATGCCGGTGAGCAAAATACTTGGACGTACTGTTATAGGACGCGTTGCACGAACGTTGGGAAAATTGCAGAGTAGGTGTTTTCTGGGCTTGCGGAAGCTGCCTCGTCGTGTGACACCATCCACAGCTGCGGCGGCATCCTGAATGGCGAACGGGTGGACAATGAGGTCATCGCTGCCGGCAAGATCAGCGTCATGAACGGCTCGTACACTGAAACATGCATCGCGCTCAGGGTGCTTTTAAAAGAAATCTGCCATTGGGCCGGCCGTCGCCCCTGCTCCAGGACAGGTGGCAAATCCGAGGGCGTCGCACACTGTCCGCAATAGATTCTGATGGTGATAAACCTTCCACGACTTGAACTTGTGTTTTACTTTGGGCCCGATCACGAGGGTGGCAACCCGGCCTCCACAACCCTTCGAGACCGACGGACTGCAGCGGAAATCGGTGTACAGGTTGCCCTCATCCCAAACGATGAAAAGGAGCCCGTCACCGCCCGACTGAAACTCGGGGCGG